>Ga0208872_1000894_pt1 | contig 19851 bp, 24 predicted proteins | sample CryBogCBH12Aug08_FD_185508 | JGI IMG/M metagenome (GOLD analysis project Ga0208872, IMG submission 185508) | Freshwater microbial communities from Crystal Bog, Wisconsin, USA - CBH12Aug08 (SPAdes) | ecosystem: Environmental > Aquatic > Freshwater > Lake | place: Crystal Bog, Wisconsin, USA...
CGGCAGCCCCGCAAATTAAACATCTTCCGCGCCAGTGCCACCGTGTTCCGCAGCGCGAGCGAATTCACAACCGGTCCGAAGTAGCGCGCGCCGTCGTCTTTCTTCAGCCGCGTGAAAACGAAATTCGGAATCGGGTCGTTCAGATTGACCTTGAGCATCAGGTAGCGCTTATCGTCGCGCAGGCTGATGTTGAAGCGCGGTTTAAATTCCTTGATGAGCTTGCTTTCGAGCAGCAGCGATTCCGGCTCGCTCTTGACGACGTGGATGTCGAAATCGTGAATGGCCTCGACGAGCGCGTTGAATTTCAAATCCCAACCCATCCGCCGGCTGGGATGAAAATACTGGCTCACGCGCTTGCGCAGGTCACGCGCCTTGCCGACGTAAATGACGGTGCCGAAACGATCCTTGTGCAAGTAAACACCGGGCTTGTGTGGCACGGTGCTCAACTTTTTACGGATGTGTTCGGAAACGGACACGCGCTGAATCTCCCGCAAAGGCGCAAGGCGCGCAAAGAAAATCTTAACTTCCAGCCGTCCGTGCCATTTTTACCGGTGCATCATGGTCGCGTAAAATGCCGGAACTCAGCTTCCAAAAATAATTTCATTTTCTTGTTAATGATTTGTCGCGAGCGGCGACTCACTTGTGGGCAGAGAAAGGTTTTCGGGAATTGTGATTCAGATGAATCCGCCGGAAACCGCTGCCGAACTGATTAACCAAAACAAAATACACGAACATGAAAACGACCACGAAACTCCTCCTCGCCGCCGCGATTGCCGGCGCCATCACCGCCCGTCCCGCGTTCGCTCAGAGCAACTCTGACAGCGGCGCGTCCAAGGCTCCGTCTGCCGACAAAAACGGCTGCAAGTCCAAGGACGGCTGTAAAGGTTCCGCCAGCACCAACGCGCCGAGCGACAAGGCGAGTTGCAAATCCAAAGACGGCTGCAAGTCGAAGGACGGTTGCAAGGCCAAGGATTCCTGCAAGGGCAAAGACGGCCAGGGCAAGTAATTCATTCAACTGCGCGGGGCGAAACGGTTGAATCCCGTTTCGCTCCGCCAAGAAAATCATCGCCATGAACGCCTCCCGCTTCACCAATTTCCAGTCGCTCGGCATCGGCATCGGTTTGCGCGTGCCGCATTACGACCACATTTTGTCGGAACGCCCGACGGTGGACTGGTTCGAGATCATTTCGGAAAATTATCTCGTGGACGGTGGCCGGCCGCTCGAAGTGCTGGAGCAAATCATGGCGCAATATCAGGTCGTCCAGCACGGCGTCGGTTTGTATCCCGGTTCCGCGCAGGGCTTGAACTGGGATCATTTGCGGAAATTAAAAGCCCTCGTCCGACGCACGAAGACACCGTGGATTTCCGATCATCTTTGCTGGGGCAGCGTGGACGGCACGTTCAGTCACGATTTGCTGCCGCTGCCCTACACGCGCGAAGCCGCCGCGAAATGCGCGGAGAATCTCCGCATCGCGCAGGATTTTCTCGAAGTGCCGTTCGCCGTGGAAAATGTCAGCAGCTACGCGGAGTTCAAGGATTCGACGATGACGGAATGGGAATTCCTCACCGAAGTCGTTGAACTGGCCGACTGCGGCATTCTTTTGGACGTGAATAATATTTACGTCTCATCCGTCAACCATGGCTTTGACCCGCTGGATTACGTCAACCACGTGCCGCACGAACGTGTCGCGCAGATGCACATCGCCGGCCATTCGCGCTACGAGCGCTTCATCATTGATACGCACGACCATCCGGTGATTGATCCGGTCTGGAAACTTTACGCCCGCGCCATCGAGCTGTGCGGCCCGACCGCGACGCTGCTGGAATGGGACGACAAAATTCCACCTTTCGCCGAAGTCCACGGCGAGGCGCTCAAGGCAAAACGCTATTGGAAACACGCCGTGGCCCATCATCAAACGGAGGTCGCCCATGTCGGCTGAAAGCAAAAATCTCCTGTCGCTGCAACGAAATTTCATGTCCGCGATCCGCGAACCGGTTTTCGGCGACAGCCGCGAACTGACCGCACTGCCTCCGCGCGACGGCGAAGTTACGGCGGGATTTTGTGCGCTCGCGGAAAATGAAATCGTCTCCACGCCGAATCTCGAAGCGCGCGAACGACTAGAACTTTACCACCGCCAATACTGGTTCCGTTTGCTTGATTCCATTGACGAGGATTTTCCCGCGCTGAAGCGCTTGCTTGGCAAGGAGAATTTCTGGCGGCTCATCGAGGCGTATCTGGAACTTGTGCCGTCGCGCAGTTTCACGCTGCGGCATCTCGGCAGCGGCCTCGCAGATTTTTTGCGCGTGAATCCCGGTCTCGCGGGCGGCTATCCGGTTCACGCCGCCGAACTCGCGCGGCTCGAATACGCGCTGTGCGAAACTTTTGAGCAGCCGAAGCGGCCCGCCATCGCGCCCGAAAAAATCGCCGAGACTAGGCTCGCGTTGCAGCCGCACCTGCGCCTGTTCGCGTTTCACACGCCAGTGGATGAAATTTGGCGGCTCGACGATGAGGTCGCGATTCCCGTCGAACTGCTCGCACCGCCCGCCGGTGAAGCAAAATTTCATGTCGCCATTTTTCGCCACGCTGCGCGGCAGATTATCCGGCGCATTGAGGCCAAAGAATTTTCCCTGCTGCAAGCCATTGCCGCCACCGGTTCGCTGGCGGCCGCGTTTGACGCTTCCGACGCCACGCCGGAAGAAGTCAGCGCGTGGTTTCAAAGCTGGACCGGGTTCGGCTGGCTTTGCGAACGCGAGCGGTCGGGCAAAATCGAAATCATCGAATCAGCCAGCAATCAAAAACTCGTCAACATTCCTCTCCACCACAATTCATGAAAAACCTCTGCCTCATCACCTGCACGCACCGCGCGGTGCAAAAACTCTCGCCGCTCGCCACTATCGGCCAATCCGCGCTGCTGCTCGCGCTGCGGTTGCTTTACGGCGGTCAATATATCCAGACCGGCCACGGTAAATTGATGCACCTCGACCGCACGACGCAGTTTTTTACCGACCTGCACATTCCCGCGCCGGGCTTTCACGCGGTGCTGGTTGGTAGCACGGAATTTTTCGGCGGAATTTTGCTCGTGCTCGGCCTTGGCACGCGGTTCGCCACCTTGCCGCTGACCATTTCCATGATCGTCGCATATCTCACGGCGGAACGCGCCGAGGCGTTCAAGAGCCTCGACGGTTTTACTTCGGTCGCGCCGTATCAATTTCTGCTCGCGTGCCTGCTGCTGATGGCGTTCGGACCGGGCAAAATCGCCCTGGATAATTTGCTCGGCCGGTGGTTCAAAAAGCGGCTCGCCTCGGAATCGGTCCGGTGACAGAATCCGCACATGACTGAGCCGAGCCAGCCGACTCTCGATGAACTTGTGGCGCACGCCGACGCGCTTTACCGCTACGCGCTGCCGCGGGTCCGTAGCCATCACGCCGCCGAGGATCTCGTGCAGGAAACGCTCATCACCGCTGTGAAAAAGTTCTCCGAGTTTCAAGGCCGTGCGGCGCTCGGCACCTGGCTCACCGGGATTTTGCGGAACAAAATTCTCGATCACTTGCGGCACTTGCAGCGCCATCCGGAATCACCGGCGACGGCAGATGAAGATTCTGCCGAGACCGATCCGACCGCCGAAATGTTCGATGCTAACGGCGCTTGGAAATTTGAACCGTCCGCCGGCCTGGACATTTTGGAAACGGACCCGGCGCAACTCGCCGACCGCGCCGAAATCCGTGCCGCCGTGCAGCAATGCCTCGACAAACTGCCGTTGACGCTGCGGAAGGTGTTTGTCCTCCGCGAAGTCGAGGATTGTGCGACGGAAGAAATTTGCAGTGCTGTCGCCGTGACGCGCGGGAGCGTGGCCGTGCTGCTGCACCGCTCGCGGCAGTTACTCCGCGCCTGTTTGCAGCGAACCTGGCTGAACGCATGAATCCGCCTAACCCGCCAACTGAAAAACGGCCACCGTTGCCGCCGCGATTATATCGCGTGTTCGGCGCGATGCTGGGGCCGCTGGAAAAGGTGCTGGGCGTCAGTTGCCGGGATTTCACGCGGCTCGCCTCGGCAAAACTTGACCAGCCATTGAGCGTCGGTGAACGCAGCCGTTATTTTTTGCATCGGCTGATTTGCGACATCTGCCGCCGGCAGGAAAAACGGATGCACCAGCTAAACCGGCTCGCCAGCGCAACGCTCCAGCGGGCCGGGGATGATGCGATGGTCAAATTGGACGACGAAGCCCGTGAGCGCATCCGTAAGCGCATTTTAGAGGAGTTGCACAATGGTTCAAAGCCGGGCTCTTAATCCGCGCAAAATTTTATTTCTATTTCTTCGCCATGTGCCGGTGGACGAAGAAGTAATAAAGTCCGCCCAGCACCAGCATTGCGGCGGCGAGCCAGAGGGTGAGGCGATGATATTCGCCTTTCATCAATTGGTCATCCTGACCAGCTTTGATGCCAACATAGCAAAGCACCGCACACCAAATCGCCGAACCAAGCAGCGTGAAGAGGGAAAATTTCAGGTAGTTCATCCGCACAATGCCTGCGGGAATGCCGATGAGATGGCGCACCACCGGCAGCAGCCGCGAAATAAAAATGCCTATTGAACCATAGTATGCCGCCCAACGTTCCGCACCGGCAATCTTTTCAGCGGAGATGAAAACGTATTTTCCGTAGCGCACTAGCAGCGGCCGTCCCGCCAGTCGCGACGCCCAATACATCACCGTGGCGCCGAGCCACGAGCCGATGGTGCCGGCGAGCACGATGCCCCAGAGTGAAAGTCCGATTTTCCCCGTTTGCGCCCAGTGTGCCGCCGGGGGAATGACGATTTCGCTCGGCAGCGGGAAGAGCGAGCTTTCCAGCGCCATCATCAGCGCCACGGCCGGATAGCCGCCGGTTTGCAGCGCGTGATTATACCAATCGCTCAAGCTTTGGATGATTTGATGCATGGCGCGTGGTTATAGCGGAAAAGTGTGCAAGTGCAAGCGGGTTTGTGGTGACATTGCGGGATTGGTCAGTGCGGTGGAATCAGAATTTAGTCGCCAAGAATGTTGCAAATGGCAGACTGATTTCAACTCACGCCTGACCTATGGACATACGCAAAGCAGTCATCACCGCCGCCGGGCCAAGTCAACGGACGCTTCCGCTGCAAACCCTGGTGGACCGCGACGGCAAAACCAAGACCGCGTTGGCCATCATCGTGGAAGAGGCGCTGAATTCGGGGGCGCAGGAAATTTGCGTCGTTGTTTTTCCCGGTGATGCCGACGTGTATCGCGCCGCCGCCGGCCCACACGGCAAGCGACTACAATTTGTGGAACAGGGCAAATCGCTCGGCTATGGTCATGCGGTCTGGAGCGCCCATAAGTTCACCGGAGCCGAGCCGTTCCTGTTGCTTGTCGGTGATCACCTTTATCTGAGCCGTGAAAACCGCAGTTGCGCGCGCCAGCTCGTCGAAGTTGCCGCCGCCGAAAACTGCGCCGTTTCCGCCGTGCAGGCCACCCACGAGAGCAAGCTGCCTTATTATGGTGTGGTAGGCGGACGGCTTGCGGAAAATCGCAAGGGCCTTTACCTCGTTTCCGAAGTTCTGGAAAAACCCACGCCCACCGTTGCGGAACAACGCCTCATCGTTCCCGGTTTGCGCGCGGGACATTACCTCTGCTTTTTCGGGATGCATGTTCTGACGCCGGCGGTGATGGCTTTGCTTGGCGCAGAAATTGCCGCCGGCCAGCCCGCCAACTTGAGCCAGACTCTGGCCAAACTCGCGACGCGCGAGCGTTTTCTGGCCGCCGAATTGCAAGGCCGCCGTTTCGATATCGGCTTGAAATACGGCCTACTCAACGCCCAACTCGCGCTGGCCTTGAGCGGGCCGGCCCGTGCCGAGGTGCTTGCCGGCCTCGTTGAACTGCTTGCGCAGGAACCGCACTGACATCACATGGCCAGTCCGCTTCTCAACATCATCACGTCGGTGGATCCCAAGATCCGCAACCAGTCGCTTGACGCCATTTGCGCGAAAGCTTCAGCGGCAGAATTGCTCCAGGCCTGCGCGGAACTGGATACCTTCCGCCGGCGCAGCGAAAATCTCTACGAGCGCGTCCGCGCCCTGTTTTTTCTCTACGCCATCCACCGCTTTCATCTGCCGGGTAAACTGGCCGCCGGGGCGGACGGCATGATTCCCTTCAAGGGATTTGAACATCTGCTGCAACGCCGGTTTGAGGAGGCGCTGGAACAGTTTCTGGCCGTCCAAAAAAATTCCGGCCCGAGCGACGCGATTTCCAGCGCGCTGGCCACGGTCTATCAACGCATCGCCTTCCAGACGCTCGCCGACCAGGTGCGCCGCAGCGTGCGTAGCGTGCGCGGCAACCAATGGATGTTTCGCATGGGGCATCCGATGGATCATCCGCTGCGGTTGCGACCGGAATTGTTGCAGCGTGGCGTGGACGGCACTTATCCCGTGTTGCGCGAACGCACGCCAGTGCGGATGGATTTGAGCCATTCCGGCTGGAGTGACATTTTTTTTCTCGGCATGGATTTTCCCGAGGGCGCCCGGGTGCTGAACATCTCCATTGACCTGGGCGTGCATGGTCGCGACCAAACCACGCAACCGCCGGTCGAAGCCTGTTTGCGTGTGATTGACCAACCGATTCTCCGCCTCACCAGCGTGGATCTCGGCGCGAGCGCAGACATCGACAACCTGGCCGAAGTTTTTGATTTCGCCCGTGATTATCTCGGCCTGTTGAAAGCGGCTGTCATCGCGGCGGGCATTGTGCCGCCCGGCATCGAGGGTTCCGGCCAGGATCTCGCCGATCTTTTGGCGCGACTGGTCGGTTCCGGGCGTGGTCTAGAACTCGTCAGCCATGTCAATGACATCCCCAAAGGCTCGCGCCTCGCCGTCTCGACCAATCTGCTCGCGTCATTGATCTCGGTCTGTATGCGCGCCACCAGTCAGGCGAAATCGCTCACCGGTGAGCTCGCCGAAGAGGAACGCCGACTTGTGCTGGCCCGCGCGCTGCTCGGCGAATGGCTCGGCGGTTCCGGCGGCGGCTGGCAGGATTCCGGTGGTGTCTGGCCGGGGATGAAACTGATTTGCGGTGCCGCCGCGACGGAAGGCGAACCGGAGTTCGGCGTCAGCCGCGGGCGTTTGATGCCAACGCACAAGATTTTGGATCGTCAGGAAGTTTCCGCCGAGACCCGCGAACGTTTGCAGCAGAGCCTGGTGCTTGTCCACGGCGGCATGGCGCAGAATGTCGGGCCAATCCTCGAGATGGTCACGGAAAAATATCTGCTGCGTTCCACCGCCGAATGGACCGGCCGCCAGCAGGCCATTGGTTTGCTGGACGAAATGGTTGCCACGCTCCGCGCCGGGGATGTGCGCAAACTCGGCGAACTCACGACCAAAAATTTTCGCGAACCGCTCCAGACCATCATTCCGTGGGCGAGCAACGCTTTCACCGAAGTGCTCATTGCCACGATACGTAAAGAATTTGACGCTGATTTCTGGGGTTTCTGGATGCTCGGCGGCATGTCCGGCGGCGGCATGGGTTTTATTTTTGATCCGAAACGGAAGGCCGAAGCGCAGCAGCGCTTGCAGGAAATCATGTCGCGCACCAAATCGGAATTGCAACATGCGCTGCCGTTCGCGATGGAGCCGGTCGTCTATGACTTTGCCATCAACGAGCGCGGCACCTGGGCGGAACTGCTCCACGGTGGCGAGGCGTTGCTGCCGCGCGGCTATTACGCGCTGCACGTCCCGCGCTGGTTGCGTGCCGATGCGCAGTCGCTCACCGCGCCGCAACGGGCGGAACTGGACAAGTTCAGCGCCGCCTGCCGGGTGCGGCCGGAATTTTCCGGCATGATGCAGACGTTGTTCGACCGGCTTCTGCCGCGCTTGAAGACCGGCGTCGGCAAGCAACAGAGTCTTGCCGAATTGCTAGAGCAAAACGGCTTCGACCGTCTGCAGCACGAGCAGGTTCGTGAAGACCTGCAAAATGGCCGCATCGGTTTGGCGCAGAACCGTCTGCCCGCCAGCGCGGACATCAAGGACGTTCAGGACGGGGATGTGCTGGATGCGACCCGGCTGCTGGCGAAGAAGTATCATGAAGCCGGCTTGGCCGCCCTCAAGCGTGGTGAACTCGCCATCGTCACGCTCGCCGCCGGTGTGGGCAGCCGCTGGACGCAAGGTGCCGGAGTCGTGAAGGCGCTGCATCCGTTCTGCAAGTTTGCTGGCGCGCATCGGACGTTCATCGAAACACACCTCGCCAAAAGCCGGCGCATCGGCCAGCTTGCCGGCTGCGCCTTGCCGCACATTTTTACCACGAGCTACCTGACGCACGCGGCCACGGAAGAATTTTTGCGCCGCACAAAAAATTACGGCTATGCCGGCCCGTTGCTCCTGTCGCCGGGCCGTTCCATCGGCCTGCGGATGATTCCAATGGTGCGTGATTTGCGATTCCTGTGGGAAGAAATGCCGCAACAGCGCCTTGATGAACAGGCGCAGAAAGTCCGCGAAAGCCTGCACGCCGCCTTGCAAAGCTGGGCTGGTGCGGCGGGCGAAGGCGGCGATTACACGGACAATTTGCCCGCGCAATGTCTGCATCCGGTCGGCCATTGGTTCGAGGTGCCGAACCTCTTGCGCAACGGCGTGCTGGCGCGACTGATCGCGGAACGCCCGCAGTTGCAGCACTTGATGCTGCACAACATCGACACGCTCGGCGCGGATGCCGACCCGGCGATGTTTGGTTTGCATCTCGCCCAAGAATCCTGTCTCACGTTCGAGGTCATCACGCGGCGACTGGAGGATCGCGGCGGTGGCTTGGCGCGCGTAAATGGACAGGTTCGCCTCGTCGAAGGTCTAGCGATGCCGCGTGAGGAGGAGGAATTCAATCTGCGCTTCTACAATTCCAACACCTGTTGGATCCATATTGACCGGCTGCTGGAGATTTTTGGCTTAAGCCGCGCCGAGCTGAATGATGCGGAGAAAGTGGCCGCCGCCGTGCGCAATGTCGCCGCCCGTATGCCGACTTACATCACCATCAAGGACGTGAAGAAACGCTGGGGCCATGGACAGGAAGATGTTTTTCCAGTGAGTCAGTTTGAGAAATTATGGGTGGACATGACGGCGTTGCCCGAGGTGAAGACGAGCTTTGCCGTGGTGCCGCGCCTGCGTGGCCAACAGCTCAAGGATCAGGCGCAACTCGATGGTTGGCTGCGCGACGGCTCGGCGGACTTTGTGAACCAGCTTTGTGTCTGGCGTTGACCAGCCAAGATGAGTTGCTTTACGGCTTCAAAAAGAAATTGCGCTGCTTTTCGCTGATGGGCATTTCCAGTTTTTCCATCACTTTCAAGATGTCCTCCCAAACCTTGCGCTTCTCGCTCAGGGACTGGTTCCGCAACAGATAAGCCGGATGATACGTCGGCATGAGCGGCGTGCCACGATACGTCTGCCAGTTGCCTCGCAGCTTGGTGATGCCGAGGGTTTTTCCGAGCAGCCCTTCCACTGCCGTTGCGCCGAGCGTCACGATGGCCTTGGGCTTGATCAAATCAATCTGCTCCTGCAAATACGGGATGCACGTCGCGCGCTCCTCGGGTGTCGGCGGCCGGTTGCCCGCGCTTTGGCCGGGCGTGTCGGGCCGGCACTTCAAAATATTGGCGATGTAAACGTCGCCGCGTTTGAGGCCGGTCGTCTCGATGATTTTCGTTAGCAACTGGCCGGCGCGACCAACGAACGGCTCGCCTTGCTCATCTTCATCCGCGCCCGGTGCTTCGCCGATGAACATGAGTTGCGCGTCGATGTTGCCCACGCCGAACACCACCGTCGTGCGCGAGGCGGCGAGGTGCGGGCATTTGACGCATGCCAGAACTTTTTCGCGCAAAGCGGTGAAGGCCGCCGCTTTTTCCGGCGAGGCGGAAACGATTTCGGGTCTGGGTGCGGGCGCAGGGATGGTGGGCGCGGCGGCAGGAGCAGGAGATTTTTTTGGCGGCATGGAAATTGTTGGTTCAGTTTTTACCGGCGGGACTAGAAATTTTGTTTCATGCTGAATTCGCACCGACGGCAGCGCCAGCGCGCGCAACGTCTCCGGTGCGACGGCGAGATGGCGCACGCCACGGGATTTCAGACCTTCAAGGTGCGAAATCGTCGCGTCGAGGAGCTGGCGATAGTCGTCGGACATGGCGTCATCGTAGCGGCTCGGTGGCGAAAGGCAATCCGCCACCTCGAATCGGCAAATAATCCGCGCTTGACCTGTGCCCGTATTTCCTAACACTCACACGGAACATTTCACCTCCAAAATATGATTACACCTGTCCAGACCTCAAATTCCACGGGCACCAAAGGCGGCAGCCTGTTCCGCACGGCGGATGGCAAAAACCTCTTCGTCACCTTTGCGCTGGTCACCTCGCTGTTTCTGCTGTGGGGTTTTTGCAACGGGATGATCGACATCCTGAACAAGCATTTCCAAGACTCGCTGCACATCAACAAGCAGCAGTCCGGCCTCGTGCAGTCGGCCAACTATCTCGCCTACTTCCTCATGGCGATTCCCGCCGGCCTGCTGGCGCGGAAATTCGGCTATAAGGGTGGTATCATCATCGGTCTTGTGCTCATCGCGGCGGGCGCGTTCTGGTTCATCCCCGCCGTCAGCATCGGCGCGTATTGGGCGTTTCTGCTCGGCCTGTTTGTCATCGCGGCTGGTATGACCTGTTTGGAAACCATCGCCAATCCCTACACCACGGTGCTGGGCGCGCCGGAACACGGCGCCACCCGCATCAACATCGCGCAGACCATCAACGGTGGCGGCTGGATTCTCGGCCCAATTGTCGGCGGACAATTCGTCTTCGGCAGCGGCGACGGTGCGAACGCCAACGCCGGCCTAGCTACGCCCTACCTGGGCATTGGTGTCTTCGTCGCCATCCTGATTGTTATTTTCGCCGTGTCGAAGGTGCCGGATTTGCACGCCGAAGATGAAAGCAAAAAATCCGCCGAGCAGAAAAACAGCCTGAAACCTTCCGGCGGACAACTGGCGGGCATCGCCGTGAGTTTAGCGGTTGTTTGCGGCCTGCTGTATTTCTTCATCGCGCCAATTCTGGGCTTGATCTGGGCACTGCTGAACATGCCGCCAGCCTTGTTTGATCCGACGAAATACGGACTGCTTGTGGCCGCCTACGTCGGCGGGTTTATGCTGGTTTCCAAAAACTGGGATCTGTTCCGGCGCAAGCATTTTACACTCGGCATCGGCACGCAGTTCCTTTACGTCGCTGCGCAGACGGGCATTTTCAGCTTCTGCGTGAATTACATTTTGGAAAACGATCCCAGCGTAACCAAGTTGCAGGCCGCCCATTGGCTCGGGGCCATCGGCTTTGTCCTGTTCATGGCTGGCCGCCTGTGCGGCAGCTTCGTCATCAGCCAGTTCAAGCCTCACCTTGTGCTAGCCACCTACGCCGTCATTAATCTTACGCTGACGGCCATCTGCATGGGCGGCGGCAAGCTCGGACTATATGCGATGTTTGGCACGTTCTTCTTCATGTCCGTCATGTTCCCGACGATTTTTGCGCTCGGTATTCGCGGCCTCGGCGATTACACGAAGCTTGGCTCGTCGATGATTGTCATGTCTATCGTCGGCGGGGCGATTGCCGCGCCGTTCATGGGCCATATTGCGGATACCCATTCGATGCGCGCCGGCTTCGTGGTGCCGCTCGTGTGCTTTATACTCATCGCTATTTACGGTGTGTTCTGGCAGAAACTCGAAGCAAAGGATAGCGAGGTGTAAATCTGGACGGTCTTTAGGATCAAAACCAAAAACGGCGGCGTGATATCAATTCACGCCGCCGTTTTAATTGATGCCGCTGGCGTCATGGTTTTTCACCGTAATTGATGGCCATCGCGCCGCCGAGCAGGTTGATGACCTGCACGTTTTTCAGGTTTAGCGCGCGCATTTTCTCTGCGACGGCGAGCTGCGCGGGATAATGTTTCAGTGATTCGAGAATGTAGGCATAAGCCTGCGCGTTGCCGCAGAACAACAGGCCGATGACGGGCACCGATAGCCGCAGGTGCGTGAAATAGATCGTCCGCCACAAGGCATTCGGCGGCTTGCCGAAGTCCAGCACGATGAGCCGCGCGCCCGGTTTGGCCACGCGCGCCATTTCGTCCAGCCCGCGTTCCCAACTGGTCAAATTGCGCAGGCCGTAGCCGACCGTGACCACGTCGAAGGCATTTTCCGGAAATGGCAGTTGCTGTGCGTCGCCTTGGAGAAATTGTGGATTGGCGGCGGCCTGCGGGTTTTTCAACTGTCGGCCGGCGGCCACCGCCAGCATCTCGGCGCTGAAATCCAAGCCGGTGGTTTGCGCGCCGCCCCGGGCCAGGCTGAAGGCAATATCGCCGGTGCCGCAGCACAGATCGAGCGCGCGCACGCCGGGGGCAACTCGGGCCAGTCCGACCACGCGGCGCTTCCAGCTCCGGTGCAGGCCGAAGCTCAGCAGGTCGTTCAGAAAATCGTAGCGGCGGGCGATGCGGGCGAAAAGGTCGTTGACCTTGCGGGCGCGCTGTTCGCCGAGGGCGTAAAATTCATTGCTCACCGGCGCAGTTTAGCGGTTGGCGGGGTGCGTGGCAAAGCCGGAGAAAATTCTTTCCGCTGGGCTGGTGCTTTGCTAAGGTCAAAAGTCAGTCGGCAGACGGATGCTCCAAAGTCATCTGTCGCAATTTGAATATGAACACACAACCGGCGGCAGCTGCGCCCAAAAAAATCCTGGTAGTCGATGATAACGAGATCGTTATCAAGACGCTGTGTTTGAAATTGCAGGGGGCGGGCTATCGGGTACTCACCGCCGTTGACGGCTCCGAGGCCGTGGCCGTCGCCCGCAAAGAGATTCCGGATCTGATTTTGCTGGACGTTTCTTTTCCGCCGGACGTGGACGGGGTGCCGTGGGACGGTTTTCGCATCATGGAATGGTTTCACCGGCTGGATGCGGCGCGGAAGATTCCCATCATCATCATCACCGGCAGCGAGGATCCGAAAACCAAGGAGCGCGCGACGGGGGCCGGTGCGGTGGCGTTTTTCCAGAAGCCGCTGGAACACGATTACCTGTTGAAAGTCATCCGGGCGACATTGGGTGAAGCGGCCAAACCCTGAGAAATTCAGGCTTGCCAGCGGCGGCGTTTGGCATAGTATAAATCCACTTTCGGACGCGAGCGTAGCTCAGTTGGTAGAGCATCACCTTGCCAAGGTGAACGTCGAGGGTTCAAATCCCTTCGCTCGCTCCACTTTGATTATCAATGACTTAAGTTTCAAAGTGGAAAAGTTACAACGCCTAGTTACAACAAATCCAAAAAACTCCAGGTTTGTTTTTGGTGTTCAAGTCAGTCAAAAAGCAATTCCGCGTAATTGAGTTCATTTTCGTATAGGACAAAAAACTTCAGTAAATTATTTTTGTGTCCGTCGCCATCCACCCCCTTGACATCCCCAGAAACAGGACGATGTTCAGTTGGCTAGTGTAGACGTGAGTGCAGTTGACGGTGTAGGACAGAAGCAGTTGATGGTGTCTGAGTCGGTCAGTGGTAGATACGCCTACACTAGCCATTCTTCTTTTTAATCGTGTTTAAACCAGAACAGCATTCTTTGCCTTCAGATATTTTTCGATGGTTTTAATGGTGTTGATGGAATTGGAAACGCGGATGGCATCAGGTTTTCCCAGTTTGTAATGCACCAGTAATTTACCCACCATTGTCACTCGGAGAATTGCCTCAGCCATGCGCCAGACTTGACCATCTGCCAAAGGCTGTAGTGGAGGACGACGAGTGAGGATTTTCTTGATCATGCCAAAGTTTACACTTGATCACTGAATTAACCCATGTAAATCACTTCAAACAAAAAAGGCACCCTGAAATAATCAGAGTGCCTTGAGTAGAAAACTGGAATTATTTCTTCACGCCCAGAATCGCGTCCTTGGCTGCTTTGGCGACGCGGAACTTCACGACGCGCTTAGCCTTGATCTGAATTGTTTCACCAGTAGCGGGATTGCGGCCGACACGAGCTTTACGATTGACCAGAACGAGCTTGCCGAGACCAGGAATAGTGAAGGTGTCTTTGGCGTGCTTGTAGGCCAGAGCTGCGATGTGTTCCAGGATTTCAACCGCCTGCTTCTTGGTCAGGCTGTTCTTCTCGGCGATTGCGGAGGCGATTTCGGATTTAGATAGGGCTTTGGCCATATTTTAATTTATTGGTTTTGTGTTTTGGTTAATGTTTACAGGCACATTAAAACGGTTGAGGAAGTGGATACCAAGAGAAAACCTTGGTTTTATTAAGGAATGTGCGTTTCCCTCAGTCGTTTAATCCACCGTGACAATAGCCCGGAATACCTTTCAGAACCGCCGTCACTTTGGTTACGCGAAACATGAACGATTTTAACCGCCTAGCATCACCAGTAACGGATGCGCGTGTGACCGAAGATTTTTGAGTCAGTAGCAATTGCTTTGAAAGAGTCATCGCTAGAGGCAGGGCTAGGAGGGATGAACCGATAACATGAACGCTTTGTGGAGTCATGCCTGTATATCGCTCCATCTTATGAATATGTCAAATATAGTTTATGTTTCTTATTTATCACCTGTTTACTGAATGTTTCGTCGAATTAACCAACCGCAATAATCAATCAAGCAAGCGCAGTCTGTGTTGTGAATAAGATTTCTAATGGTTCACGAAGGAAACTGAGTTGCCGAGCAATAAATATTTTGTAGCAGCGTGAGTTTTCAATATGTCGTGACGAACCAGCTACAAATGTCTATGACCGGCTTGGGAACAATCTCGCCCAATTACAGCAACGCTTGGCTAGAGGTTGGCCGGAATTACAGCATTACTTCCTCACCTGCTACTGGCTTCACTTTCTCGAACTGGACAAGTAGCCAAGGCTGGTTATCAAATTCTTCGGCTTTGACTTTTTTGATGGCTTCCAATTTGACAATCACGGCCAACTTTATTGAAACGAACAAACCGACGCTTGCAATCAATGCGCCCTCCAACAGTCAGAAAATGACCAACGCCTTGGTGATCGGTCTTGGAACAGCCAGCGACAACTGGTTAGTCACCAATGTCTGGTATCAACTGAATAGCAACGCTTGGAGTCTTGCTGCAACGACCAACAGCTTTACGAACTGGACTACGCCGATGTTGACGCTGGTGAACGGCACCAATTTACTAAAAGCCTATGCTGCGGATTTGGGTGGGAATCTGTCCACGACCAGCAGTGTGAGTTTCTTATCAAGCAATACTTTTGCGTTGCAGCTTGTTTTTACCAATATGCAGCCACTAAAAACAAACGGCTTAGTTTTCAACCTTCAATTATCAACCGGCTTGAGTGGACGCATTCAGGTTTCAATCAACCTGACCGACTGGATAGCTTTGACTAATTTTTTCGGCAGTAATTCCTCAATAACATTTCGCGATCCGGGAGCAACAAATTTCACCCGTAGATTTTATCGGGCTGTGATACCCTAAGACGATGACAATTGAGACCTCTCAACCCATCATCGATCCAAACGATATCTTCGATATTAAGGATTGGGTGATGGCAAACATCGAGTTGAACAACCCGATCGAACTTCGTCGCAATCTTCTTCGCGACGAGGCCGAAGGTTTTTGCTGCACCGACGTCGACGTTCGGAACCTCGGCAACATTGACGGCTAGGAAATGCGCTTCAACCGAGGTGCCAACCAATGCGCCACCACAGCCGAGGCGGAAAGCCTGCTGCGCCACATTGTTTATTTCTGTGAACTGCGGATTGATTCGGCCCAGTTCGTGGCAATCGTTGATGGTGACCGGGTTGCCGCCCGATTCTGGCTGGAGACAACACCGCCCGTCCCGGCTCATATTTGACAACCCCGGCCAACTGCCCTAAAGTGCCATCATGTCCGCGTCCCTCCACAACTTCTGGTTAGCGTCCATCTGCCGAATAAGCAGATGAAGCTTTAGTGCTTCGTAAATCGCAGCGCTAATTGCTGCCTCCTGATTGGTGTAATTCCGCACAAGCGTGTCTGTGCCTTGTAGCACAGTCGTCGGCTAGCGGCACCGTCTCTGGAAACAACCATAACCGAAAATATTATATGTTTAACATTCTTGAAACTACACATGCGCCGTCGCCGGCCATTGAACCGACGAAGGATGCCCGGGGCGTCTACTGCGTAGCCGACGGCAACAATTAAAATCACTATGCTTAAAGATTATGGCTGAAAATATCCATCCCAATGACGAGCACATCTTCACAACCGAGGAGACGATGATGGGTTACGTCGGATGCCATGCTGACAAAACCGCACAACCCGTTCTCAAACTGGCACAGGCTCTCAAAGCAGGCACGGGCCGGGTGTTTTTTTATGCCGTCAGTGATTTTGACTGGCAACCGCTGCATCGTTTCACACACCTCTGCGACACGTTCGTTTTCGTCGATCCTCGGGCCAAAAAGATCAATTTCAACAATGCGTTGCGACGGACAAATGCCGGTTCAGGACTGGCACCTTACTGGGAGCCAGCCATCACGCCGACCGAAGTGAATAACACCCGATTCACGCGGTTACCCATGTCCTCCCTGAAATTGCCACCCGGTTCAATCAAACCCGAACAAGTCTAGCTTGAGTCCGCTATGTTCCAAAATGTCCCGCACCTGTGGAGCTAGATGCTTTTTCCCGTAGATGCTCGCCGCCTCTGCATGGATTCGGAACCTGCCAGAACTATCCGTATCCACCAGTCGCAGCTTCATCAGTTGCGTCAACACACAGTGCGCCCAATGTCTGTCCTGTAAGTAAAACCGACTGCGTCCGTCGGCATGCTGGGTGATTTCCATCTCAGCGACGAAGTCGTGAGGATAATTGTTAAGATATTGCAAAACACTGTTCTGATCCGCACTCAACAGCACCTCTTTGGCTTCCAAAGTATTCATAATTGTCCTTTCCCCAGTAATAAACCCGACCACTTTTTCCACTACTAGTATATGCACACAGATTCAACAGGTAGTCAACCCACCAATATTGTCTTTGAGTTTCGGGATTAGAGTTGGTTGCCCGTGAATAAGTATCTTAGAATAACCTTGAATATATTTTAATAATTATGATATAAACAGTTATGACTCCTCACAGCCTTCACACTCTAGGCTCATCGCTGCAAGTAGTGCCGGTGGCGATAGTTTATACAACGCAACTGCTGCTGACCCAGAAATCTATGGTCACGGCTAAATCCACTTCGGATGGTGAGTGTGTGGAATCCCACACGGTTCGCGCCACCAAGCTAACCGCGATTCTGAAAGGAATTCCGGGCTACAATCACGGTGGACTGAATGATTAAAGCCTGCGCAGAAGATGCGCCGCTGATAAACTTTGGACGGAGGGTATGGGGAACCGGTATCAAAGGTAGAGACGCATAAGCCGCGCCAGTGAGCCGTAAGATAGCCGCTGGCCCGGTTTCTTTGTCGGATTATTTCTGCAACCCGACGTGTTCTGCGATGCAGGGTTTTAGTTGGGTGTCCACATGTAGAATGTGGTTTTTAATCCAATCTTCGACAGTCTCATCCAGTTCGACCAGCATGGGGACGGGAAAACCCTCTTTTTCAGAACGCGCCTTAAAGAGCTTAAACTTTTGTCTGAAGATTTCGTGCGCGTCCTTGTTTTTCTGGTGTGCCGGGCAGCGATAGCTGTCCATGCACCTTTCCTCGTAACTGAAATGGGTGTCAACGAAGTGCTGTAGGAAATCAAGAAACTGACTGACGGCATCAATGTCCCGACTGGTCGGTTTGGTCGTGACCACCTTCTCAAGCATGCCTCGGAACTGGTTACAGTGCTGAAATAATTGACGATGTTGTTCGTCAAGAACTGATGAACCGGTCGAATATTGATCGCTCCAGATTAGCATGAACCCCCTTGCATTTTTTAAACCCGCCTTTTCTTAACTAATACAAGCCAATGAGTCAAGCCATCCAGCCCCGCCATGTGGCGCTTGCCTACAGCAGCACCAGCTGCCTCCCCGCTGGCTCCCGCAGGCTGCTGACGCCAAGTCCTAGCAGGCGGAGCTGGCGAACCGTTTACTGGTTGGAGCTGGTTGTCGCGTTTGCTACGAGCGTATGTAGGTATAGTTCAAGTTGACTGTAACCGTCCGGGGTGAGGTGAGCGCCGTCGGTTGGATCTTGAGGATTCAAACCATGCGCCACTTCCCAAACATCCGGCAAACCGTCATTGTCGGTGTCGGTTGGAGCGGGAATGGATTTCAGTTCGGGCCAGCCACCTACGTCCTTGGGCGAGTCAACGATCCGCCCAGTGCCGTCACGAACTGATTGGATGATGCGCAGATCCACGGCATCGCGTTTCGGGAAAACACAACCGACCTGAGCGAGGACAGATTCATAGGCTTGCCCGGCGGCCTGTTGAGTCACCGGTGGCACATCAAAGGGCTGCCTCATCAGTAGTTTTGCCCAATCCGCACCGTCCTGTTTTGCGTGTTCGTCAATCAGCAGACCAGCAGAGTTATCCTCGGTCACACTTGGCATTCCTTCCAGAACATTACCTTCTAGAAAAATCCGCGTACTGTGGCTGCTCATACGGAAAATTCGATCAGGATGCGCTGTGGAGGGGCCGGGTTTGAAATAGTTTCCGATGTAATTGATGCGCGCATCCTGTCCGCCATACGCGTTACCTTCGCCAATGTTATAGATCACGTTGTTGCGAATGTCCACGAGCGCGTCAGGATCGCCGCCGACGCGGGGCGAGCGACTGTTGGCATCCGCGATGAGATTATGATGGTAACTGGCACCATGGCCAGAAGACCCACTGCCCCAGACAGCAGCAAAACCGTGTGACCCTTTCTTGTGCTTCGAGCGGTTCAACGGCTCGCTGATCAGGCACCATTGCACCGTCACATCGCCCGACTGCCGCACCACAATGTCATCGGCAATAGACCACGATAGAGAACAATGATCCACAATGACGTTTGAAGCATCCACAATTCGCAGCGCACAATGATCCGTGGCAATGTCATCGCCGGGGCGGAAGCGCAGAAATCGGACGATTATGTTGGTGCTGAGAATGGCTACGTTCTCCCCGCGCACACAGATGCCGTCGCCGGGCGCAGATTCGCCCGCGATGGTGAGATTAGATCCTTCCACTTTAAGCCCCGATTGAAGTGTGATGATTCCTGATATCTTGAACAGAATCATGCGGTCACTCAGCACAACTCCCGCCCGCAGCGATCCGGGGCCGCTGTCGTTTAGATTCGTCACATAATAAACGGGAAAGCCGCGCCCGCCACTGGCGTGAGCGCCAAAACCTCCCGCGCCCGGAAAGGCGGGCGGCACCGCTGCGGCGATGCAGCACAAAAATAACGCGGGGACGAGTGTCGCAAGTAATTTCAAGGCAAAGCGGTCGTTGGATGGTAAAATCGCCAGACTAGACGTTTCGCCTCACATTGAGGCGACAAAGCTGCCACCGCCGACTCGCGACGGGAACCGCTCACCGTTTGGCTGATGCTGACATCAAAGCCACGCCGGGCGGGCGCTGTCAACCGCGAAAGCGACACCGCTCAGGCGTCGGGGGCCACCGACAATGACCGGCTTGCCGATTAGGGCAGGGTTGTCGCGCTGCTCTACAGACGCGTAGTAGGCGTCCATGTCCAGATGGTAGATGACGCGGAACATCGTGACGGGAGATTAGCAAGGTCAGAAAATGACTCCCAGTTCTAATGATCGCTGACGTGTTATGAGGAGTTGAAATTGTATGACGAAATATGACTGCGCATGACAAAAAAAGTTCGGAAATCTTCGCAAGTCTTCGCTGTGGACAAAAAACAAGAAACGTATTATCGTCAATAATATGAATGGTTTCGCTGCATTTACAACGAAACCGGCAGAAG
>Ga0208872_1000895_pt1 | contig 19850 bp, 20 predicted proteins | sample CryBogCBH12Aug08_FD_185508 | JGI IMG/M metagenome (GOLD analysis project Ga0208872, IMG submission 185508) | Freshwater microbial communities from Crystal Bog, Wisconsin, USA - CBH12Aug08 (SPAdes) | ecosystem: Environmental > Aquatic > Freshwater > Lake | place: Crystal Bog, Wisconsin, USA...
GCCCAACTGATAAATCAAAAATCTAAAACATGCCCTGCCAGGGAAAGATTTCCCTGTAATCCACCACACTGTATGGCCAGTATTTTGCTTCCCTCCTCAAAATAGTTTTTTTCCAGCAGGTCAAATATGGCATACAGGCTTTTGCTATTATAGACAAAATCGGTAGGTATTGCATAATCATGCCATAATCTGTTCATAAAACTAAACAGTTCGGTTGGCTGTTTGGCATAGCCTCCAAAATGATAGCTGTTCAGTAAAACATAATTTTTTTCTTTTTCTTCATCAGTTAATAAGGCTTCCACTTCATGTATTAATTGCTCATTGCCTTTCATTACATTGATCCCGATGATTTGCTGATGTGGTAGTGCAGCTTTAATAAAGCCAGCCATCATGGTTCCGGTTCCTGTGGCTGCAACAACATGTGTATAGGAATTATCTATCCCATCCAGCATTTCAGCTGCACCTTTTGCACCGGTAATACCGTAACCCCCTTCCGGTATCCAATACTGATGATCCTGCTGGTATTTCTCCTGCAGGCCCTGCTTGTCCCGGTAGGCCATCCTTTCAGTAAAAATAAGTTCCATTCCATACTGCAGGGAATCCTGTAAAGTATGGGATAATCTGTTTGGTTTTTCACCCCGGATAATACCTGTACTTTTTAATCCCATGGCCTTACAGACAAATGCGGTAGCCACAATATGATTGCTGTATGCACCCCCGAAACTAACTATTTCAGTTGCTTTTTGTGCAATAGCTTCCTGCAGGTAATATTTCAGTTTAAAATATTTGTTTCCGCTTACTACCGGGTGCACCTGGTCAAACCGCAATATATCCAGCTGGATCCCATTTTTACAGGCAATAGATTGTGTAAATATTTTATCTGTCCGGATGATTTCTTCCCGCATTGTACAAATTTATTGCTGGCATGTTGATATTAGATAATTTTGCAGCAAAATCAAATAATTATGAAGCCAACTTTAGTAATATTAGCTGCAGGAATGGCCAGCCGTTACGGGAGCATGAAACAAACACAATCTTTTGGTCCCAGTGGTGAAACCATCATGGAATATTCTATTTATGATGCTATTAAAGCAGGATTTGGGAAAGTGGTATTTATTATCCGAGAAGAATTTGTGGATTTGTTTAAAAATGCTTTTGAAGCAAAGCTGACCGGGAAAGTGGAAGTGGATTATGTGTTTCAGAAATTAGAATCTTATACAGGTGGCAGGGCCATACCTGCAGAAAGAACCAAACCCTGGGGTACTGCACATGCTGTTCTTTGCTGTAAAGGAAAAGTAAATGAACCGTTTGCGGTGATCAATGCCGATGATTTTTACGGTAGCGACGGATTTGTAAAGGCTTACCAGTTTTTAACATCCGGTGTAAATGATACCACTTATGCTATTATAGGATATGAATTAAAGAAAACCCTGAGTGATAATGGCAGTGTTAGCCGTGGTGTTTGTGCGGTAGATGCAGAGGGAAACCTTACCGATGTAAATGAACGGACAAAAATATACCGGAATGAACAGGGTATTATTACTTATGAAGATGAGCAGGGACTGCATGAAGTAAGTGAAAATGCCAGTGTTAGTATGAATTTCTGGGGTTTTGCACCCAATGTATTTGCATACAGCGAAAAATTATTCAGTGAATTTTTAGACAAACAAATCGATAATCCTAAAAGTGAATTCTTTATTCCGATTGTTGCGGATGCATTTGTAAAATCAGGAACAGGTAATATCAAAGTAATCCCAACCGGTGCGCAATGGTTTGGGGTTACCTATAAAGAAGATGCACCAGGTGTTCAGGCCAGCATCAATGCTCTGGTAGCCAGTGGCGCTTATCCTGATAATCTTTGGGCATAGTATAAATTATCAGTAATAAACATAAAAAAAGGAGCTGAAATCAAATTCAGCTCCTTTTTACTTACTAATCCCTATATTTTATTTCCGGTTAAAAGCCTGCACCATATACACACAATCCTGAATTTTATTGATCTGTGCTTCACGGTCCATCCCTTTTAAGTTAGAATGCTGTGGCATATTTATTTTTGGCATATCAGCATCTGAATCTTTCAGCTGGTCAATTAAACGGTGGATGTTTTTGCTCTTGATGGCAAAAGTTACACCTTCCGCTTCTATTTCACGGGTACTCAAAACACCTACCACTTCTCCATTTTTATTCAGTAAAGGTCCACCACTGTTTCCCGGATTAGCAGGAATCTGTATCTGGAAACTGCTGGTATCTCCGTTATATCCAGTTTTGGCACTGATATCACCTTTTGAATAAGTAATATCATTCCTCGGATAACCCAGTGTAAATACTTCTTCACCCAGTCTGATATCAGATTTTGAAATACTGTAAGGCAAAGATTTGAAAGCTTTATAATCGTCATCCTCAATTTTCAGGATAGCCAGGTCTTTCTGTACGTCTACAAAAGCAATTTTTGCATTGTAGGCATCACCCTTGTTACTGGTTACATTAACATAAGTAGAACCTTTTAATACGTGTGCATTGGTAAGGATATATCCTTTGGCATCTATTAAGAAACCGGTACCCCCGCTTTTCAAAGTAGCACCTTCCGGACGTTTGGAGGGTTTACTATTAATATCCTCATTCAATTTACCTTCCAGTACATAAACTTTTTTACTCAGTTCCTGTAAGTCCTCTTTTTTAGGGGCAGGAGAAAGAACAGCCACCATGATACTCATGGCAAGGGCAATTGCACCACCCACAGAAGCAGCAATAGCGGTAACTCTTTTATATTTATTATAAAGTTGTACCACTTTACCTTTGGTGGATATTTCGCCACCTTCATATACATCACCTTTCTCAACCAACCGGGTATGTACTTCATGTAAAGAATTTCTGAGGTTCTTATTAACGGCAAACATATCCATCTGGTGCAGGAACATATTGTGCTCTACCACCATCTGGTCAATTTCAGGGGTGTTTTTGCGCAGCTGTTCAAAGTACGCTTTTTCTGCCGGTAACATAGTACCGTCCAGATAACGTTCAATGGCTTGTAATAAAAGGATGTCTTCCATAATATTTATTCTCCGATATTATATTGTGCAAAGAATAGTTTTTTTAAACGCATCAGACATTTATATTTCTGATTTTTAGCATTATCCGCATTTGTGTATCCAAAATCTTTTGCCAGCTTCTGCATGTCCATTTTCTTCAGATAATACCCCTCTAATAAGCTTTTACAGGGTTCTCCCAGGCTGTTCAGGGCCCGGTCCATTATAGCAAACTCTGCATTGCGTTTTTCATGAATTTCAAGGTCGTCTTCAACTGCAACAGTTTCCTCGAAGTTATCAATCTGATTCGAAAAGCGCCCGAGCTGCTGTAATCTTTTAAGCCAGAGTCGCCTGCATATGGAATATACATATGTGTTGATTTTACAGGTTAAAACAAATGATTCGCTTTGTGCTTTTTCATACAGTGCAATCATTGCTTCCTGAAAAATATCCCTGGCATCATCATAAGAACCATTATTATTGATAATGAAAGCCTGAACCATATTAAAATTATCTTTATAAATGGTTTCTATGGCCTTTGTGTCGTTCCCAGCCAGTCCTTTCAGTAATAATTGTTCGTTTAACTCAGTTTTCACTATCTATGTTTTAATACGCTTTATACGTAAAAAGTAACCCAAATTAAGCCTAAAAAAAAATATTTTAAAATAATGGGTTACTCCGGGTTACCTTTTTTCCCATTTCGTATTAATATCAAAATTCACTCACAAAAAAAAGCTCACAAAATGAAAAAATTATTCGCAATGTTCGCTGTAGCTAGCATGTTTGCAGCTTGTACAAGTGGTTCAACTCCAGCAGCTACTGCTGATTCTACTAAGAAAGATTCTGCAACTGTAAAAGTTGATTCTACTAAAGTTGATTCTGCTAAAATAGCAGTTGATTCTACTAAGAAAGATTCTACTAAAAAGTAATTACTGAAATAGTGTGATAGGAAGTTCCCGCTTGCGGAACCGTGATTTACAACTCTTTTTCATATGGCAAGCAATCGTTAGAGGCCGTTCCGTTTCCACGGAAGGGCTTTTTTCGTTTTACATGTTTCAACAATATTTATTCCTTTGCCCCCGGATTCCTATAATCCTGTAAATGCACCCTTTTCTTTCATTTCAGCACTTTATTATTGACCTGAATTCCATTTTTTGACAATTTCCACCGTCTTCTCCCTTTCAGGAGCAGGTTACATCCAACTCTGTTTTATATAATTTTTAAGCATTAGTCATAGCTCAAAACACTCTGAATTGTATTTTTTACACTTTTTTTAAAAAAACTCAGGTTAACCGGGTTACCTTCTTTTCCTTTCAGTATTAACTGGTATAATTTAAACAATTAAAGCTTCCAAAAATGAAAAAATTAATCGCAATTTTAGCAGTAGCAGGTTTCTTCGCAGCATGTAACAGTGGTTCTACACCTGTAGTAAAAACTGATTCTCCTGTAGTAAAAACTGACTCAGTTAAAGTTGATTCTGCAAAAGTTATTGTTGATTCTACTAAGAAAGATTCAACTAAGAAATAATTACGGATGGTGTGTTTGAATGTTCCCTGCTTGCGGAACAGTGCATGAACTTTTTTTCATATGGCAAGCAATCGTTAGAGGCCGTTCCGTTTCCACGGAAGGGCTTTTTTCTTTTATACCAGTCTGTCCATACGATCATTTTTCAATTACACTGTATTCAATACAAGGATATTGAACAGTATTTACCGCTTTAGTTTTCACAGCTTTTTCATTTCTCCCCTTTGTTCATTGTTAATGAACCATATTTTTACAATATTCCCGGTATTATCCAGTTCAAATTCCAGTTGCCGGTCGCTGTCATCTGCATAGAAAAATTTTGTGGCAGATTCCGGTTTCAGTTCAATATCCGGTATACCATTCCGGTGGCGGTATAATTTCTGGTCCTTTTTGATTACTTCAATGGTTAGTCCTGCACTGTATTTTCCCACATATTTATCCAGTAATAAAGGATCAATAGTTACTTCTTTGTGTTCATAAGGCGTTTCTACCGGCAGTCCGAATACAATTTTTGCCAGCCCGTCTGCAATAACATCAGTTGCAGGCAGGGTATTGTTTTGAATAATACTGGTATTGCTCAACACTATTATACAAAGATCATCCTGTATAAACCGGGCAAAATGGGTATTGAAACCCGGTATACTTCCGTTATGCCATATCCTGGGGTGCTTTTCCAGGCTATCTATGATAAATCCGCAGGCATAATCATTTTTAGCAGGAGTAAATAGCTTTTTACGGGAAGCTTCAGATAAAATACTGTTATTGTACAGCGCCCTGTCCCATTTGTACAAATCTTCTACAGTTGAATACAAAGCACCTGCACTAAATGGCCATTCCATGGAAATAAAAAGAGCATTGGTAATTTTCTTCTTATCTGCCTGGTAACCATGTGCCCGCATGGGTAAAATGGTATCCCATCTGTTGATTCCGGTGGCATGCATCCCAATTTTATCAAAAATATTATTACGGAAATAGGTTTCCAGTGGGGCTCCGGTAATTTTTTCAATTATATAGCCCAGTAAAAAATAGCCGGAATTACTGTAACTATATTTGGTTCCGGGTGTAAAATCATATTTCACTTTGCTGATGATGGCCACCATACTGTCTTTACTAAGCGATAACCTGGCAATATTCCAAAATCCGGGAAATGCTGTATAATTAGCTATACCGGAAGTATGGTGCAGCAACATATCCAGGGTTACACTGTCTGCTTTCGGGAAACCCGGAATATATTTATTTAAATGGTCACTGGTACTTAATTTACCCTGTTCTTCCAGCAGCAGGATACTGGTTGCTGTAAATTGTTTGGTGAGTGAACCCAGCTCAAATTTGGTATCAGGTGTATTGGTAATATTCCATTCGCGGTCAGCCTGTCCGTACCCTCTTCTCAGTAAAACCTTATTTTCTTTCATCACCAGTACAGATCCTGTAAATCCTTTAACACTGAGCTGGGCCCGCATATACTGATCCAGGTGCTGCGGTAAATTGGACTGTGACAGGGCAAAAAGGGGCAAGCAAAATAGGAATATTAAGGTTCTCATATTAACTGATTGAACTTAAATATAAGGTTTTCCTTTTGCAGTAGCAAGAAGTAGCATATAAGTGCCAAATCACAATTTATAAAATATTTTCATTTATTAATTTTAATTCCCTGCTTTTTAGATAGTTAAGATTTGCCTCAATTGCCCTTTCAGACTCACAAAAGGGACTGGGTGGATAGAATAACTCAATATGTATAACCCCATTCGGGGTTAATTGAGCAAAAAAGAAAACTAATTTTGAACCTGTAATTTTGCACAAACGAAGGCTATTAGGTGAATAGTCTTTAGTTAATACATTATCAATCATTAATACCAGGCAACCTTTGTTCAGTAAAATTCTTTTCGATTTTAGTAAAACGAAGGGTTCAGTCTTTAAACTTTTAATTTTTTGTTTGCTTCCCCATACTGACATTTTATTAATGATGGTAGGTTTTGCTACAATAGCTGCTTCTACCTTAAAAGGTTTTTCTAAAATTGCCTTGATGCCTACTTTAGATAATGGTAAATGAGTAGTTGCAAGCAATATTCCTGAAGAATGATTTAAAAGATCTGTTCCTTTTATGGTATAGGGGATATGAAAATTTACTCCAGCCCGGGTTAATAAACTTAAAAACCTGTTAAGTTTAACTGACCTTATTAGACAGTCTTTCAGTAAATTTTTATTAAAAAACCAATAATAGATCTTAAAAAACCATGTAATGCGAAAGGCAATCTTGTACCAGTACTTTGTTGGAAAAAATAAGACAATCATTACGCAAAAAAAACGGATAATATAAAAATCGATGTGCTCATTTTTTTCAGCCCCTGATAAAATCTTTTTAATATAATTAACCCGGGTAAAATAATTCCAACTTAATAACAGTTTCAATTTGGTTTGGTGTTAATTTTCAAATAATATTTTGGAAGAAATGTACTTCATTATTATCAAATGATTTCTGTAAAAGCTGTTTCAGGATACTGTACTGTTGAATTAAGACTTATAGAGTACTTGTAAATCTGATAATAATATAAATCTTCCTTGATTATTTATGTGGATAACAAACATTCGCGTATATAATTTCTGGAATTGGTGTATTTTTTATTTCAGTTTCCCCATAGCAATCAGTGCACCCGGCAGCCAATGCTTATCCTCCACATAATTATCCGATTTATTGCGGCAATATTCCAGTGCTAAAGCCACTACACAAATATTTCCCATATTAGCCCCGGTTTCTATTACCAGTTCCTGTTCTGGTATTTCGGTTTCAGAATAAAGAATGCTATGTTTAATTTCAGCAAAGCGCAGTGCATCTTCCGTTTCTCCAAAACCGGAACTCATGGCCACCAGTTTCAGGTTAATTTTATAGGTGGAGGAAGGGGCTCTGAACTTCTTTTTAGGTATACATGCCGGAATGGTAACAATCAGTCTCCCATTACCATCATCCCTTACCGGTAATCTCGTCTTCATGCAATAATTCATGTCTGCATCCGGGTTCATACTAAAAATTCCACGGTCTTTAGTTATTTCCAGCTCTTCACCATCCTCATAAGCTTCATACTGAACCTTCATCCAGGTTCTTCCTTTATTATAGGGGAAAGTGGAAAAGTGAAAATGAAAACCCGGTTTTAAACCTTCAATCATCGGGTTACCATACTTTACCATTCTTTGAAATACACTCTGTTCTTCTGTAAGGGGCTTTTTTTTATTTTTCGGCGTCTTTCCTTTTTTGGATTTAGCATACTCTTTCCCGTTCATTTCAAAAAATACGACATTACCTACTGCACCAATAATGCCCTTGTTAGTGACACGTGCCATTGACTATTGTTTTTTATGGTTTTAAATGTTGCGAAATGACTGTTTTTTGTCAGGAAAAGGATAAGGGATTGTTCCCTATCTGATTCTTATTTATCGCACAGTAAAGATACAGATAAACCGCAGTTAAACCACATAAAATGCGGAAAATATGTGGGATAACTGTGGGATAACTGTGCGATAATCCAAAAGTTGGTAGGGATCAGTCCATAGTCTGGAGTTAGCGTAATTCAGTTAACAATGCTGTTTGCCGGGGGGCTTAAATTTTGTTAATTACGTTTAATATTCTTTGAATCCAAGCTAGAGTAAAATTGATATAATTATTAATAGGGGAAGGAAAATTATGGAAGCCTATTTCTGTATTGTCGCATAAAACTGTCTTTTTAGATATATAAATATAAATTGTCATTTTAAAATGACCAATTTATAGGATAGAAATAGAAGTTTCCTGAACTTTAGAGATGAGTTCGATTCTCAACTGGACCAATTGGAAATATAAACCTCTTGAATATCAATTTTTTATTGTTTTGAAACAGATTGGGTTTACAGAGATAAAGAGTGAATTGTTTGTATGATTGTAGCAAACTGTACAAATGAATGGGATTTTCATTTGATATAGTTTATTTTTGATTATGGAAAGAATGATAGGTCAGATTTCAATCTTGGTTGAAGATTATGATGAGGCATTGCGTTTTTACATTAATAAGTTAGGGTTTGTACTGGTAGAAGATACAGTGCTTAATTCTGAAAAAAGGTGGGTTGTTATTAAACCGGGAAATACTAATTGACAAGGTTGTAATTTACTGTTGGCAAAAGCGGCTAATCCACATCAAAAAAACTTTATAGGAAATCAAACCGGGGGAAGGGTTTTCTTATTCCTTTATACCGATAATTTCAAAAGGGATTATGAATTACTAATTAAGAATGGTGTTGAAATTGTTAGACCACCAAAAGAAGAGCAATACGGCGGAGTTCTTGTTTTCAGTGACCTCTATGGTAACCTATGGGATTTAATTGAACCTAAGTAATTGATTTTTTTTATCCCATTTACAGCAAACCTGCATAGTGCAGCATCCTTAAACTGTTAAGGCCAATTTCACTATCAATTTTTTAACATCCGACTGTGCTAGCATATGCCAGTTGTCAGGTTATATCCTGTTGATTTTTGTATAAAAATTTCAGGCTTAATTTCCAGGGTTTTATTTTTATCAAAAAAAATTTTTTTTTGTGTTAGAATTGTTAATATATTTGTCTACTAAATAAGTAGACAATAAAATCTGCTACTTTAAATATTATGGAATTGATGAATCACAAGCTGCAATTTTCTTCTAAAATTAAAACGGATGAAAGCCTGATTACTTGCTTTCTGCTTTCTATTTGCATGATCATTCCTGTTTATTGTTGTTGTTGTTAATTCCTGCTCTAACCAAGACAATTTTAGTCTTGCCCTGCTTACCAGTATGAAATAGCCAGGCTTCAATACCTGCCTTTATGTACACAATTTTCTAAACATAAAAACTAAATCATGAGAAAACAATTCATGCTGTTAGCAGTATTGCTATTATCTGTACTTTCTGTATTTTCACAACAAAAAGTTGTTACAGGTAAAGTATCTGATGTAAACGGCAAGCCTGTAGAATCTGCGACCATTCAAATTAAAGGGAGTAAAATTGCAACCACTTCCGATTCCCAGGGTATCTTTAAACTCAGTGTTAAAGCTGGAAACATCCTAATTATTTCTTCTGTAAACGCTGCACCTGTAGAAGTTAAAATAGTTAACCAAACAGAGCTGTCAGTAGTTCTGGAAATTGCGGCAGCTCAGTTAAATGAGGTATTAGTGACCACTGCATTGGGTATAAAGCGTTCAAGAAGTTCATTACCTTACTCCACACAGCAAATAACTGCAGAAGAGTTGAACAGAACACCAACAACCAATGTCGTTAATAATTTATCAGGTAAGGTAGCTGGACTTCAGGTTACTGCAAGTACCACATTGGGAGGGTCTTCTAACGTAATTTTACGTGGGTTTAAATCATTAACACAATCCAATCAGGCATTATTTGTAGTTGATGGTGTTCCGTATGATAATACCAATCAAAGCCGTAATGGGTTTGACTTAGGCAATACAGCTTCTGATATTAATCCGGATGATGTTGAATCTGTAAATGTATTGAAAGGCGCAGCTGCATCTGCCTTATATGGGTCACGTGCCTCAAACGGAGTGATAGTGATCACTACAAAGAAGGGGGCAAAAAGAAAAGCTTTAGGTATAACTATAAACAGTGGAACTACACTTGGAACATTTGATAAATCCACCTTACCTGAATATCAGTTAGAGTATGGTGAAGGGTATGGAAGTGCAGGATACTCCTCTTCTTTTCCTACTCATGATGGTTTTTTCTATTGGGTTCCCGTATTTAACAGTAATGGAGCAAGGGTGAATGTAGTTCAAACAAATCAGGATGCTGATACTGGCCCAGCTTATGATGCAAGTTTGTCTGTATATAACTGGGATGCATTTTCACCGGGCAATAAAAATTACGGAAAAGCTACACCATGGTTACCAGCTGCACATCATAGTTATACCGATTTTGCTGAAAAACCAATAACTACCACCAATAGCATTTTTGTTGATGGGGGTTCTGAAAAAGGGACTTTTAAATTAGGCTATACCAATACTTATGATAAAGGGATTTTGCCTAATAGTTATGTCAAGAAAAACCTGATCAATTTTGCCTCAACTTATAATGTTACTGACAGGTTATCTGTTGGAAGCAGTATTAATTATATTAATGAAAATTCTTTAAACAGAAATGGATATACTTATTCAGTAAGTAGCAATTCCAGAAATTTCCGTCAGTGGTGGGGTACCAATATTGATTTAAATGAATTAAAAGATGATTATTTCAGAACTAAAACAAATGCATCCTGGAACTGGAATACTGCTGCCTATTTGACTAATACCGGTGGTAATTTATCAAAAGGAGCTTATCATGATAATCCTTACTGGCAGCAGTATGAAAACTATAACAATGATTCACGTGACAGGATTTTTGGTAATGTTAATTTGAATTATAAAATTACCAGCTACCTGAATTTCACTGCCAGAACTTCATTGGATTATTATAGCAGCCTGTTTGAATATCGTTATGCTGTAGGAAGTGTAAGTACACCCTCTTACCGAAAAGTTCTTTCCAGCTTTAAAGAAAACAACTACGATTTCCTTTTAAATTTTGATAAAAATTTAAATAAGAATTTTAACCTGAAAGCATTACTGGGTTCTAATATCAGACAAACCAGAACCACCTCTACAGATGCTGTTACTAATGGCGGATTAATTGTTCCTCGTTATTATGCGTTGGCAAACTCTGCCAAAACCCCTGCAGCTCCTGTTGAAACTGATGCTGCAAAGGAAGTGGATGGGATTTTTGGAGGAGCCACATTGGCATATAAAGATTATTTAACTGTAGATGCAACGATCAGAAGAGATAAATCTTCTACCTTGCCTTCCAATAATAATACTTATTATTATCCGGCCGCTTCAGCTGGTTTTATATTTTCAAAATTAATACCACAAACCAGTTGGTTAAATATTGGCAAAATCAGGGCGAATTATGCAGAAGTAGGAGGTGATGCACCTGTTTATAGTTTGCAGAATACATTTACTGCAGGTACTGCATTTAATTCCCAGGCATTATTTACAGCATCTACCACTAATAATAATCCTCAGTTACGCTCTGAAAAAACCAAATCCTATGAAATTGGTTTGGAAGCTGCATTTCTCCATAACCGTATTGGATTTGATGTTACTTATTATACAGCTAAAACAATTGACCAAATTACTCCCATTACCCCATCCACCGCAACCGGTTATAACAGTTTTTATGTAAACGGAGGTACTGTTCAAAATTCAGGAGTTGAGTTAAGTATCAATGCTGTTCCGGTTAAAATAAAAAACTTTACATGGAACCTTACCCTTAACTGGAGTAAAAATGTAAGTAAAGTTATTTCTCTATATGGTGGCCAGCCTTCCTATGCAATTACTTCCTGGCAGAAAGGGCAGTTAGTGGCAGAAACAGGGTCGTCCTGGGGTATTTTAAGAGGAACTGATTATACTTATAAAAATGGGAAGCCCATCGTAAATGCAAACGGCTATTACGTTTTTAACAGCAATACCAAATCTGATATTGGAAATATTAATCCGGATTGGATAGGTGGGATTACCAATAGTTTTAAATATAAAAATTGGAGTTTAAGTTTTTTAATTGATGTAAAACAGGGTGGAAGTGTATATTCATTAGATCTAGATTATGGTTCTTATTCAGGATTATACCCATGGACTGCCGGTAAAAATGACCTGGGGAATTCTGTAAGAAAAACCATTGCAAATGGGGGAGGTTTGATTTTGCCTGGTGTGCACGCTGATGGAACAGCCAATACCACTCGTATTGATGCTTCCGATATTAATGCAGGTGGGTTTTCTTTCAGTTCTGCTGATGGGTTTAGCCAGCCATTAAAGCACTTTGTTTATGATGCCAGCTATATTAAGTTAAGGGAATTGGCAATTGCTTATTCCTTACCGCAGCATGTTATAAATAGGTTACCTGTTATAAAAGGTATTGACCTGTCATTGACTGGAAGAAACTTATGGATCATCCATAAAAATCTTCCTTATGCAGACCCAGAGCAAGGGCAAGCATCAGGAAATGCCTCCATTGGTTTTCAGAATGCTCCTTATCCATCCATCAGAGCATATGCATTTAATGTAAAACTTAAATTCTAAAATTTTACTGACATGAAAAAAATATCATTCTATATAACTATTCTTTTTATTGCATCTTCCTGCACTAAAAGTTTAACAGACTTAAATACAGACCCTAAATCGCCTGTGTCGGCTCCCTCCACTGCACTGTTTTTAGGGGCACAAAAGAATTTAGTTGATTTATATAATACAACCAGCGTAAGTTCTGCTCCTTTCAGAGTCTTTGCTCAGATATGGACAGAAAATACATATGTTACGGAATCAAGGTATATATTGGATGGGGTAACCGCAGGCTTCTGGAATAATATATACACTACATCCATTAATAATTTTGAGCAGGCTAAAACAGCATTCCCCAATGATGTTACAGATCCATCAGTATTGAGAAATGACAAAATCATTTCAGATATTCTGGAAGTATATTCTTACAATTTGCTGGTTAATACCTATGGCAATGTTCCCTACAGCCAGGCACAGAACAGAACTATACCTTTTCCTAAATATGATGATGCCAAAACAATTGTTTACGATTTAATAACCAGATTAGATTCATCAATTGCCGGATTAAATACAAGCGCCAATTCACTGGGTAATTCAGATCAGATTTACAAAGGGAATGTTACTAAATGGAAAAAATTTGCAGCAACACTAAAATTAAAACTAGCCTTATTAATTGCAGATGTAGATGCAAGTAAAGCCAGTGCCAAGGCATTGGAAGCGGTAAATGCTGGTGTATTACAATCAAATAGTGATAATGCTACATTTACTTTTGATGCCAGTGCGGTTATTAATTCAAATTTGATCTGGCAAAATTTAGTAAATTCAGGAAGACACGATTTTGTTCCGTCTGCTTTCTTCGTAAGTACCTTAGTTGGGTTGAACGATCCCAGATTACCTTTACTGGTAACCAAAGATCCAAATGGCGGTTACTCAGGGGGGATAGCAGGAGCTGGTAATGCTTATGGCATATTTTCAGATTTTTCTGCACAATGGTTAAGCCCCACTTATCCGGCTGATTTGTTAGATTATTCAGAAACTGAATTTTTATTAGCTGAAGCAGTTGAAAGGGGAATTGCTGTTGGCGGAACTGCCGAATCTCATTATAATAATGCAGTAACCGCATCAATATTATTCTGGGGTGGCACTGCTGCAAGTGCAGCAACCTATTTAGCCCAACCTTCTGTTGCATATACAACAGCAACGGGTACATGGAAGCAGAAAATAGGGTATCAAAAGTGGTTGGCATTTGCCAATAGAAACTGGGATTCCTGGACTGAAATCAGAAGGTTGGGATATCCTAATTTAGATGTGGTGAGCCCTCCGGTGGGTACTACCAACAAATTGCCTTTACGATATCCATACCCTGCAGCAGAACAGTCATCAAATCCTATAAATTGGAAAGCTGCTTCAACTGCATTGCCCGGAGGTTTGGATGTACAGACTGCTAAGCTTTTCTGGATACAATAACTAACAAATTTATCACTTATAAAAATCCGGGGTAGCAGTCCATGGCTACTCCGGTATTAAATGTACCAGCATGAAATATATATTATTGACGGTTGTCTATTTAAGTAGTGGTGTGTCATTTCTCCAGTTAAAAGCACAACAGTCAAACATACTGACTCAATCAGATACGGGTTTAAAAGAAGCATTCAAGATCTGGAAAGTGCCCAATATTACAAGGGGTGCTGAAGCATATTTTTCTCCGGATGGAAGATCTTTAATTTATAATGGTAAAGAAGCAGAAGATTCCTCATTTAAAGTATATACCATCAATATAGATGGAAAGAATAGAAAAAGAATAAATAATGCCCCAGGTGCGGATGCCTGTTCTTTTTTTAATCCGGATGGCAAGCATTTGGTGTGGACTACAACAAAAGACAATCTTGATTTGCCCCCGGGTAATTATTCCGATCCAGGGAATTATCCGCAGGGAGCAGAAATTTATGCTTCAGATTTAGAGGGAAAAAATATTGTTCGTTTAACCAATAATAAATATTATGATGCGGAAGTAACCTTTGCACCGGATGGGCATAAAATATTATTTGGCCGTCAAATAAATGGTGAAATGGATTTATGGACAATGGATCCTGATGGAAGTCATCAAAAACAAATCACCCATACACCTGATTGGCAGGAAGGTGGAGCATTGTATTTTCCGGATAATAAAACCATTATTACCAGAGCATGGAAAAAATCGGAAGAAGGAAAACCAGGCAGGTCCATGCAATTATTTACTTTGAATGAGGATGGATCCGGTTTAAGGCAAATTACTTTTGAGGAAGGCACTCATTGGGCTCCTTATCCTGCTCCGGATGGTATTCACATAGTGTATGTAAAAGTGTTTCCGAAAAGAAATTTTGAAATTGTTTTATTAAACCTTCTCACGGGCGAAGAAAAGCGATTAACATTTAATGAAAGCTTTGATGGCTTTCCTTGCATCTCTCCTGATGGAAATTTGGTTGTATTTTCTTCCAGCCGGGATTCCAAAGCCGGAGATAAATCCCTTGGGGTATATTTAATGGATGTATCTTCTTTACATCTGGGAAAAAAATAAAACGTAAAAAATAATTGATTAGCCTTTTTATTATGATGCCATTTCTACCCCCAAAAAAAAATCAATGCTTAAAAATGGGTTTTTTAATTTCCGATATAAGAAATATATGGTTGAGATCAGGAATATTAAATCTAAACTTTGGCTGGATTTGTTGAGGTCTTCTAACTTGTTAAAAAGAGTATCATAAGAGCTACCATTACTTTTCCAATTATACGTACAGGCCTGAGGGAAATACTAATTAAAATTATTTTTTCATTCCTTTTGGGTTAAGTGTATGTTGAAAAAAACTGCTCATCTAATCGTCATTTTAGTAACCTTAACCAAAAAAATATCGAACAGTTTGATTAAGATTTTAAATCTGAATAAGGGGTACATAAAATTTGCAAAATACATATTTTAAATAATAAGATATTTATTTGAAATAGTGTTATTTTAAAGGCCGGATGAATGGACCTGAAATTCCTGGGATTTTGATTTTAGGAAACTCAGATTCCGGAAACTTTTTTAGGAAATGTTGAATGAAAGCAAATTTTCTGCGAAGCAATCATAGTAGGCCATCACGACTGCCCCTGTTTACAAAAATGAAATTTCCGGTACTTAATGTTCAGATACAGATTCAATACTTTTTAAATATGCCTGCCTTACTCCTTCCAGAAATGCCTGTTTATGGGTTCTCACATAATCATAATTCTCTTTAACCATAATTGGATTAAGTTCCCGGACGTTTTCATCGCTCCATAAAGTTATTTCAGCTATTACCGGTAAAAGGCCAAGCCCTTTTGCAGTAAGGGTATAAATATTTGACTTTTGATTGCCTTCCATCTTGGATTTTCGGATGATTCCTGCCTCTTCCAATAATTTCAGGCGTGAGGATAAAATATTGGAAGCAATACTTTCTGCTGATGATGAAAAATCAGTAAATGTTTTTTTATGCGCAAACAACATATCCCTGATGATCAATAAGGTCCATTTATCACCAATAATATCCAGGGCGGATGAAATGGGGCATTGGCATCTAAACTCTACACTCATAGTGCAAAATTAAAATATTATTACTTGCGAAACAAAAGAAATAATCTAGTATTGCTTGCAAAACAAAAGAAATAATATAGTTTTGCTTGCAAAATAAAAGAAATAAATTAAAACACACAATGGAAAACAACGCAAACAATACCAGCAATGTTGATGCCACAAAACCGGCCTACATCATGGTTCAAATGAAAGTGAAAAGCCTGGAAGAACTAAATCAACGGTATGCACAATTTGCCATCCCTATTTTAATGAAGTATGGTGGGCAAATGATTGCAGGTACTCCTGCGCCAAACGTAAAAGAAGGGGATTGGGATGGGAACTGGGCTGCGGTGCTTCAATTTCCAAGTATGGAAGCAGCAGAAGGCTGGTATAACGCTGAGGAGTATCAACCCTTTAAAAACCTTCGTATACAGGAACTGCAATCTGAGGCCGGCAGGGTAGTAATTATACCAGGAATGTAATTGGAAGTTTTCACATCTTTCAACCAAACATAGCCAATTTTTAAGTTTGGTTGATCATTTAAAAATTTAATCAGATATACAAAAATGAAAAAAGTATTAGTGACGGGAATTACAGGATTTGTAGGCCAGCATTGTGCAGCTGAATTATTGAAAAAAGACTATGCTGTGCGGGGTTCTGTTAGAAGTTTGGCTAAAACGGATGAAGTGGCCAGGGGTATAGAAAAGGAGGTTCACCTGAATGGAAATCTGGAATTTTGTGAACTTGACCTGATGAATGATGCCGGCTGGGACAAGGCCATGGAAGGATGCGATTTCGTTTTACACGTTGCCTCTCCATTTGTGGTAAAAGTTCCCAAAGATGAAAATCAATTGATCCAACCAGCTGTGGAAGGAACGTTAAGAGCATTGAAAGCGGCCAAAAAAGCCGGGATAAAACGGGTAGTACTTACTTCTTCCACAGTGGCGATGCATGGTGGTGAAAAAGGGATCATAAAAATCAATAAAGGCAGTTGGACAAATATAGCAGCCAAAAATGTTACAGCTTACTTTAAAAGTAAAACCCTTGCGGAAAAAGCTGCCTGGGAATTTATTAAAAATCAAACCGGGGATACAAAATTAGAACTGGTGGTAGTTAATCCTGGTCCTATTTACGGGCCAACGCTTACGGGCAATTTAGCAAATGAAGCAATGGATTTCTTTAAAAAATTAATTACAGGGAAAGTTCCCATGCTACCCGTTGCCAATTCTGTAATGTCTGATGTAAGAGATGTTGCAGCTATTCATGTGCAGGCACTGGAAAATGAAAAAGCAGGCGGTTCCCGATTTATAGTAACCTCAGAAAAACCACATGCTATTCAGGAAATTGCTACCATTCTGAAAGCAAACGGATACGAAAAAGTAAGCACCAAACTGGCACCTAGTTTTTTATTGAAGTTTATGGCAAAATTTAATGATGAAGCCAAAGGCATGCTGCCTTTTATTGGAAATACCATAACTGCAGATATCAGTGATACAAAACGCATATTCAACTGGCAGCCCATTCCATTTGAAAAAACTGTTTTAGATACTGCCAGGTCTGTACAAGACTTATTAAATAATTGATCATTAGGTATAAAAATCTACCCGTTTTATTCATCATAATTAAATACTAAAAAATGACAACACAGGAAGTTGCAAACAAAATGGTTGAAATTTGGAGAGAAGGAAAAGGCCCGGAAGTTCATGAAACATTGTATGCTGTTGATGCAAAAAGCATTGAGCCCAATGCAAACATGTTTCCTGTTTTAATGGAAGGACTGGAAGCCATCAAAACTAAAATGGCCACTTTTCAGGGAAGTATTGAGGAATTTCATGGTATGGTTATTTCCGACCCAATTGTTGCAGGAAGCTTTTTTGCTTTAACCTGGACCGTTGATGCCAGTTTTAAAGGGAGAGGCAGGACAACATTCGCGGAAGTTTGTGTTTATCAGGTAAAAGACGGCAAAATAATTTTAGAGCAGTTCTTTTATTAAAGTTAAATTTCAGCAACTTTAAAGGTGCACCTTACTAAAGGGTGCACCTTTTTATTTAAAGTGAACAGTTTCTTCTTGAGATTCAACACCTATCATCAGGCTTTTTTTTCAAGTGTTAGACGAAATGTGCGGAATCCTCATTAAATGATTGAGTATGAATAATTGTTACCCCTTTATTCTATTTTATGGAAGAATTAATGTGTAAGAAGGTTTTATCAAGGTTAAACTGTTTCAATAAAAAATTGAACTGAATTAACAGTATTTCAATTGTGATTAATTATTTTTTGTAATTTAAAGTTTGGTGTTTACACTTAAAATGAAAATTCTTCAATTTTTGCTTTGTATGTATCCTATTAAATGGTTCATTTTTTTACCCATTTTTTTAATTTTTGTTTCTTGTAAAAAAGTTGCAACAAATAACTCGTCAACACAAATGAAATTAGTTTCTTCTATTTATAATAAATACTCTTCTGCAGATTCAACCGGCAGGTTTCGAATATGGGTAGATTCTTTTTTTTATGACAATTTACAAAGAGTAGTAAATGTAAAAAAAATGGTTTATGATACACTTTATGCAGGAACTAATAGTCAAACTCCTGTTATTTATACAGCCTATTATAGTTTCATTTATAATTCAAATAGTTTATTTCCGGCTAGCTTAAATCATGAACATTACTTAACTTACGACAGCACCGGACAATTAATTAGAGACTCTATTAGTAATAATATAATTTGGATATATTCTTACAACAATAACTTAATAACTGTTTATTCAAAACTATCACTTACTAACTATACTATTGACAGTTTGACTATTGATGCAAATAAAAATATTACATCAGATATTCTTGGAGGCAATTTCTATTTAAATAACAACTATAATTTCATATTTGGAAGAATTTTTCAGTGGAAATATAATTATAGTAATATAGCTAATCCGGCATATTCAAATCCTTCTTTGGCTGTAGCTTTAAATATTATAGATAATCAATTTCAGAGTAAAAACATTCCTTCAAATTTAACTTTCATTTGTTATACTAATAATGGAAATATTACCAGTACCAGAGCGTTTAATTATCAGTTAACATTAAATAGAAATGGTAATATTTCCACTTCAATGGATTTAGTTAATGGTGATATTAAAAGATGGACTTATTATTAATGATTGACAACTAATTATTATTAAGGTTTTATTCTTTTTATCTAATTTAATATCCCATAAAAGATAAAGCCGGTATCAAAAAACAGCTTTCACTGAACCACAAATCAGCATTTGGTTTCCGGAGTTGGGATTCTTTATGGATTGCTCATTACATTTTAAAAATTAATCCAGATCTTAGTAAAGATTCACAGGCAGCAATAGCTTATTCTCTACAAAAGCTGTCCCCTGCAAAAATTAAGAAACCTATATTGTATGTTCCTGCTGATCATCTGATGATTCGCCCTGCTTTTTTTCTAACTCTTCAATTGTTTTCTTTGCATCAGCAAGCCTTATCTTTTTATTTTTTTCCACCAACTTAGCGATTACCCATTTTTCTGCATTATGATGAAGCGGAACTAATAATGCAGCAATACAAACCAACCCCAGTAACATCAGCAAAGGTGAGTGATGTGTTATTCTTTCTAAAAAAGGATGCAGCAATA
>Ga0208872_1000896_pt1 | contig 19846 bp, 18 predicted proteins | sample CryBogCBH12Aug08_FD_185508 | JGI IMG/M metagenome (GOLD analysis project Ga0208872, IMG submission 185508) | Freshwater microbial communities from Crystal Bog, Wisconsin, USA - CBH12Aug08 (SPAdes) | ecosystem: Environmental > Aquatic > Freshwater > Lake | place: Crystal Bog, Wisconsin, USA...
CTTTTGAGTTTCTATGTTTTTGAATTCTTTTAAAGCTTCAATAATTTCATTAAGTGCTATATCGGTAGTTATAGAGGAATCCTGATCAACTATTTTTGCTGTAGTTAATATTTTATTTGGGTGTAAAGCAGGGATAATTTTTTTATAACTATGTGCAAAATTGTTTTTTACTATTTTAGAAGGTAATTGAATTGAATTGGAAGACAAATAACCAATTTTATGGGTTTCTTTAAACGTATTGCCATTTAATTTCTTTTCAGGAAAAGGTGTGGCTGCATGTATTATTAAACTAAAGGCAATCAGCAATAATGGGGACAATAATCCCAAAAAAGAAAAAGCCATGATATTTGGTTTTTCTTTTAATCCTACAATCCTGTTAATCCTGGTTAACAGTACATTTTCCTTTTTAGCTGCATGCATTAAATAGGAAGATTCCTGTCCAGTTGATAAAAAAGCCAATTGTAATAGTGCATTTGCATATTCAAAAGGGTTAAAATGATTTTCGAGTACTAAATCATCACAACTATTTTCCCTTTCCCTAGAGATCATTTTATTTATATAATGGCTAAAAGGATTAAAGAATAAAAAGGATTCTATTAGCTTCATACAAAGATTAATCACATAGTCATATCTTTTTATATGTGCTAATTCATGCAATAAAACAGCTTCCATCTGATCCTGACTTAAATAATTAAAATTAGCCAGTGGAATCAGGATAATTGGTTTTAAGAAACCGATAGTTAAAGGCCCTGTTATTTTATCAGACCAATGTAATAGTATTTTTTGTTTTATATTAAATCGGATACTTGCTTCATTTATAAAATTATTCCAGTTAACAGCATCAAATATTTTATTTTCTACGTAAAAATTCTGAATGATCAGGTATTGATATAATAATTTAAATATTAGTAAGGTAAGAACCAGAAAATATAGGACAGCTAAATAAGGTAGAAGCGGAAAACTATACAGTCTGAGAATTATAAAAAATAAGTGTATAATCGAAGTATTGTGGATTTGATTAATTAAATCGTTAAAGAAGAAAAATCCTTTTGCCTGGTTTTTTATGAATAAATCAGATAAAAAAGTGTAAATAAATAGAAAAAAGCTAATTATTTGTAAACAAACCAACACTAAATACCTAATAGAAGCTTTAATCTCTATAAAAATAGTAAGCAATAAATACACCAGTACAATTAAACCTGATTGCCAAAAACTATTAATGATGGCAAGTCCGGTTGACTGTAAAACATCATATACATTTTGCTGAAAAGACATATTTATTGTTTTTTCAACTGATTCAATAATTGTTGAATCTGTTCAAGCTCTTCTATAGAATGTTGCTGATTACCCAATGCCTGCATCACCAGTTGTGAAGATGAACCATTAAATAGTGCATTAATCATTTTACCCATCATTAATTTACGGGTATCTTCCTTAGTAACATTGGCCTTGTATATATGAGTTTTACTGCTATCATCCCTTAAAACAAGGCCTTTGTCAAACATTATCTGCATTAACTTTAGAGTAGTGGTATAGCCAGACTCCTTTTGTTCTATTAATGTTTCGTGAACTTCCCTAACAGTGGCCTGGCCCTTATTCCAAAGTACATTTAAAATCAATAGTTCACTTTCTGTGGGTTTAGACTGATTACTGTTTTTAATAGAATGTATAAATGACATAATTTACGATTGATTTCGTAAGCAATATACGGAACACTTCGTAAAAAAAATGCTAAAAAATATGATGATGTATAAAAAGGTTTGTCTTTAAAATAAATTCATAAAAAAAAGCCTCAATTTTGAAGCTTTCTTTATGAATTTATTTTCATATTTAATCATTACACTGAATATTACAACCACCCGGTGTTGGTTTGCCCACAGCTTCTATTGTATAGCCATTTCCTATTTCTACCCAGAAAAATTGAGTAGTATAAAAATTATGAACATATAATTGATCGCCTTTGCAACAGGTATAATTTAAATCAGATTTATAATGTTTACCAAACATATTAGTGTAAGGTGCTGAGATTATCACTGTACAAAAAGAGATAATTGAAACAATAAAAGCCAGATTAATTTTAAGTTTTGTGAACATGGTATAGGGTTTTGTTAACAGAAATTGGATATCACAAAAATATATTACTACTACAGGCTGTAGTAGTAATACTACAAACTTTCATTTTCTTTTAATAAAAAAGTTACAAAACCTAAGTTTTCTTAAGCTTTAATTTATTATTTTATGGATATTTAAGGTTGATTTCGCTTTATCTAATCTATACACTAAACATTACATCCTACAGGAATAGGTATTCATATTGTTTTAATAGTATTCCTTCATCCATTTTTAACCCCTATATCCTTTGATTATAAAAATGATGAAGATAGAGCTGATCTTCTTTACAACAAGTATGAATTATAATTTTCTCCAGTTAAATTAGTATAAGAAACAACTAAAGTTGTAATCAATAAATTAGTTGCACTTAAATTAAAAATATTTAATTTCATACGATTTAAAATAATTGTTAACATTTCAGCTCAGAAGGTAAAAAAAATCTGCATCCTTTTGGGATGCAGATTAATAACGTTAGCTGAAAATGATTTATTTTCTTTGAGGCTTTATCTTTTTAGATTTTACTGAACTATTTTTTTAGAAATATCAGATATTTTGAAGCACTGTCTGCAGACAATTCTTTTCCATTAATAATAATTTTGTCATTGTTAATCTGGAGATTAACCTGATTACCCTTCAGCAGTCCATCTTTTCTTAAGGCAGCTTCCAGAACCTGAATTGACTGGTCTTTACTATTTGTATCAATATTAATTGATGCAGAATCTGTTGAGCGTTTTTCTATAATTTTTACTTCAATCTTTTTCTCTGCAGCAGTCGTCATATCGGAATGATGCACCTGAGCAAGTGTTGGAGCAATCACCAGGGAAACAATTGACATTAATTTGATTAAAATATTCATTGAAGGGCCTGAAGTATCTTTAAAAGGATCACCAACTGTATCACCTGTTACAGAAGCCTTATGAGGCTCAGATTTCTTATAATATATTTCACCATCTATTTCAACTCCTTTTTCAAAAGATTTTTTTGCATTATCCCAGGCCCCTCCGGCATTATTTTGAAACATTCCCATTAAAACACCGCTTACGGTTGCACCTGCAAGAAATCCACCTAATGCTTCGGGTCCTAAAATAAATCCAATTATTAATGGAGATACAATGGCAATACCCCCAGGCAACATCATTTTCTTAATTGAAGCTTCAGTAGAAATAGCTACACATTTATCATATTCAGGCTGACCAGTTCCTTCCATGATTCCAGGAATTGTTTTAAACTGGCGCCTTACTTCCTCCACCATACTCATAGCGGCTTCACCCACTGCTCTGATAGCAAGAGAAGAGAAAATAAAAGGTATCATTGCACCAACAAATAAACTAGCTAATACTTTTGCCTTATAAATATCAATTCCGGCAAGTGCATATCCATTATGGTTTATTACTCCTACATATGCAGCAAATAATGCTAAAGCGGTTAAAGCTGCAGATGCTATGGCAAAACCTTTTCCAGTGGCTGCAGTAGTATTTCCCACAGCATCCAGTACATCTGTTTTTTCTCTAACTTCTTTAGGTAATTCGCTCATTTCAGCAATTCCACCTGCATTATCAGCAATTGGTCCAAATGCATCAATAGCCAGCTGCATGGCAGTAGTGGCCATCATACCTGCTGCTGCAATTGCCACACCATACAAGCCAGCACATGCATAAGAACCCCAAATACCGCCTGCCAAAACAAGTATTGGTAAAAAGGTAGATTCCATACCAATAGCCAAACCTCCAATTACATTGGTAGCATGGCCTGTGGCAGACTGACGGATTATTGATTCAACCGGGCGTTTACCCATAGCTGTGTAATATTCAGTAATGATACTCATTAAAGTACCAACTGACAGTCCAACCGCAATAGCTCCAAGTACGCCGTTACGGGTGAAAACAATTCCACGTAATTCCATTTGTACCGGAAGTATATAATACACTAAGCCTGCACAAGCAATAGCTGTTAAGATAATTGAACCCCAGTTACCCATATTTAATGCACGTTGTACATTATGAGTATTGATACCAGCAGAATCACTAACCCTAACAAAGAATGTACCTACAATAGAAAAAATAATACCTATCCCTGCAATCAGCATTGGTAATAATATGGGGCCATATCCACCGAAATTATCAATTGATCTTGTTTCCTGACCTAAAACCATTGTAGCAAGCACAGTTGCTACATATGATCCAAAAAGATCAGCACCCATACCAGCAACATCACCAACATTATCACCAACATTATCTGCAATAGTAGCCGGGTTTCTGGGATCATCTTCTGGGATTCCAGCTTCTACTTTTCCTACTAAATCTGCTCCTACATCCGCTGCTTTGGTATAAATACCACCTCCAACACGGGCGAATAACGCAATAGATTCTGCTCCTAATGAGAACCCGGTCAATACTTCAATTGTTTTTACCATTTCAATTGAATCCACAGCACCAGGTGCAAAATAGGATTTCAGGATCAGGAATAAACTTCCTAAACCAAGAACAGCTAAGCCTGCTACACCCAAACCCATTACAGATCCTCCTGCAAAAGAAACAGCCAGTGCTTTATGTAAACTGGTTCTTGCAGCCTGAGCAGTGCGTACATTAGCTTTTGTTGCAATACGCATACCAATATACCCTGCTGTAGCACTGCAAACTGCACCTATAATAAAAGAAATTGCTATTGAAAAATGGGAATTTTCATTTCTTGAAGCCATAAAACCAAGTAATAAAGCAACTACGGCTACAAAATAGGACAGAATTCTCCATTCAGCTTTTAAAAATGCCATCGCACCCTCTGCAATGTGGGCTGCGATTTCTTTCATTTTATCGTTTCCGGCATCTTGTTTGGATACCCAATTAAACTGTATAAATGTGTAGATTAATCCGATGATTCCCATTACAGGAACCAATAAGAACAAATTGTTCATAAGCAATTGTTGTTTTTTAATAGGTCGGCAAAAATAGGGGAAAACAGAGAAAATGGGTTTTATTTTTAGCTTAATAGGTATAGGTTTAAAAAGGGTGGAAATGAATTACCACACCACCTCCCGGAGCAACGATTAATTTAAGGGTATCTGTTTTGGATACTTTCTTTTCCTCTTTTACTAAATGATCAGGGTATTCCTTTGTATCGGCTGCATCTGCATAAATTTCAGCTTTGTAAATACCTTCTCCCAGAAAATCCAAAGGTAAATCCAGGGTTCTGCCCGTATGATTGGTAATTGTACCAGCATACCAGTCTTGCCCTTTCCTTCTGGCAATGGTAATATATTCACCTAATTTTGCAAGCGGGACTTTAGTCTCATCCCAGGTAGTAGGAATTGATTTAATCCATTCAAAACCAGGCTGACCTTCATAAGCCGCAGGATAATCGCACACCATCTGTAAATAATTTTCCAGCACTACGTACATAGCCAGCATATGGCAGCGTGTACCCAATACCAATGGCCGGGTATATTGTGTTTTAAATTTTGATGCCGGTACTGCCCTAAAACCACCCAGGTGGTAATCTGTAGAACCCGCTAGTATCCTGGTAAAGGGCATCATAATATCATGATCGGGTGTAATCCCTTCCGGATTCCATTTATCGGCTTCATAATTTAAAGTGCCTTCCCTTGTTAATTCATTCGGATAAGTTCTGTTGATACCGGTTGGCTTGTACGCACCATGAAACTGTATATGCAAATGGTGCTGTGCTGCTTTCTGCAAAATTTCTGTCTGAATATTCACCATCTCCTGATCATCCCGGTTCATAAAATCCACCATCATCCCTTTGATGCCCCATTTTTCAAAATTGGTAAATGCGGAATCAATTTTAGGATAAAGTGCTGCCCAATGTACCCAAACCCTGATACCTACACCCAATTTTGCTGCATAATCACAAACCGCTTTCATATCCAGCCCAGGCACCGGAGTAGTAGGGTCTGAATGAGGACCAGGCATAAAACTTACCCCATCATCCATATACCACTGGTGTAATCCGTATTCTACTACAGAATGATAGGAAATGCCGTTTCTGGCACAGAAATCAATATAATACTGCGCGGTTACAAAATTATTGCCTGGTGCATTTAAGGTATCGGGTACCACATTTCCATTCCACCAGGGAAAAGTAGTTGTGCCTGGTTTAATCCAGGAGGGGTCTGGTATTTTACAGGGTTCATTCAGCGAAGTAATGATGTTCGATTCTATTAAACTCCCAATCCGGTTACTGATCAGCATTACTCTCCAGGGGCTTTTATGGGGTAATAGTCCCTTCACTTTTACTGCAGGATTATCAGGTAAGGGGGATAGCTTCGATAACAATCCGTTACCCTGACGGGATAAATACATCCCTGCATAATCCAACAAAGCTGCTTCTGTTACAGCCATATAAATATTATCCGGTAATTCAAACAGGGTGGGCAAATCCATTAAGGTATCTGCAGGCACTTTACTTAAAGGCAGGTTGCAGTAATAGCCTTCGTGGGAGGAAAGGTAATCCGGGAATAATAAGCTGTGTACCTGTGGGTCACCTGCAGGGTTAATACAGGTTTGCTCTTCCAGCAGATTAAAATCTTTTCTTCCAGCCTGTTCCTGTAATTCGTAACGGAAAGCGAGTCCATCATTAAATACCCGTATCCTTACCCCAATCTTCCTGAAAGGGGCAACAGTTTCTTCCAGTGGAATAAGTACCTGTTTATAATGTGCATGCACCAGGCTTGCCTTTCCTGCATAAAGGGTATAGTGTTCTGTGGTATCAGTTAATACAGGTGTTTTATATGTCAGATTATTTTCAAATTTGCCATTATCAAAGGTTAAGCTAAGAGATGAATTTAGGATGATCTGTTTGCCTTTGTAGGAAACATTGTAAAAAGCTGACTGGTTTATGAGTTTAAACTCAAACTGAATGTTTCCGTCGGGTGATGAAATTAATATTGGTTTCCGGGCAATGGCTGATAGAGAAAGAAAAAGAAAAATTAAGTAGAATAATAGGGGCAATCGTTTCATCCGAAAAGAATATTTAAGACAATAATGGAATGATAATGAGAAGATAAATCTAATTGAATTAGTTCAATTAATTTTACCCGGATTAATAAATAAATTATGAGTAAGGCTTTTTTATTTGATTTGAACGGAACTGTAATAGACGATATGGAATTTCATGCAAAAGCATGGTATGATATACTTGTGAATGACCTGGGTACTAAACTTACCCCGGCTGATGTTAAAAAACAGATGTATGGCAAGAATGACGAGCTTTTAATACGGATATTCGGGAAAGACCATTTTAGCCCGGAAAAGATGAAAGAACTTTCCTTTGAGAAAGAGCGTAGGTATCAGCAATCTTTTACACCGCATATGAAACTGATTGATGGGCTTGGACAGTTTCTGGAAACCGCTTATCAGCATCAGGTACCCATGGCTATTGGCAGTGCTGCAATTATGTTCAATATTGATTATATATTGGACGGATTAAATTTGCGTAAGTATTTCGGAGCTGTAATCAGTGCAGATGATGTAGACATCAGTAAACCGGATCCGGAAACATTTATAAAATGTGCAGATGCTTTGGGTATTATTTATCCGGATTGTATTGTTTTTGAAGATGCTCCCAAAGGGGTGGAAGCAGCTTTTCAAGCTGGTATGAATGCCATTGTGATAAACACTTATCATTCGGAAGAAGAATTCAACCACCTTCCTAATGTATTATTTTGTATAAAAGATTATAATGATCCGCGGTTATTGACTTTGTTTTAATACAGATGATCTACCAAAAAACTTATTATCCGTTACTTACTCAAGTATCATGAAAAACAAATTATAGATATGATAAACCATTTTACGCCATTAAAAGCATGGGATGACATGGGTTTGTCATGGGTTTAATATGGGTTTAATGGTATTCAGGTAGGTAAAAGTCACTGATTTGGTGATAAGTCAAACGAGTAAGGATTAGAAAAAATAAGAGGTAAGTAAATTAGGAGAATTGCAAAATTAAGCATTTCTTTTATGGCAAGGACAGGAATTGTTACATTATTCTCTTTTTACTTTGGGACTGTTTTTAGCCCGGTATTCGAGAATTACTTTTGCATTATTCTGTTCATCCGAGGTAATAGATACCTCAAACCTTTTTTTACCGGCAGTAATAACCATTAATGCGGTATTAGGTGGAATATCTCCCAGGTTATTGGCAACAGTTATTATTTCATGTATAGGTTTGGTTTCATCCAGGTGAAGATGGATAGTTAAAGGAACATCACTTAACCTTCCATGATTAATTACCATTTTATTATCATGATAAACCGTAATGGTATCATTGTCAATTTCGCCGTTATCATAATAATCAATCCGCACATCCTGTTCATCCAGAATAATAGTATTGGCTAGTTTGTTTTCTCTTTCTTTTAAAACTTTCGGTACTTCAACCGGTTTGGATTCCTGTTTTTTGGGTGCAGCAACTATTGGTGGGTTTACTGTAATGTCAGGTTGAATATTTTGCTTATCCGGTACTGGGTCTTTTTTAACTATAAATCCTTCAGCTCCTGGTTTAACAGCCTGTTTTTGTAAATTGGTATTATTGCTGGTGGCAGCCTTTCCGGAATTTGGCTTACCGTTAATTACTCCATTGTTTTTTAAATTGGAATTTGAAGGTTCATCAGTTGTTTTTTTGTTCAGAAAAGCTTCTTTTTTAAATTCACTTTCCATTACCCTTTCCAGGTAAATAGTACCATCACCGCAACCTCTTTGGTCTGTTGAACTTTGACTTGTAAAATTGCCTGAGAGTATTTCCTTCGCACCTTCTTTTGAATAATCAAGATAACAGGTCATTAAACAGGGAATGGCATTATTAGAAACCTTTAATTCCAACATTTTAATTTCCTTGATTAATACATTTTTAGTCTGATGCGTATATAAACCATGAAAGGATGATTTGCCATAAAAAATTGTAGTCTTATAAGAATAAGTTACCCCTTCAATCGTTTTATCATCCAGTTGATTGATTTGAATTTCGTATTTATACCTGTCTTCTGTAAATTGACCAATAGCAGGATCAAAAGCACCCCGCTGTACAAAAGTCCCCCGCCATATCCCGGTTAATTTCTGGGAATGGGATAAAACAGAGCAGCCTAAAAGCAGGAACAGTGTAAAGTTCAATCTCATGAAACAAATCTACAAGCTAATTTTTTACCGTTTTTTAAAAGAAGCGTTAAGGTTTTTTGGTATGCTACTTTTTTTAGTGTTAAGGTCTGCCTTTGTTTTGTTACTTTTGTGCCCTAAAATTTTGCTCACAGGAGAAAGTATGATTAATATAAGTTTACCGGATGGCGCGGTTCGTCAGTATGAGAGCGGGGTTAGCGCTTTAGAGGTGGCTAAATCCATCAGTGAGGGATTAGCCAGAAAAGTTCTTGCAGCAAGTGTTAACGGACAGGTTTGGGATGCTTCCCGGCCAATTTATGAGGATGCAACGTTAAAATTATTAACTTGGGAAGATAGAGATGGTAAATCTACTTTCTGGCATTCTTCTGCCCATCTGATGGCAGAAGCCGTAGAATCTTTATATCCGGGAGTGAAATTCTGGGTAGGGCCAGCCCTGGATAATGGTTTTTATTATGATATGGACCTGGGTGACCGGAAACTGGTAGAAGATGATTTGGTATTGCTTGAAAAGAAGATGAATGAATTGGCCAAAAAGAACAGTGCCTACCTCCGTAAAGAAATGCCCAAAGCCGAAGCTATCGAATATTTTACAGGGAAAGGGGATGAATATAAACTGGATTTATTGCAAAACCTGACTGATGGTGAAATAACTTTCTATTCTCAGGGCAATTTTACGGATCTCTGCCGTGGGCCACATATTCCCAACACCAGTTTTATTAAAGCAATTAAACTCACCAATATTGCCGGTGCTTACTGGAAAGGGGATGAAAAAAACAAACAATTGACCCGTTTATATGGTGTTACTTTTCCTTCTCAGAAAGAGTTGGAGGAATATTTGCTGATGCTGGAAGAAGCCAAAAAAAGAGACCATCGCAAGCTGGGAAAAGAACTGGGTATCTATACCATGGATGATGATGTGGGTCAGGGACTGCCTTTGTGGATGCCTAATGGAACCATTATTATTGAAGAACTGGAAAAACTGGCTAAATCTACAGAGGAAGAAGCCGGGTATAAACGCGTGGTTACCCCGCATATTGCCAAGGAAAGCATGTATTTAACCAGCGGACATTTACCTTATTATGCAGATAGTATGTTCCCCCCAATGGAAATGGATGGAGAGAAATATTATCTGAAAGCCATGAATTGCCCGCACCATCATAAAATATTTTCTGCTGAGCCAAAGAGTTACAGGGATATGCCTTACCGCATAGCAGAATATGGTACCTGTTACCGGTATGAACAGAGCGGTGAATTATTTGGTTTGATGCGTGTACGGTGTTTGCATATGAATGATGCACATTTATATTGTACCAAAGAACAGTTTGCACAGGAGTTTAAAGCGGTGAATGATATGTATATCAAATATTTTAAAATATTTGGTATTGATAAATATGTGATGCGCTTATCCCTGCATGATCCTAAGAAACTGGGACAGAAATACGTGGATGAGCCAGAACTCTGGATAGAAACGGAAGAAATGGTAAGAAAGGTATTAATTGATTCCAATATCCCTTTTATTGAAGTGCCGGATGAAGCTGCATTTTATGGCCCTAAAATTGATGTACAGATATGGAGTACCATTGGCAGGGAATTTACACTGGCAACCAATCAGGTAGATTTTAACAGTGGCAGGAAATTTAAACTGGAATATACCAATCAGAATAATGTACCTGAAATTCCATTAATTATTCACCGGGCGCCTTTAGGTACCCATGAAAGGTTTATTGGATTTTTACTGGAACATTATGCTGGTAAATTCCCGGTATGGTTAGCACCACAGCAAGTGAAGATTTTGCCTATAAGTGATAAATTCTTGGAATATGCTTTAGGTATTAAAGCTAAATTACGTAAAGCGGGAATAAGAGTGGAATTGGATGAGCGAAGCGAAAAGATTGGAAAAAAGATACGGGAAGCAGAATTAAGCCGTGTACCATATATGCTGATAATTGGTGAAAAAGAGATGAATGAAAACAAAATCTCTGTACGCAGGCAGGGGAAGGGTGACCTGGGTTTACAGGATACCGATAGTTTCGTTTTTGCTGTTGTAGAAGAAATAGTTAACCGGAAATCTGGAGAATAAAGTTTTTAAATACAAAATTTATCTATTTTTACTTTTAAATCAAATAACGTTTAATGGCATTACCTTTTAGAGGAAACAGCTCAGGTGGGGGCGGAAGGGGAAGGTTTAACCCCAGATTTCAGAGACAACAAGAACCTGAACATCGTATTAACGACAGAATCAGGGTACCACAAGTAAGATTAGTTGGAGAAAACATAACAGTTGGTGTATATCCTACCAATGAAGCATTGCGGATAGCAAGTGATTTAGGGCTGGATTTAGTGGAAATTTCTCCAAATGCAGATCCTCCTGTTTGTAAGGCAATTGATTATAAAAAGTTCCTGTACGAGAAGAAGAAGAAGGAAAAGGAAATGAAAGCCAATGCCAAACAAAGTGAAGTTAAGGAAATCAGGTTTACACCAGGCACTGATGACCATGACTTTGATTTTAAGGCTAAACATGCGGAAGGATTTTTAAAAGATGGGAATAAGGTAAAAGCATATGTTCAGTTTAAAGGACGTGCCATTCAGTTTAAGGAAAGGGGTGAATTGGTATTATTAAAATTTGCAGAACGATTGGCAGAAGTTGGACAACCGGAAGCTTTACCCAAACTGGAAGGAAAGAGGATGTTTCTGATGCTTACGCCCAAAGCTAAAAAGAAGAAAGATACCACTGCTGCTTAGTAAGGCTTAACAGGATATTGAATTAAATAGTTTTGCATACTGTTGCAATTTTGGAATAGATTAGTAAAAAGTTCTGTAAAGGATGTTCAGGTTTCTGAATTTTCTTTACGGAACTTTTTGTTATTCAGTGTAATTTACCTACTTTTGCAGCCCATTTCCCATAAGGCTCAACAAGTATCCCGTCTGTTCGGGGTCGCCAGCAGGGTGTAATCTTAATAAGATTATTAATTTATGCCAAAAGTTAAAACAAACTCCAGTGCAAAAAAGCGTTTTAAAGTAACCGGCACCGGAGAAATTACTTTCCAGAAAGCATTTAAACGTCACATTTTAACCAAGAAATCCAAAAAACGCAAACGTGCCATGAGAAAAGATGGCGTGGTTACTGCACCTAACAAAGATTTCGTTATGCGGTTATTACGATTAAAATAGCATTGAACTTAATTCAGGTAAACAAATTCAATCATTATTTTAGAACAGATAACAAGTCTTCTGAAATCTAAAATTAAAAATATTTAATTATGCCACGTTCAAAAAATGCAGTTGCATCCAGGGCCAGGAGAAAAAGAATTCTTGACCAGGCAAAAGGTTTCTATGGTAAACGTAAGAACGTTTATACCGTAGCTAAAAACGTTTTAGAGAAAGGGTTAACTTACAGTTATGTAGGCCGTAAATTAAAGAAAAGAGAATACCGCCAGTTATGGATTGCCCGTATTAATGCTGCCGTAAGAGAAGAAGGTATGACTTACAGCCAGTTTATTAACAAATTAAGTGTTAAAGGAATTGACCTAAATAGAAAAGTTTTAGCTGATTTAGCCATGAACAACCCTGAAAGCTTTAAAGCTTTAGTTGATTCTGTTAAATAAGTGTATTACATTTTTGGAATTAAATATAAAAAAAGTTGAAGATTTTGGTCTTCAACTTTTTTTTATTCAATATTTTAATCAAACAGTTATTTTTGTTACCTGATGATTATGATTGAACCCCATTTTCATTAACAATTTTACTCATTAAAAAAACAAGTGGTTCTGCAATGAACAATAGCTACACCTCCCTGGTGAATCAAACCTTTCATTTTCCGCAGGAAGGATTTGATCTGAACGACAATGGTTACCTCGAATTTAACGGATTGGATTTGAAAGCTTTAATTGAGAAATATGGTACACCTATGAAACTTACTTATCTTCCTAAAATTGGCATGCAAATTAATAAAGCAAAAAAAATGTTTGCCAATGCCTATAAGAAACATAATTACGAGGGAAATTATTATTATTGTTATTGTACCAAGAGTTCTCATTTCAGTTTTATAGTGGAAGAGGCGTTAAAACATGAAATTCATTTGGAAACTTCTTATGCTTATGATATTGAAATCATCAATCAATTATATAAGCGAAGAAAGATAACTAAGGAAACTAATATTATTTGTAATGGATATAAAACAAAATCTTACACATCCAGAATTGCAAAACTGATTAATTCAGGTTTTAAAAATGTAATACCTGTATTAGACAATAAAGAGGAGTTAAAAGCATACAGAAGGTCTGCTAAACAACCATTTAAAGTAGGCATCCGTGTAGCGGCAGAAGAAGAGCCTACTTTTCCTTTTTATACATCCCGTCTGGGAATCAGGCCTAAGGATATCCTGGAATTTTATGTGGATGAAATAGAAGGCTATGAAGATAAGTTTCAGCTAAAAATGTTGCATATATTCTTGAACAAGGGTATTAAAGACGATATTTATTACTGGAGTGAACTGAATAAGATTATTAATCTTTATTGCCAGCTTAAAAAGATTTGTCCTGAGCTGGATTCTATTAATATTGGCGGAGGCTTCCCCATAAAACATTCGCTGGGTTTTGAATATGATTACCAGTTTATGATAAATGAAATTGTAGGGAATATTAAAAAATCCTGCAAAAAGGCAAAAGTGCCTATGCCTAATATTTATACTGAATTTGGAAGTTTTACTGTTGGGGAGAGTATGGCACATATCTATAGTGTATTGGGACAAAAAAATCAGAACGACCGGGAGTGCTGGTACATGATTGATTCATCCTTTATAACTACATTACCCGATACCTGGGGTATTGGAGAAAAATTTCTGATGCTGCCTATTAATAAATGGGAAAATGAATATCACAGGGTAGTATTGGGAGGTATAACCTGCGACAGCCACGATTATTATGACAGTGAAGAACATATTAATGAAGTATTCCTACCCAAATTGGAAAGCAATGGCAAGGCAGATGACCCAGTAAATAAAGAACCATTGTATGTTGGGTTCTTTCATACCGGTGCTTATCAGGATCAGATAAGTGGATATGGAGGTATAAAGCACTGTTTAATACCTTCTCCAAAACATGTAATTGTAGAATATGACAAAAACGGTAAACTGGAAGACTGGGTATATGCTAAAGAGCAAACTGCAGCCAGTATGCTGAAAATTTTAGGTTATCTGAGATAAAATTTTCTTTAAAATGAATGAATGAGGTTAAAGACCAATTAAACCTGCATTTAAATCATTAAAATTTGATTTAGATATTTTAATGGTTAACTTATTAATGGAGATCTGTTTTAATTTAGGTATTGTATTTAGAATCAAGTGATTACAATATCCTATCATTAAAACAGATTTTTTTTTGAAGCCGGAGCATTCCAATATCCATTATCCCCTTACTAAGAAATTAGCAGGTTTAGTTTTCCAACAATGGTTATATGAGTTAATGATATATCCAATATACGGCTTTTCCTGTATCTCTATCAATATTAAAGGCCTTACTTACAATTTTTATAAAATGAGAATTGCAATTAAGGCCTTTTTTATGCAAACATTTAACGCTGTTTTATCCAATATTTCTATTGATATCCAATTTAGAATCCAATTAAATCCATGATCCTGATTTAGTAACCAATACTGTACCGTATTAAAACTTTAGTTTTATAATAAAAGTATTAATACCGTGCAGTTAGTTACTAAAGACTAGCATTTTCGGGTATTTCATTCAAATCCCTGATACACTTTTCCAACTCTGCCAGGTATTGGCCGTATAATTTATTAAAGTACCATTTAGCAAAATAATGCATGACAGTAAATAAGCCAAGCGAATAAATGATAATAAATAAAATAAAGGGAAGTGAAAAAGCAGATTTTTCAAAAGCAAAGAAAATACTGCCATGAATGTTATTTTTGGTTTCTATATATGCAATAGTAAAGGAATAAAGAAGGCAAAAAGACAATAAAAAAAAGGTAGCTGCGTATGCATTTTTAATATATCGTTTTAAGATTGCAGTTATCTTTTCTAAATTATGTTTAACTGGCCGATCTGTATGGCTTAATAAATTAATTCGTTGCAAAAGCAAAAGTAAGACAAATATAAAGGGAATGCAAATGATGACAAATACAGAAAAATAAGCCCTTACAGCCCAATATTGATTAAAAAAAACAACTATTGAAAATAGTAAACAGCAAGCGATAGTAAGGATAATTTCAATCCAAATACTTATTTTAAGTTTTGATACCAGTGATTTAGTGGTAGCTGAAAGCAGTACTGATATTTCCTTTTCAGATTTGTTAGCTTCACAGTCTATACTGGTATCTAATAAAAGTTTAAGGTCGTCCAGTTCCATAAAATTCCAATTTAATAAAGGTCATTTTTATTGATTTGTGCTTTTAACTTTGATTTAATCCTGTTCATTTTAACTGCAACATTGTTGGCAGATATTCCCATTACCTCACCAATATCATTATAACTATAATGATCTAGGTACAGCAGGACTATTGCTTTTTCAATCTTCGATAAGAGGTCAATTTCCTTGAAAAGTGCAATGGATAAATCTTCCTTAGAATGACTGTCTTCAGCGCGTTCGGGTATATAATCTGAAATAATACTTTCTTTCTGTTTCCTGACTTTTTTAAAATGAGTAATTGCGGTATTCAGGGCTATTTTATAAAGCCAGGTAGAAAATTTTGCTTCTCCTTTAAAATGTTTATATGATTTCCAGGTTTGTAAAGTGATCTCTTGAAAAAGGTCGTCCCTGTCATTTTTATCTTTACAATATAAGTGGCAAACTTTATAAATAATTTTTTGGTGTTGGCTGATGAGTGAAACAAATTCCTGTTCAGTTGTCATGTCCATTATTATTTTCAATTTACAGGAATAACAGTAAAGCCTTGTTTTTTTAATAAGGCTAACAATCCACCGGAACCACCTAAATGTCCGGCACCAACAGCAATAAAAACAGGTTCTGTTTCAATTTCATGTAATATAATCGGTATCCAGGTATTATTTCTTTTTTGCAGCAGAATCGTTTCGTATTTACTGAAATCAAGGTCTGATTCTACAGTTTTTTGTATCGTTTCAATTTGTTTTTTCTTGTACATCTGAATTACCTGTTCAAGTTCGTTCCTATATTTCTCATATTCAAAGAGGTTAAGTTTAAACATATTAGCCTGAATTTTGTAAGGTATGCTGTCAAACAGGTTCATTTGAAATTCAAGCGTTTCCAGTCCATATATAGGAACAGAATCCTTTTCAGCAATGTTTTGCAGCTCTTTTTCCAGAGTTACTAGATTACAGCCAAACATGGAAGGGTAGAGTAGAGGTATCAGCAGGTAGGGTTTATAACCGGATACAAAACTTAAGGGGATATTGGTTTTATTTCTGAAGATATTACTGAGAGAATCATAATCTGAGGAACTGTAAAATTCTTTTAATTGATGACCGTCTTTCATGGAGATGGAACTCATTACTTTTTTAGTCATTTCCGGGTCGTCTAATTTAATTTCAAAGAATATTTTTTTTGAATGATTGATAATGTAATGTATAGTATCCGGGATGTGAATGTCCTCACTGCATAATAAATGAAAAGTGCCAAATATATAGGACGGAGATTTTAATCCTTTTCCAGATATTTTCCAGAGCAATGCGTTAGAATTTTTTGATTGACTATATAATAAATAGTTAGAAGCTAAGAGAAATGATAAAATATATAATACTTGTTTCTTCATCACTTGTATAATTAGTAGTAAAAAAGGTAAAAATATTACAAGTTTTGCTGAATTTAATAAAACGTAGCGTTCAATAAAAGAAGCCCCTCATGAAAATGAGGGGCTTAACCAAAACCAACTGCTATATGAATAGATATTTATTTAATGGCTATTTGCTTAGGTGTTATTTTAACTTCTTCCTTTTTAGGAATCAGGAGTTTCAATACACCATTTTCGTATTTAGCTTCAATTCCTTCCGGATTGATTTTTTCATCTAATGAAAAATTACGTTTAAAGGATTGATAATAAAACTCTCTGCGGATAGTTTTGTAATCTTTCTGTTCTTTTTCTTCTTTTTGTTCAAAACTAATAGTAAGCATTCCACCATCAACATTAATTTTAAAATCTTCTTTATTTCTGCCGGGTGCATTCAGTTCCAAATGATATGCATCTGGGGTTTCATGAATATTCACCGGAACACCGGGTAATTCATTTTGAAAATCTGTACCCCAGGTAGCAGGAAAATTGTTAAAGAATTCATCAAATAAACTGTTGATTACTTTTGGATTGTGTTTAATGATTGTCATAGTAATTTGTTTTATTAATTATAAATTGATTTCTGAAGATAATTTTACAAATGACATACCAATAGTAATTTTAAAGCCATTTTACCTTAAATTGAACTAATTAAAACGCCATAATGGCATTTTCGATTGTAGAAAAAAGTCAAGATGTCTTGTTTAATGTTATTTTTTCCTTTCTTTTTAATTTACCTTTGTAAAAAATAAATCAATTAATATGTATCCAGCGGAAATAGTATTACCAATGAAGGCTGAATTAACTGAAAATGGATTTGAGGAATTATTATCAGCAGAAGATGTGGATAGCACTTTACAGAAAGAAGGAACGACTTTAGTTGTTATCAATTCTGTGTGTGGTTGTGCAGCAGGAGCGTGCAGGCCTGGTGTTTTGATGGCAGTTCATAATACATCTATTAAACCAGACAGGCTTACAACAACTTTTGCAGGATTTGATATAGCTGCTATAAAAAAAGTAAGGGAACATTTATTACCATATCCTCCTTCTTCACCTGCAATAGCTTTATTTAAAGATGGACAGTTGGTAAGTATGGTAGAACGACATCAGATTGAAGGAAGGCCTGCTCAGGTAATAGCTCAACATTTAATTAGTGAATTTAATAAGTTTTGTAACTAATTTTGTATCTTGTTTTGGATGGGTTAGTTAGTATTATAAGTCCTGCTTCTGCAGGACTTATTTATTTTAGTGTGATAATCTTAAGCCTATCAAAATTTATATTTAACATTGCAAAGCCAATAAAGAATAAAGTATTATGTATCCTAACTTGTATTATGCGTTTAATGACTTCTTCGGAGTAGAATGGAATTGGTTAAAAATCTTTAACAGTTTTGGTTTTTTTGTTGCACTTGCATTTATAGCAGCCGCGTGGATTTTAACATTGGAATTAAAACGTAAGCAGGGATTATCTTTATTAGTCCATACAGAACAAAAAATAATGGTTGGGGCACCTGCATCCGTTACAGAATTATTCACCAATTTTATTCTTGGCTTTTTATTAGGGTTTAAAATAATAGGAGCTGTTGTTATTCCTGATGCTTTGAACGATCCGCAGGGTTTTATTTTATCATCTAAAGGCAGTACTTTATTTGGAATGTTGATAGGTTTACTTTTTGCGGGGTTAAAATGGTGGGAGAAAAATAAGCAGAAGTTAAAAAATCCTGAAGAAAGAGTAATCCGTATTTGGCCGCATGACAGGGTTGGGGACATAGTAATTTATGCTGCTTTATTTGGTTTTGCTGGTGCAAAAGTATTTGATAATCTGGAACATTGGGACAGTTTTGTTAGTGATCCAATCGGAAGTTTGATATCTTTTAGTGGATTAACTTTTTATGGTGGATTGATATGTGCAGCAACGGCTTTGTATTTTTATGCACGTAAAAATAAAATTCCTTTTGTGCATTTATGTGATGCTGCAGCACCAGGATTAATGCTTGCATATGCGGTTGGAAGAATAGGCTGTCAGGTTGCTGGTGATGGTGATTGGGGAATTTTAAATAACGCATTGATTAGCAATCAGGAAGGGCATTTAATTCCAGCAAAGGTTGAAGAGGTTAATAATATAATTGTAGCAAATCAGTCATTTTATGCAGATCAATTTGCTACATTTAAATCTGTTCAATCATTGCATATAGAACCATTTTGGGGTTTGCCTAAATGGTTATTTGGATATAATTATCCACATAATGTTGTAAATGAAGGAATTGCTTTTGCCGGATGTACAGGTAATTATTGCCATTATTTACCAATATCAGTTTTCCCAACACCATTTTATGAAACGATTATGGCTATTATAATCTTCTTCATTTTATGGTCATTTCGAAGGAAAATCAACGTTGCTGGAAGAATGTTTGCTATTTACTTAATATTTAACGGTGCAGAAAGATTCCTAATTGAAAAAATTCGGGTCAATTCAAAATATTCCATATTTGGTTTTCATCCTACACAAGCTGAATTAATTTCTTCATTACTAGTAATAATCGGAATTGTTCTTTATTGGTATGCGCCAAAAATCAAAATTAAAAAGCATCAACTAGCATAAGGCAATTTATAATCTTTGATTTTTAATTTTCTTCAGGATATCTTCATTAGGAAATATTGTAAGCTCCCCTTATTTTAGTACCAGGGTCAATTAGAGTTTTCTAAGTTATTAAAAATTTTTTTTCCAACGACTTTATCCACTAAACGGCTCTCTTCAATTGTTGATTTATTTCCGTTCGCCGTTTGTGGATAAAGCTCCGGTTCTTTTAATGAGCTTCGGTAATACTGTTCAGCATAAAGTAAGGGT
>Ga0208872_1000898_pt1 | contig 19814 bp, 19 predicted proteins | sample CryBogCBH12Aug08_FD_185508 | JGI IMG/M metagenome (GOLD analysis project Ga0208872, IMG submission 185508) | Freshwater microbial communities from Crystal Bog, Wisconsin, USA - CBH12Aug08 (SPAdes) | ecosystem: Environmental > Aquatic > Freshwater > Lake | place: Crystal Bog, Wisconsin, USA...
TTTCCGTCAGTTTTACGCTCATCAAATAAATGTCATAAAGTTATAAATGATTAACCCAAAACCTCTTGACGGGGAATTTCTCGGCTCTATAGTTGAAAGATGACCTCGAGCGGAGAAATCTCAGTAGATGCCTTTAAAACTGCCATGTCTTGTTGGGCAACTGGCGTAAGCATTATTACTGGCCACCACTATGAAGACATTTCTATGCCTATCGGAATTGTCTGTAACTCTTTGGCATCAATTTCACTGCCAGAAAAGTTAATTCTCTGGTCTGTAGATAAGTCTTCATCCTCCTATCCACATTGGCTAACAACCAAGAGTTTCCAAATTCATTTTTTAGCCGAGGATCAACGAGACCTAGTGGCGCGCTTTGCTAAAAAAGGTGGCAATAAGTTTGAAAACCTCGAATATCAAACAAGCGAACTTGGAAATCCAATCTTGCCAGGGTCAAGTGTTCGCATGGAGTGCACGACCTATCAAATTATTGATACCCCTGATCACACTTTAATTATCGGAAAATTAATTAGTTTAGAGAACAACAATAAGTCTCCGATAATTTACTTGCATAGCTCTCTAGCAAGCTCCAACAATGTCTATGCGCAATCCAACAAGTGAAAGGTAAATAAATGGCAAGAGCAATACTCGATGGAAAAGGTTTTAAGTTAGGCCTATTCTCGGCGAACTGTTCATCTGGACTAGCCGTGACAAAAGTTCCTGATCGTTGGAGTGGGTCATGGGAAGATAATCTTAAAATGGCAAAAATTGCCGATGAAGTAGGAATCGATTTCTTACTTCCAATTGCTCGTTGGATTGGATATGGCGGCGATACAAACTTTCACGAGAGCGTTCTAGACCCAACAGTTTGGGCAGCAGGGCTCCTTGCAAATACAAAGAACATCACTGTTTTTGCCACAATTCATACTGCTTATAACCATCCGATTGTTGCCGCTAAGCAAATGGCAACCGTCGACCAAATTGGTAATGGCCGTGCCGGACTAAATATTGTGGCTGGTTGGAATCAACCAGAATACGAAACTTTTGGTATGGATCTCCCACAAGACCACAACGATCGCTACGCGCTGGCCCAAGAGTGGTGGGATGTCATCAAGAAGATTTGGTCCACTGATGGAAAATTCGATCACACCGGAAAGTTCTATCAACTCAAGCATGTAGAAGGCTCACCGAAGCCAATCGGCGGAATGATGCCCGTTCTTAACGCTGGATCCTCGGGACAGGGTCGTGAATATGCGGCAAAGAACGCGAACTTCGCATTTACCGTCGTGGGCGGACCAGAGGATGGCGCACAAATCGTCCAACAGGTGACTGCGCAAGCGAAGAACGACTACAACCGCGATATGGGTGTATTCACACTTGGACACGTCGTTTGTAAGCCAACTCAGAAAGAGGCTGAGGAGTTCTTGCACTACTACGCCGATGAGCATGCTGACTGGAATGCAGTTGACAATTTGATGCGCCTTCAAGGTCTGCATGCAATGTCATTTACCAAGGAAATGCTTGAGATGTTCCGCGGTCGCTTTGCGGCAGGACATGGTTCTGTGCCACTTATCGGTACCCCAGATCAGGTCGCAGATGCAATCGAGAGCTATCACAAGGCTGGCTTTGGTGGAATGACCATCGCATTCCTTGATTATGCAAAGGAACTACCTTACTTCGCACAGGAAGTCCTTCCTCGTCTAGAGAAGAAGGGCGTTCGCCTTCCTAAGTGAGTTCTATATTTGATTCAAACCGCCTCGGCGACATCACTCTCCCTAACCGGATAGTGATGGCGCCGATGACGCGCAATCGTGCCGATGAAAACGGCGATCCAAATCAATTAATGGTTGGCTATTACAAACAAAGGGCAACATTTGGATTAATAATCACTGAAGGCACTGCGCCTGAACATGTTGGAAAGGCGTATCCGCACATCCCTGGCATTTATACAGAAGGCCATGTTGCAGGATGGAAGAACATTGCTGATGCGGTTCATGCTGCCGGCGGACATATCTACATGCAGCTTATGCACTCCGGTCGAATTTCTCATTCTCACATCACTGGTATTCACCCGGTTGCTCCTAGCGCCGTAAAGCCTGAAGGAGAACTTTTTACCGGCAAGGGCATGGAGCCATTTGAGGTGCCGATAGAAATGTCCGATGCCCAGTTGGAAAGTACAAAGCAGGCATTTGTTAGTGCTTCATTGGCAGCCATCGAAGCGGGCTGCGACGGTGTCGAGTTACACGCCGCCAACGGTTATCTGCTCCACCAATTCCTAGCTGAGAATTCAAATCAACGATCTGATAAATATGGTGGCACTTCGGAGAATCGTGCGCGTTACGTCCTTGAGGTTACAGATGCGGTCACGGAAGCTATCGGTAGCGAGCGGGTAGGAATTCGAATCTCACCAAATGGGAAATTTAACGATATCCAAGAGGTAGAAGTTGAAAAGAATTACCAATACTTGCTAAGTCAGCTCAATACTCGAGGGCTTGCCTACCTTCACGTTGCCGACCAAATCGGCTTCGATGGAATCTCACTTGCCAGGGAGCTCTTTCAAGGAACGCTCATCGCTAATTCAGGATATGCCGATAAGAACAAGGTAGAGACGGCAACCCGAGTAATTGCTGAGAAGCGAGCCGATTTATTTAGTTTCGGACGACTGGCGCTGGCCAATCCAGATCTGCCAGCGCGCCTTGCCGCCGCTGCCTCCCTCAACGAGGCTGACAGCAAGACTTTTTACTCCGGGGGTTCCCTGGGGTATGACGATTACCCAGCCCTCTCATAAAGCGAGAAATACGCGTAAAAGTTACTCAATTGTTACATGGTGGGTGATTGACGACAGTCAGAAATAGGGCATTATAAAGGCAGTCGTTTGCACCCAAAGAGTCATTCTGCAATTGCAATCGGCACCAACCATAAGGAGATATGAGTGAAGATTTCTAAGAAAATGTTGGTAAGCGTTGCTGCAGCTGCGCTCGCCCTAACAGGAATTTCCGTGACATCTGCAGCAACTGCTAACGCAGCTTGTTCAAAGCCAGTTCTTATTGGCGCAGCAATGGCACAAACAGGCTTTATGGCGCCATTTGATGGACCAGCTCTTACAACTGCACAGATTGCAGTTACGAAGATCAATGTTGCTGGTGGAGTTAATGGGTGCAAGCTAAAGCTAGTTGCAGTGGATGATGCCTCAGATCCTGATAAGGGACAACAAATTGCAACTCAATTCATTGCTCAAGGCGCAAAGCTTCTACTTGTTACATGTGATGCCGATATCAATTTGAAGGCTGAGCAAGTTGGCGAAAAAGCTGGCGTTCTAGTAATTGCACCTTGCGTAGGTTCTACTGCAATGGGTCCAGACAATGGTGAGAACCTCGGTTACTCACTTGGTTCAGCTGTTCCAGGTGAAGCAGCAATCATGGCTGAATATGCATATGCATCACTTGGTAAGACTGCAACACTTTTCAAGGATATGTCGATTGCTTACACAACAAGCCAATGCGATGCATTCGAGAAGCGCTTCAAGGAACTAGGCGGAACTGTTAAGTCAGTTCAAGAGTTCAACCAAACTCAAGCTGGTGCTCTAGACAAGCCAGTAACTGCACAGGTCGCCGCAGCTAAAACAGATGGTGCAGCAGTTATTGCGCTTTGCTCATACCCTGGTGGTGGAGCAGAAGCTCTTGCAGCTATTCGCGCAGGTGGAATCACAGCTCCTGTAATTTCAGGCTTCGGTATGGATGGTGCATTCTGGGCTGGAGCGGTTCCAAACCTCTCTAACTTCTACGATGTCACCTACGCATCTGTATTCGGTGATGACACCAACCCTAAGGTTCGCCTACTACTCGCAGCATTTAAGCGCGTAACTGGTTCACCTGCCGCAACTTCAGGACTTATCACTGGTGCATCTTCAGTTGAAGCATTTGCACTTGCAGCCACCCGTGCCGGATCATTTGATGGCAAGGCACTATCTGCTCAGCTAAATAAGTTCAAGAATGAGGCACTAACAGCTGGCCCTACAAGCTTCTCGCCAACACTTCACGTAAACGTGACCCGACCAATGGCTATCATCAAGACAACCAATGGCGTTCACAAGCTCGTTAAGTACGCAGCAGCAGTAAAGCCAACTTTCTAATTTAGCTAAAGAAATTCAGCGCAATTAGAAAATAAGTTCATAAAAGGTGTGCGGCGAAATGTCGCACACCTTTTATATTTTGAATGTTAGAATTTTTTAATATTAAGTTCGAATAAGGGAGTTGAAAAGCTTGGATCAAAAATCTTTTCACGCAGATGAGATCAGCAAGTCTTTCGGCGCCTTAAAGGTATTAGATAACGTCTCCCTTGAAATAAAGCCAGGCGAAATTGTGGGATTGCTTGGCCCAAACGGAGCAGGCAAATCAACTTTTATCAATATTCTTGCTGGTTATGAAAAGCAAGATGGTGGAACCGTTGCCATCGAAGGTCATCCGCTTGATGGATTAAAACCGAGTGCGCGCGCACATTTAGGTATCGCCCGCACATTTCAATCTGGTCGCCTTTTCGGAAATTTAACTGTTATCGAAAATGTTGCTTTAGGCGCCCTGGGACTAGGAAAGTCTGGCAAAGTGGCTCGCGAGCGAGCCGAAAATATTCTTGAAATCTTAGGTATTGAAAAACTTGCACCATATGCAGCGGGAAGCATTTCACATGGAAATGCGCGATTAGTTGGTCTGGCGCGGGCTGTCGCCGCACATCCTAAATTTCTTATTATGGATGAGCCAGCTGCCGGCCTCAATGAGCAAGAGGCGCCTCGACTTTTACATGCGTTGGAATCATTACGAAAGAATATTGGCTGTGGCATGTTGCTCGTTGAGCACAATGTAAAGCTAGTTACTGAAGCTTGCGATCGTGTCATTGTTCTCGCAACTGGTGTTTTGATTTTTGACGGCAATCCACAAGATGCGATTAATAATGCTGAAGTTAAAGCCGCTTACCTAGGTACCTCGGGGGTTCACTAATGGCGCTTCTTGAAGTATCAAATCTCGCAGCTGGTTACGGAAAAGTAGAGGTAATCACTGATATCTCGTTCTCAGTTGAACCTGGTAAATCAGTAGGCATTGTTGGCCCAAATGGCGTCGGTAAATCAACGCTTTTGCAGGCTATCGCCGGTGGAGTTTCCGCAAGCGCTGGAAGTGTTCGACTCGCAGGTTTAGATATCTTGGGAAAAAAGCCTGAAGATATTGTCCGACTCGGACTTTCACTTGTGCCTGAGGGCCGTCAGATCTTCTCTGGCCTATCTGTAAAAGAAAATCTGGCACTTGGTTTAACTGGCAGAAAAGATAAGAAAGGCGCTGGAGCCGCAATCGAAAAGATGCGCGAGCTCTTTCCAGTGCTTTCTACACACGAAAACCATCAGGCAGGAATGCTTAGTGGAGGTCAGCAACAACAACTGGCAATTGCTAGAGCATTAATCTCGGAACCAAAAGTTCTCCTACTTGATGAACCCAGCCTTGGTCTTGCTCCAACGGTTATTGATGATGTCTTTGAAACTCTTCGCCAAATTATTGAGCTAGGAACGGCAGTTGTCATAGTTGAGCAGAGAGCTAACTTGATCACTAACTTTGCGGATGAGACCATCATTATTCGAGAGGGTCGTATTCAAAGCCGACTTACTCCAGCCGATGCCGCAAATTCAGACTCTTTAGCGCGAACATATTTTGGAGCTGGTGAATAAATGGTTCAATCAATACTAGATGCAATAAGTCTTGGTGGCTTATACGCCTTAGCAGCCCTCGGATTAGGACTCGTCTTTGGCGTAATGAGACTTGTGAATTTTGCGCACGGTGAACTTATTACAATTGCCGCCTACACTTTAGTACTAACTGTGCAGTTCCCACTTATTGTAAGTATTTTGATCACCGTAATAGTGACATCACTTGTTGCCTTTCTTATGGAACTTACAATCTATAGGCGTCTTCGTGGTGTGAATCCAGCAATCATGTTGATTGCATCATTTGGCCTTTCAACTGTACTTCAAAGAGTCTACGAATTAATTTTTGGGGCACTCCCAAAATCTGCCGTAGTCGCTCCCTTTTTGAGTGGAGCATTTTCAATTGGCGGACTCTCGATAACTATTTCGAGCGTAATAACAGTGGTGCTAACAGTTATCATTTTGCTTGCTATGGGGTATCTCGTTGAACGCACTTCCTTAGGACTTCAGTTACGGGCTGCAGCTGCCGATTTTAAGACCGCAAGATTGCTTGGAGTGAGAGCCAACAGATTAATTAGCGCCGCATTCGTTCTAAGTGGAATTCTCGCCTCATGCGTAGCTTTCATCCTTGTGATTCAAAACCCAGAAGTTAATCCATATTATGGATTAAACATTACGATTCTTGCTTTGGTCGGAATAGTTATCGGGGGTATTTCTTCTCTTCGAGGCGCAGCACTTGGTGGATTTATTGTGGGTGTGATTTTGAGTGCCCTAAATACCCTGCTTGGAAATGGCCGCGTCTACGCCTACAGCTGGCTCTTCTTCGCGGTGCTTATTATTTTATTGGTTAAACCAGGTGGACTTTTGAGTAAAGGTAATGAACTGGAGCGCGTGTGATGAAATTTCCTGGGTTAACTAGATTCTCTTTACAAAATTTATTTGGTCCAATTGCGGTCCTAACCATACTTACCTTTTTTCTTGATCGCGCTTCATCAAGTCTTCAGTTGATGACCCAACTCGCACTTTGTACTTTTATGATGGTCCTAGCTTTGCAAGTCTTTGTCGGAAACTCTGGAGTGCTTTCATTTGGACATGGATCTTTCGCACTTCTAGGGTCATATGTTTCTGGAATGCTTACCGCGCCTGTAAATATCAAGAGCCATGCCTTGGCGCTCAACCAACTTTGGCACTTTCTGATTCCGTTGAAAACCAATATCTATATCGCGCTAATTATCTCGGCAGTTCTTAGTGCTTTGGTAGCCGGACTTACAGGAATATTATTGATGCGCCTTAGTGGACTTGCTTCCGGAATAGCGACATTTGCACTCCTTGGTGTTACCTATAATATTTTTTTTAATAACAAACAACTTGGACCGGGTTCACAAGCCCTACCAGCTGTACCGACGATAACAAATACGTATATCCTCTTAATTCTCATTCTTATCGCTATCTTTTTTGTTTACCTGTTCAATATCTCCCGCTCGGGTCGCTCACTCCGTGCCACGAGAGAAGACCCAATGGCTGCACCTGCACTGGGTATTAGTATCTTCAAAGTTCGTTTAATTGCTTTTGTATTTTCTGGTCTCCTCGCCGGTTTGTCTGGAGGAATGTACGTTCACGTTGCTGGGACTTTTCAGGTACAGGACTACTATCTAGATTTCACATTTACGACACTGTCGATGCTTATTGTTGGCGGAAGTGCGAGTATTTGGGGTGCTCTAGTAGGAACGATTCTGATAACTGGCGTGGGCCAAATCCTCCTGATGATGGAGCAGCATTTACCTATTTTCGGAGTAACGATAGGAATTCCTTTGGGTTCCCGTGCCGTGATAATCGCTGTCACATTTGTCGCGATGTTACTTTGGCGCTCAAGCGGCATCACAAACGGGAGAGAATTTTCACTACCCCGTTTTAAGCGAAGCTAACTTTAGCCCCGGAATTGTCCGAAATCTGGAGCACGCTTCTCAGTAAAAGCCTTGCCGCCCTCTTTCGCCTCATCTGTCTTGGTATATAAATCCAAGACATCGAAAGCTAAAGCCTGAATACCTACGATGTGATCGGTATCGGCGTTAAAGGAGTGCTTCAGCGCCTTGAGTGCCGTTGGTGAGAGCGCACAGACTTTAAGCGCCCAATCCATGGCAGCGTTCATAAGTTCTGATGGCTCAACAACTTTATTTACTAAGCCCCAACGCTCTGCGGTCTCGGCATCATATTGTTCGCACAAGAACCAAATTTGGCGAGCCCGCTTCTCACCCACAACGCGAGCAAGGTAAGCACTTCCAAAGCCGGCATCAAATGAGCCAACCCTTGGACCAACTTGACCAAACTTTGCAGTAGTTGATGCAATCGATAGATCAGAGAGTACGTGGAGCACATGGCCACCACCGATAGCAAAACCATTTACCGCCGCGATGACGGGCTTTGGGATTGAGCGAATCGCTTTGTGAAGGGATTCAATTTCAAACATGCCGGTCTCGGTCTCACCGTAATTTCCCTTTTCGGCGCGCTCTTTCTGATCGCCGCCAGTGCAGAATGCCTTTTCGCCAGCGCCAGTAAGGATTACTGCGCCCACTTTTGGGTCAACCCAGGCAGTTTTGAAAGCTGTGAGTAGCTCATCCACGGTACGACCGCGAAGTGCGTTGTAGCGATCTGGACGATTGATAGTGAGGATGGCAACGCCTTGCTTCACTTCGTAGATAACGTCAGTAAATTTTGAAAGCTCAATCATGTAAGTACCTTATCTCCTCTAGTTATCTACTTTGATGGCGATGGCAACGCCTAGCCCAACGCCAATACAGGCCGCGGCGATACCGATTCCGCCACCTTGGCGCTTTAGCTCGCACGCGGTCTCGACGATGACTCGTGATGCTGAGGCTCCGACTGGGTGGCCAATGGCGATTGCGCCACCGTTGATATTGACCTTATCTAATGGGATTTCTGGCATCTCATGGAGAACCGTCAGAACCATGGATGCGAAAGCTTCGTTGATCTCCCAGAGCTTGATATCTGCAGCCGTGAGGTTGAGTTTGGCCAGAAGTTGGCGAATCGCAATCACCGGAGCAAGAGTGAATTGATCTGGTTCAGTGGCGACCATTCGACTTCCCATAATGGTGCCGATGGCTTCTAGCCCAAGTTCCTTTGTGGTGGTGCTCGATGTCAAAAGTGCGGCAACGCTTCCATCATTGAGTGGTGATGAGTTGCCAGCAGTTCCTGCGCCGCCTTCAGAGAAGGCAGAGGGGAGCGCAGCTAATTTCTCTAAAGTGGTGTCCGGACGAATGGATTCATCACGGCTAACGCCATTAATGGTTGTAACCCAATCGTTGTGAATTCCACGATCCCAAGCCGCACCAGCTAATTGATGTGAGCGCAGCGCCCATTCATCTTGTTGAGTACGCGAGATATTTAATTTTTCGGCAACTAATTCCGAGCAACGTCCCAAGCTAGCGGTCCAATGTGACGGGAAGGTTGGATTAGTCATGCGCCAACCGACAGTGCTCTGATGAAACTCTGGATTTACTGGCTTCTCTTTGCTGGTGCGTTCCACAATCCATGGAGCGCGACTCATTGACTCCACACCACCAGCGATAACAAATTTGGCATCACCAGACCGGATTGCACGAGAGGCTTGGATAAAGGATTCAGCACCAGAGCCACAAAGACGATTGAGAGTCACACCAGGAATGGTTCGCGGAAAACCTGCAAGCAAGAGACCCATTCGTGCAACGTTGCGATTATCTTCACCCGCACCATTGGAATCTCCGATGATCACATCATCAACCTGATTTAGGTCTAGCGATGGAGTTCGCTCCGAAAGCGCCTTAAGAGTTGCACCCAATAAATCATCCGGGCGAATGGCAGATAAGCCACCAAAATAGCGCCCAAATGGAGTTCGGACGGCGTTGGCGATTACTACGTCGGGGGTTGTCATATAGCGTATTATTGTCTATCGTTAGAAAAACGCACCATACATTGCCGCCCCTTTTATTGGGCACCGACGCCCGAAATGGAGTGACCTCACACATGGCAGCTCCGCTTCGTATCTTGGTCACAGGAGCCGGCCGGGGGATCGGGCGTTCTATCTCCACCAAACTCTTAGCCCAAGGCCACCAGGTCGCACTCTGCGCTCGCACTACCTCGGATTTGGAATCAGCAGTCGAGGGTCGCACTGAAGGTTTCCTATTAATCACCAGTGATGTCTTGGCGCCCGGCGCCGCCGAATCTGCAATTGAAAAAGTTATTAGCACTTGGGGTGGAATCGATGTCCTTATCCTTAACGCTGGCGATGGTGTCAGCTTGCCATTAGATAAGACTACTGATGAAGTATGGGATCGCATGATTGCGCTGAACGCGACTGCGCCATTTAAATTTATGCGTGCTGCAATTCCGCAGATGAAGAAAGCGAATTTCGGAAATATCATCGTTATTGCAAGCAGAGCCGGTCTAGAAGGCGAACCAAATGTCTCGGGATATACCGCTGCAAAACATGCTGTGGTTGGTTTAGTACGAAGCGCTGCCGCCGAACTCTCCAAATATTCCATCACCGTTAATGCGATCTGTCCAGATTTCGTGGATACACCAATGACCCAACGCTCATTGGAAGCGGCGGCAGAACGAACCGGAAAGAGCTTGGATGAAGTTCGATCCGCGCTCGAATCCAAACTAGTAGGAGCCAGGTTTTTGACTCCAGAAGAAGTTGCCGATGCTGCGATTGCATTTATTGGCAAAAGCAAAACCGGTGTAACACAACTGCTCGAGGGAGGCCGCTAAATGGCAACAACTAAATTTAATCCAGAGGAACTTGCACCCCCGATTGGCTTTTCACACGCGGTATTGGGCGAGGGAAAGTTCATCTACCTTGCTGGCCAGACCGCGCTTAATAAAGAGAATGTAATTGTTGGCGCAAATGTGGTTGAGCAATTTGAAAAGGCACTCACAAGTTTGTGTGTCTCACTCAAAGCTGCTGGAGGTACGCCAGACGACCTCGTAAAGATCACTATCTTTTCGGTAGATCCAATTGATTATCGGGCGAACTCTCGTGAAATCGGCAAAATCTGGCAGCGACTTATCGGTAAAAATTTCCCAGCGATGACACTCGTTGGAGTTACTCGCTTGTGGGATGAGGCAGCGCTGCTAGAGATCGAAGGAGTTGCCTGCATCTCATGACCCAACTCTCGGCTCTCTGGTCAGCAAAATCCATTGCAGTAATCGGCGCAACTGAACGCGCTGGTGCAATGGGTCGCGCTCCCATTGAGTACCTGCAGAGATATGGATACAAGGGCGAGATTTATCCGGTTAATCCAAAAGGCGGAACCATTCTTGGCTTAACTGCCTACGCCAGCGTTACTGAAATAAAGAGCAAAATAGAACTTGCACTTATCATGGTTCCAGCAGCATTTGTTGAAGAATCGCTCAAGCAGTGTGGCATCGCTGGCGTCGGAGTGGTCATTGTTATGTCCTCTGGCTTCGCCGAAGCAGATGAAGCCGGCGCTCAAGCTCAAGATCGACTTCTTAAGATTGCGCAGCAATACAAAATGCGAATGGTTGGTCCAAACTGCATTGGTGCAGTTGGCGGCGGCCAAGGTCTTGTTGCATCTTTCTCGCCAGTATTTGCCGGCGCCTCCACTCAAGTTGCTGCTGGATCAGTTGCACTTGTAAGCCAATCTGGCGCGCTTGGTTATGGGATGTATTCCCTTGGCATGGATGCCGGATTACCGATTGGCGCAGTAGTCACCACCGGAAATGAAGCCGATGTAACCGCACTAGAAGTAGCTCGGGAATTGGCAGATGATCCGACAATCTCATCCATCTTGCTCTACACCGAATCATTGGCCGATATTGATGCGTTGAAGGAAATTTCTTCAAAGAAACCAACTGCAATTCTCAAAGTCGGTCGCTCTGCCGCCGGAGCTCTTGCCGCCGCCTCTCATACCGGCGCACTTGCCACCGAAGATCGAGTTATAGATGCCGCTATTAAGTCAACATCTGCAGTTCGCGTTGATGATGTAGAAGAGTTAATTGATGCTGGATTAATTTTCGCCTCCGGTGCCAAGCCGCTTGGCAAGCGCATCGCGATTATTACTACCTCTGGTGGTTCAGGAATTCTGGCTACCGATGCCATCGAGAAGAGCTGTCAAGAGATGGCCAGTTTCTCCGAGGCAACACTTGATGAACTTGCCACGATCGTTCCTTCATATGGAAATATCACCAATCCAGTCGACGTCACTGCAGCGGTCATGTCTTCACCAGATCTCTTTGAGCGCTGTCTTGAAGTTTTGGCGAAAGATCCTGGCGTAGATGCGATAGTTGCTTGCTTTGCAGTATTAGTCGGTAACGATGTTGAGCGCATCGCCAAGGCGCTTGGTGAAGTTCGTAATATTCGCAATCTTCCGATAGCTGTTGCTCGTACTGGATCTTCCGCTCTTGCGCCAGCAGCGAGCAAGCTCTTTGCTGGTTCGAAACTTCCGGTTTATCCAACTCCCGATCGGGCGGTTGCGGCACTTCGAATTCTCAACGAGAGCGCACGCACCGCTACTCGATTTACATCACCTGTGAAAAGTGGATTACCTGTTCCTTCGGCGAATGCCACCGAAGTAGAACTTAAAGAGTTGTGGAAATCAGTTGGCGTACCAGTACCGCTCTCAGTAGTAGTTAATGATGAAGCAGCTGCGCTTAAAGCAATTACTGAAGTCGGTGGTCGCGCAGTATTTAAAGCTGTTATTCCTGGCCTTTTGCACAAGAGTGAAGCGGGCGGAGTCGCACTCGACATCACTGCTGAAACCGGAAGTGCTACCTATAAGCGACTCTCCCAACTTGCCGGCGATGGAAAAACTAATGAAGTTCTGGTCGAAACCTTTGTTCCAAAGGGCGTCGAAGCCCTTGTTGGCGTTACCTCATCTTCGCTCGGCAAAGTTCTCACTATTGGCGTCGGTGGCATCCTTACCGAAATTATCGGCGATGTTGCGATCCGCCTGCTTCCAGTAAACGAAACGATTGTCCGAGAGATGATCAACCAGACTCGACTTGCACCACTATTTGCTGGCGCGCGCGGAAGTGCACCAGTCGATGTCGATTCTTTTGTGAAGGCGGTACTTCGTATTGCCGAAGTTGCCGAAGGGTGGCCAGCTGGCAGCGAGCTCGATATGAACCCCATAACAGTTTTGCCAAGTGGCGCTTGGGTACTCGACAGCGCTTACTCACTTTCAGGAGCAACCAACGAAGGGACTAGCCACTAATGGACGTCGGAACACTTGTAGCACGAGCGACTACTACATATCGCGATCGCATTGCAGTTGAGAGCGAAGAGGGCACACGTACCTTTGTTGAAATTGGCGGACGAATCTTTCAACTTGCTCGCGCACTTAAGGCGCTAGGCCTACAAGAAGAAGATCGCGTGCTTGATCTTCAGTTCAATCAGATTACGTATATCGAGAGCGACCTTGGAATCTCTTCGGCTGGTCTCTGCCGCGTTGCATTGAACTACCGCCTACATCCCAACGACTGGGTTCGCATTACAAAGGATTGCGGCGCAAAAGTTTTAATTATGGATCACAAGTTTTGGGAAGAATCAGCTCCAGTTCGCGAACTCGTTGATCACGTCATTCTGATTCATGGCGAAGAGCCAGGCACAACCAAGTACGAAGATTTCTTAGCTGCACAACCAGCTGAGCCACTTTTGCTTTCGGTAAATCCAGATACCTTGGTCTCGCTCAACTACTCCAGCGGAACAACTGGAAATCCAAAGGGAGCGATTCGCACACATCGCAACCGTATTGCCAGCCTCAATAACATTGTTACCGATATTCTCAAGCGCACTCCAGATGAGACCGATTGCTGGATTCACGCCGGCCCTGTTACACATACCAGCGGCCTCTTTGTACTCCCATATTTCACCTTTGGTGCAAAACAAATAATTATGGCTAAGTACGATCCAGAAGTATTTGTCGATGCGATTCAAAATCGTGGTGCAAATGCGACCGCTCTGGTACCAACAATGGTTGCGCGTCTGCTGGCAATGCCAGATATGAGCCTAGATAAAATGAAGAATTTGCGCATGCTTGGCTACGCCGGCGCACCAATGGCTCCAGAACAAATCAAGCAATGCTACGAAACCATCACACGAAATATGGTTCAGTACTACGGACTTGTTGAAGCGATTCCACCTGTCACCGTACTCAGCGCAGAAGATCATAAGAATGGCATTTACTCACAACCAGATCTGCTCACCAGCGCGGGCAAGCCATGTGTAGGGGTCGAGATTTTGATTGTGGATGAAGAGAACAACCCAGTTCCAGTTGGCGAGATCGGCGAAGTTATTACCCGCGGCGATCACGTCATGCGCGGATATTGGGGAGCTGCTGGCATGGATGCCACAGTTACAAAGGCTGTTCGGGATGGCTGGTTACATACCGGAGATCTCGGCAAGTTAGATGCAGAAAATCGTCTTTACCTGGTAGACCGTAAAGGCGACATGATCATCAGCGGCGGCTACAACATCTATCCCCGGGAGATAGAGGATGTTGTAGCCGAAGTTGAGGAGGTCTTAGAAGTAGCAGTCATTGGTGTAAAGGATGTCGAGTGGGGACAGCGCGTTGTCACCATGGTGACCTTAAAGCCAGGCGTCACGCTCTCTGAGTCCGAAATTTCCGAGAAGGTCATGGCTCACTGCAAATCCCGTATGGCTTCATACAAGAAGCCGAAAGAGGTTTTGGTCGTGGCAGAATTCCCATTGAACTCAACGGGCAAAATTGCCAAGAAGGTTTTGCGCCAACAATTGGAAGAGAAGAACTAATCATGACAATGGAAAAACCAGGCGAGTATCCATATACACGTGGCATTAATCCAGACCCAGGTGTCTGGACCATGGGCCAATACGGTGGTTTTGGTACTCCGGCTGAGACCAATGAGCGATTTAAATTGCTCTTGGAGCAAGGTTTGACTGGTTTTAGCGTTGCACTTGATCTACCAACTCAACTTGGTTTGGATTCCGACGATCCGCTCTCACTTGGTGAGGTCGGTCGCGTAGGTGTTGCTATCGATAGCCTTGAGGATATTGAAATCTTGATGGATGGAATTCCACTCGAAAAAATCACTCAAGTTCGCACCACTGCAAATTCAATTGGTTACATCTGGGCAGCGATGTTTATCGCATTGGCTGAACAACGAAATATGGATCCCAATAAATTTGGCATGTTTATTCAGAACGATGTTCTCAAGGAATATATTGCCCGCGGTACCCAAATTTTTCCAGCCGAAGCTGGCCTAAAACTTTCGACCGACGTCATCGAATACATTGCAACCAAAGTTCCGCGCTGGGTTTCACTTGCCATGAGTGGTTACCACATTCGTGAATCCGGATCTGATGCGGTTCAAGAAGTTGCATTTACCTTCGCCAATGCCCGCGAATATATGGATGCAGCTATTGCCCGCGGTGTTTCAGTTGATCAAATCGCAGCCACCCTCTTTACCTTCCTCACCTCGAATATTGAATTTCTGCCAGAAGTAGCAAAGTTCCGTGCCGCACGTCGTACCTGGGCTCGTTTAATTCGCGAGAAGTATGACCCTAAGGACACCAACTCCGAGAAACTTCGCATCTTTGCCTTTACTGCTGGTTCTTCATTGACTGCCCAGCAATCCATGAACAACGTCGTGCGAACCTCAGTTGAAATGCTGGCGGCAGCACTCGGTGGCATTCAAACTATGCACGTCTCTGCCTTTGATGAGGCGCTCGGCGTACCTACCGAAGAGGCAGCCATGTTGGCGCTTCGCACCCAACAAGTTATTGCCTTTGAAACCGGCGTACTCAAGAGCACCGATCCACTTGCTGGAAGTTATGAGATCGAACGTCTCACCGATGAACTAGCTGAAAAAATGTGGACAATGCTAGAAGAAATTGAGAAGCGTGGTGGAGCACTTGCTTGTATTAACGATGGCTGGTTCTCATCCGAACTCTCTGACAAGGCTTACGAATTTGCCATGTCGATTGACTCCGGTGAGCGTAAGTTAGTTGGCGTCAATATCTTTAAGGCAGATACGCCCCCTTACACTCCATTTGAAATCAATCCTGCGAGTGAGCAAGGACAGGTCAAGGCGCTTCAAGCACTTCGCGCAAAGCGCGATAACGCCAAAGTTGAAGCCGCTCTTACTGAACTCCATCGTGTTGCCGCCTCCGGTGAAAATATTATGGATGCCTGCATTGAAGCAGTTAAGGCATATGCCACAGTTGGAGAAATTGTGAAAGAACTTCGCAAGGTCTACGGCAAGTGGCAGCCAACCCGCAACTTCTAACGGCTAATTAACTCTTTAACCTAAAACGCTGGAGCTTGCCAGTGGTTGTCTTCGGCAGCATATCGACGAAGTTAATTTTTCGCGGGTACTTATAGGGTGCAATTTTCGCCTTCACATGGTCTTGCATCTCTTTAATCAGCTCTGGCGAAGCGGCATATTCCTTGCTTAGTACGACATAGGCCACTACCAACATTCCCCGCTCATCATCGGCTTCTCCCACAACTGCGACTTCGGCTATTGCGGGGTGAGTGAGCAATGCGTTCTCTACTTCTGGGGCTGCGATGTTGTACCCACTGGAGATGATCATGTCATCCGAGCGGCTGAGATATTTAAAATAGCCAGCCTCATCCTTCAGATAGAGGTCGCCAGTGACATTCCAACCATTAACTGAATAAACCGATTGCCGCTTATCGTTGAGATATCTGCATCCCGTTGGTCCGCGCACGGCAAGGAAGCCAATTTCGCCAGCGGCAAGTTCTTTAAAATCTTCATCAACAATGATTGCCTCAAAACCCGGAACTGGTTTACCAGTCATACCGGGAACAATCTGATCATCGCTGTCCGAGATAAAGATATGCAACATCTCGGTAGAACCAATGCCATCGATAAGTTTAATTCCGGTCGCCTCAAACCAGGCATGCCAAGTTGATTCAGGAAGGTGTTCGCCAGCAGAGACACAGCGCCGAAGTGACTGTGATAATTCTGGTTTTCCGACTTTGAGCATTGCTCGATAAGCAGTTGGTGCCGTGAAAAGAACCGTGACTTTATATTCCGCAATTTTCTCAAGCAAGACTGGGGGAGTAGCGCCTTCCAAAAGCAAGGTAGCGGCGCCAACGCGAAGTGGAAAAATTAGCGAACCGCCTAAGCCAAACGTAAAAGCTAATGGCGGGGTTCCGGCGAAGAGATCATCAGCTTTGGGCTTCAGGATTTCGGCCGAGAAAGTATCGGCTATCGCCAAGATATCTCGGTGAAAGTGCATCGTGGCTTTGGGAATACCGGTAGACCCAGAGGTGAATGCTAGGAGGCTGACATCATCGCTTGCGGTATCACATGGCGCGCAAGTAGAAGGAAGATGCGCCGCCGATTCCAAAAATCCTTCACCGTTGCCGTAGATAAAACTTTGGGCGGAGAGGTTTGTGGTGAGTTCCCACTCCTCCATAAAGCGATGATCTATAAAGGCATATTCAACGAGGGCAATCTCAACAATTTTCTCTAATTCGATAGCTCGCTGTAGCGGGATTGTTGTTACTGCTACTGCGCCAATGCGGAGGACTGCCAGCCAAAGTATTGCCAGAGATGCATTATTAGGCCCTCGCAGCAATACTCGGTTTCCCGGAACTATCCCCTTCTCTTTCATGAGATTTGCGGTCTGGCAGACCTTGGCAAGAAGTTGGTCGTAAGTGAATTCGCCCTCGGCTGCAATTATCGCCCGGCGATCACCGCCAAATTTCTGGATAGTTTTATCGAGGAGTTCGAAGCAAGCATTAAGTCTTTCGGGATAACGGGAATTAAATTCTTGATTGAGCCACGGCCAACTCTCGACTGGCGGCAAATTCTCGCGACAGAAGGTATCTACGTGAGCCGATGGAAACACTTTTAAAGAACCTCGTGATGCTCAGATATCGTCTTCACTAACTCCTCAATTCCTATCTGCTTCTCCATCGAACCAAGCAAAATTACCGGCTGCCATTTTCCACGACGAGGAGAGAGGTGTAAAGACTTTTCGAGTTCCTTTGCAGTCTCCTGTGCGCCATCGCGGTCAGATTTATTGACTAAATAGATATCGCCAATCTCCAGAATTCCAGCTTTAGAAGCTTGAATTCCATCGCCCATTCCCGGTGCCATGACAACCACAACCGTCTCTGCGTGTTTCATAATTTCAACTTCGCTCTGTCCGACACCTACGGTCTCTACGATGATGTAATCAAAACCTGCCAGCTGAGCCAATTGAATAGTTAGCGCGGTCGATGCTGAAAGGCCGCCTAGGTGTCCTCTGGTTGCAAGCGAGCGAATAAATACACCGGGGTCGAGAAAGTGTTCGGTTAAACGAATGCGATCGCCAAGTAGCGCGCCACCAGAAATTGGAGAAGAAGGATCAACGGCTATGACCGCAATCGACTTATCGCGGCCACGTAAATAGGAAATGAGCGCGTTGACTGTTGTTGATTTACCAACACCTGGCGAACCGGTAATACCGACCACGTGAGAATTGGAATTTATGTCTAACGTTAAATCCTTAAATTCTTCCGGAGTATTTTCAGCAAAGGTGATGAGTTTGGCTAAGGATTTGCGGTCACCTGTTTTAGTGGCAGCGATGAGCTCTAAAACACTTGAATTTTCGCTCTTATCAGCGGCCATGGAGGGAGGATACGTCATTTTGACGGTCGTTAGAGGGTTGAAGTGGCCCCTGCTTGTTGATAAATTGCAGGCATGACACCAATGAGGGTAGTTATTGCAAAGCCTGGTCTAGATGGACATGACCGCGGCGCAAAGATCATCGCTCGAGTACTTCGCGATTCTGGATTTGAAGTCATCTACACCGGACTTCACCAAACTCCAGAACAGATCGTGGCGACTGCAATCCAAGAAGATGTCCAAGCAATTGGGCTTTCTATTCTCTCGGGTGCACACATGACGCTCTTTGCACGCGTGATTGAATTATTAAATGCACAAGGTGCCAGCAATATCGTCCTCTTTGGAGGCGGAATCATTCCGGACGAAGATCGCAAGAAGCTGCTCAAAATGGGCGTTGGTCAAATTTTCACACCAGGTGCGCCGACTCAAGAAATAGTCGACTGGCTCTCGACCGCGCTTAACGTAAACGCTTAATAAAGGGGAAAACTCCATGGCATACGGTCCGGATCAAATTCTTGAAGGCCTTGGAAATAGCGATTACGAACGTTATATCCGCACCCCAGAACTTCTCGCATTGCAAAAAGGGCCAGAACAATGGCTACATCGCGATGAATTACTTTTCACCGTTACACATCAGACCGCAGAATTATGGTTGAAACTAGCCGTCTCTGAGGCATATCAAATTGCAAATTTCCTGGCTGAAGATAATTTCCGAATCGCGATGCGGCTAGTTCCCCGTATTTTGATGTGTATCGACTTTGCCGAAGAAGGAATGGCGATGCTCGACCAAATGACTCCTTGGGATTATCAGCAAGTGCGCCGCGCGCTCGGCCATGGTTCCGGTTTTGATTCACCTGGCTTCAATGCCATCCGCAAAGCCATTCCTACTCTCGGAAAAGAATTTAATCGCCTGCGCGAGAAAGCCGGCGTAGAACTGCTCACGATTTTTCTTGAGCACGAAAAGTACGCTGACTTGTATGAATTGGCACAGGCCTTGCTCGAAATTGATCAATCGATGTTTATGTGGCGCCAGCGCCACTTCAAGATTGTCGAGCGAAGTATCGGCACAAAGGTCTCGGGTACCCAAGGAACTCCAGTCGAAGTCTTGAGCAAACTCAATACCTTTAACTTCTTCCCAGAGCTCTGGGATATCCGCACAACTATTACAAATTATGCAATTGCCGAGGAGGGCGAGAACTAGTCTCTTGCAAGTTATTTGCATTTGTTGAATAGCGATTTCGAAGGTTCAAATCCTTAACCCGCCATCCAGTTACACATCCGAACTACATGACTAATATTTCTTTATGGGCTTGCACATTTCATTCAACATTAATGGCACGACTGGCGAAGGTTATTTAGCAAAACCAACATCCGGATCATGGCCCAGCAATCATCGTGATTCAAGAATGGTAGGGACTGGTCGGCCAGATCAAGGATGTAGTACACCGCTTTGCCGCCGCTGGCTTTGTGGCTTTCGCTCCTAATCTGTATCACG
>Ga0208872_1000900_pt1 | contig 19787 bp, 16 predicted proteins | sample CryBogCBH12Aug08_FD_185508 | JGI IMG/M metagenome (GOLD analysis project Ga0208872, IMG submission 185508) | Freshwater microbial communities from Crystal Bog, Wisconsin, USA - CBH12Aug08 (SPAdes) | ecosystem: Environmental > Aquatic > Freshwater > Lake | place: Crystal Bog, Wisconsin, USA...
AACCACCACGCCGTTGCAGGAAAGCCGACTGCCGTCCACTGGGGATTGCAGCGAAACCGTCATTTCCGTCCATTCCTCAAAGGCGGTCGGGCTGCGAAACTCAATGCCGCTTTTGTGAATTGAAACGGTGTCGGCGCCAAGCTCCAACTTCGTCTGCCGCGCAGCTACGGCTACTTTAGGTTCCAGAGCACTAGCATCCCGCAATTTTTTTCCACTCATAATTGACCCCAAATTAACACGTTGCTGGAATTCGTCAAATAAGCGGAGTTAAAACAATCTATAAGCGGGCTGTTTGGCTTGGATTCGCCGGAGTTTGGGCTTTGATGAGGCTGCCATTATATCCAAGCACAAAGCTGGTTCACAAACTCCGCCGAGCCGTCGCGGAGCCAGCCATCGAGCTGCGCCTGATCCTTGAGTTGCTGACCGCGCAAGCGCGGCACCACGGCGAAGCTTGTTTTCACCTCCGGCAGCGCCGTCATGTCCACCCACAATTTTTCAAACTGGCTCACGGGGAAAACATCTTCCTGGCCGTGGCCCCAACGCTTTTTCACGTCCTTGATGGTGATGTAAGTCGGCATCCGCGCGGCGACGTTGCGCACGGCGGCGGCGACTTTTTCCGCATTGTTCAAATCCGCGCGGCTCAGGCCGAAAATTTCCAGCAGCTTGTCAATGTGGATCCAGCAAGTGTTGGAATTGTAAAAACGCAGATTGAATTCCTCCTCTTCGCGCGGCATCGCCAACCCTTCGACGAGGCGCACCTGCCCGTTTACTCGCGCCAAACCGCCGCCGCGATCTTCCAACCGGCGCGTGATGACTTCAAACGTCAGGCAGGATTCCTGCGCGAGGTGCAAACCAAACATCGCTGGGTCGGCGTCCGCGCCGAGTGTGTCAATGTTGTGCAGCATCAAATGTTTTAGCTGCGGGCGATCTGCGAGTAGCTTTGCCAGCGTGCCGTTGCGTAAAAGATTCGGCACTTCAAACCAGTGGCCGACCGGATGCAAACATTGTCCCGGAAGATTATCCGTGTAATCGCCGCCTTCGCCGGCCGAGCGCGCCCAGTTGATGAGCGCAGCGCGCAGGCTGGCGCGGACTTTCTGCTGCTGCTCGTCGAGCCGTTGCTGCGGCATTTCTTCCCAAAGGAACCGCAAGTCGCGCACCATCGGATTCATGCGCAGGCCGATGGAGCGGCCGGCGGACAGCAGCAGTGGCCCAGCGTAATGATAATTTTTCTGCCGCTGTAAGAACTCCTCCGTCGCCGCGTGCGTCAGATAGCTCGTCGTGAAAATGTGCGGCAACGCGCAGCCCGCGAGCTGGCCGATGCGCCGGCTTTTCGCGAGGTGCGTCTCGATGAAAGTGCGGTGAATGCCGGCGAACTTGCAGAACGGATGCAGCGCTTTCACCACGCCAGCACCCTGCGTCCAGCGACTGCCGACGCCAGCGGCCAGCGTGACCACAGCCAGTTCGCCGCGAGCGAGCGCGGCGAGACCGGCTTCGCGAAATTCCTTTGCCAGCGGCGAGGTGGCATTCAACACATCGTTGTCGTGAACGTCCTTGATGTCGGCGCTGGCGGGCAGACGGTTTTGCGCGAGACCGATACGGCCATTTTTCAAGTCGTCGCGAATCTGCTCGTGCTGCACGCGGTCGAATCCATTTTGTTCGAGCAGTTCGGCGAGGCTTTGCTGCTTGCCGGTGGCGGATTTCAGGCGCGGCAGCAGCCGGTCGAACAGCGTTTGCATCATGCCGGAAAATTCCGGGCGCGTGCGCGTGGCGGCGCTGAACTTGTCGAGTTCCGCACGCTGTGGTTTTGTCAACGCCTGCGGATCGGCGCGCAGCCAGCGCGGAACGTGCAGCGCATAATAACCGCGCGGCAGCAGCGCATTCTCGCCGTGCAGCAAGTCCGCCCAGGTGCCGCGCTCGTTGATGGCGAAATCGTAAACCACCGGTTCCATCGCGAACGGCAGCGCGTGTTCCAACTCGCACTTGGTCTCCGACATGATTTCTTGCAGTCGCTTTTGCGCTTCGCTTTTGCGCTTCGGATCGAAAATAAAGCCCATGCCGCCGCCGGCCATGCCGCCGAGCATCCAAAAACCCCAGAAGTCCGCGCCAAATTCTTCGCGCACGGTGGCGATGAGCGATTCGGTGAACGCATTGCTCGCCCAGGGAATAATCGTCTGGATCGGCTCGCGGAAATTTTTCGTCGTTAGCGCGCCGAGCTTTTGCACGTCACCGGCGCGGAGCGTGGAAACAATTTCATCCAGCAAACCGATGGCTTGTTTCCGGCCAATCCATTCCGCGTCGGATCGGAGCAGATATTTCTCCGTGACCATTTCCAAAATCGGACCGACGTTCTGCGCCATGCCACCGTGGACGAGCACGAGGCTTTGCTGCAACCGCTCGCGCGTTTCGGCGGAAACTTCGCCGCGATCCAAAATTTTATGCGTCGGCATCAAGCGGCCGCGGCTGATGCCAAATTCCGCATCGCCTTCGGTCGCCGCGACGCCGCAAATTAATTTCATGCCGGGCCAAACGCCGCCGGAATCCTGCCAGCCGCCGCCGGAACCGCCGAGCCATTCGCCCAGCAGCGCGCGGGCGAGCACGAGGCGGCGTTCCTCTTCGGCGAGTTCACCGGTGAGCGATTTCGCCTGGCTGGTGGCGCGCATGCAAACGGAAATCAGCGACGCGAGCAGATTCGTCGAGACGGCGAGGCGCGAGCCTTTGGGAATGTCGTTGACGTGACTGACCAATTCCAAACCGCGACCGGAACCGACAAGGCGCGCAAGCAAATCCGCCAGTTCCAAACCGGAGCCTTCAATGCCCGGTGGAACAATTCCCGCTGCGATGACCGCAGCTTTCAGCAGGCCAAGGTAATCGCGCGCAAAATCAAAAACTTCAGCGAGCGTGCTGATGTCCGCCGTTGCGCCGAGGTCCACGCTGGTGAGGCGCAAAATCGGTTCGTCAATCACGCGCAGGCAGGCTTCTACCGGCGGTTTCGCGGATTGGTCGCGACCGTGAACGCCAAGGTCAATCGAGACATTCAACACCCGCGCGCCTTCGGGAAAATCCATGCCGAGGAAAAAAATGTCGCTCCAGCCGGAGTGGCTCAGGTCCATCCGCACCGGCGTCAGTTCGCGCAGCACGGGATAAGTGCCGTCGTCGCCGCGCTGCAACAGTTCCGGCCGCACGCGCAGCGGATGATCCGCCGGATGGCCCATGCGGAACATCCATTGATTGCCGCGCACGGAGCGCACACTGCGGCGCACCTGGTCGGCGAGCGTCTGAAAAGCGATGCGTTGATAGACGTTGGCGAGCGCGCTGGAAATGGCGTCGCTCGGGCCGGAAGTTTTTTGGACGGTGAGAAATTGTTCCAGCGCCTCCTCGAAGCGGCGTTGCAGAAGATGCTCAAAACCCTTGAACGGAATCATGCCATCGGCGCCGGCGGGAATTTTCGCCGGCAGATGAAACCGGTGGATGGCGTAGAGAAAAAAAAGCGCGCGGACGCGCTCGTAAAGATTTTCACTGCGGCGGCGGAAGGCATCGAGTTCCGCGCAGGCAGCGAGCAGTTCAGCGGCGGACGCTTGGGCGCAGACGGCGTCGAGCGATTGGTTGCGGATTTGCGGATCCGCCGAGGTGATGATTTCGAGGAGCGGATGAGCCATGCGAAATTTAGTGAGGTTCCTGCGCGAGCAGTTCGACGAGGCCGGCAAGCACTTCGGAGCGCGCCGGGCTGCTCAAGGCCAGCGCGAGTTGCGCGTTGAGCAAACCGTATTTCAAACCGATGTCGAACCGGCGACCCTGCAATTCGGCGGCGAGAAAACGCTCGCGCGTTGCGAGCTTGGCAAGCGTCTGGCTCAAGTGGGCTGACTTGCCGGCGGCAACTTCCGCACCAAGTAAATCCATCACCGCCGGCGTCAAAACGTGCATTCCGAAAAAACAGAGATAATGCCCGGCGCGCAAACCGGGCACGATGAGTTTTTGTTCCGCCACCGTCGGCGTGGGTTTTTCCAGAACTTCGGAGACGAGATAAAGCCCCTTGCGATTTTCCGCGAGGCGACCACCGGCAACGCCATAATACGGCAGTTTACTTTCGTGCGTCGCCTGCACGGCGGAGACGGCGCAGTTTTCCGCCGCCGCAATTTCCACGAGCTGCCGCGCGCAACTGCGGTTTTCACGGCTCAAATACAGGTGATCGCCGACGAGCAGCAAAAACGGATCGCCACCGGTGAATTGGTGCGCGCTCCAAACGGCGTGGCCATAGCCGAGCGATTTGCCCTGCTCGACAAACTGCAACCGCTTGCCGTGCGGCCCGGCGGCGGCGCGGTAAGTGTCGGCGTCGCCGGGAAATACTACGACGCAGATTTCTTCCGCGCCGGAATTCAGTGCTTCCTCGATGATGATGGTGAGCGCGGTTTTGGTTTTGCCGTCGCGGTCCACGAGCGTTTGCAACGGCAGCGTGCGCTGGCTGGGACCGGCGGCAGTGATGACGGCTTTGCGAATTTCCATAGGTTCTTGCGTGACGGGAACAGTCTGCCATTTGCGCGGCGGCTGGCGATAAAATTTTGCGCCGGTGGCAAAGCCATTAATGGATAACGCCCAGAATTTGATTAGACCACACCCGCCAAGTGCGCCGCTTGAGTTCCCGCCGAAACCGGAGTAATCTCCGGAGGTGAGTTTTCGTTTCCACAAAAAAAACAAGCCGCGCGAGCGCTTCTACCTGCTGCCAGGTCAGGGCGGCATCAATTACTGGCGCAAGCAGAAATTTTTTTTGGGCTGGGCGATTGTAGTTGCGTTGGTCGCCGGTGGCATTCTGGCGCTGGTGATGTGGCGGCTGGCCGGCGTAAAACCTTGAGCGGGGCTTGACCGGCTGGCGGCGGTTGTTACCATGCAAAAAAATCAATGAGATTTTTCCTATTCATTCTGGGACTGGCCGTTGGAATCTGCGGGCCGGTTTTATCCCGCGCGGAAATGGCCGACGGCGTCAAGGCCGTGGTTAACGACCGCGCCATCACCTTCGCCGAAGTTGAGGATTACACCCGGCCGGCCGTGGACGCCCTCCGCCGGCAATACGCCATGCAGCCGGACGTTTTCCAGCAGAAGCTCACCGAGGCGCTCAACGACAGCCTCGAACAGCTCATCGAACGCCAGTTGATTTTGCACAGCTTCGACACGGAAGGCTACAAGCTGCCCGACAGCGTCGTGGAAGAAATGGTGCAGGAGCGCATGCGCGAACGCTTCGGCGACCGCGTGACGCTGATGAAAACCCTGCAGGCGCAAGGCTTGACCTTCGAGCAATTCCGCAAACAGATCCGCGAGCAATACATTGAATCCGCCTTGCGCAACCAGAACGTGCAGCGCGAAATCATCGTTTCACCTTACAAGGTCGAAAACTATTACCTTTCGCATCAAGACGATTTCAAACTCGACGATCAGGTGAAGCTCCGCATGATTGTGCTCGCCAAAGCTGCCACCACCGACACCAACACCCTCGCGCTCGCCCGCGAAATTCAGGCCAAAATCAAGGCCGGTGCCGCGTTCGCCGACATGGCCGCCATTTATTCCCAAGGCTCGCAGCAGCATCAGGGCGGCGACTGGGGCTGGGTCGAACGCTCCGTGCTCCGCAAAGAACTCGCCGCCGTCGCCTTCACGCTCGCGCCCGGTCAGGTCAGCGACGTGATTGATGCGCCCGACACCGTTTATCTCATGCTGGTCGAGGACAAAAAAACCGCGCACGCCAAACCGCTCGCCGAAGTCCGCGCCGACATCGAAAAAACTCTCCGCACCCGGCAGCAGGCCCAGTTGCAAAAACAGTGGATTGACGGCCTCAAGAAAAAAACCTTCATCCGCTACTTCTGAAATTCCGAATTGCAAACTCCGAATGACGAAGGTAACACCGCCATGCCTGCTTCCATTCGCAATTCGCAATTTGAAACTCGCAATTTAATCGGCATTTCCCTCGGCGACGCCACCGGCGTTGGCCCCGAAGTCGCGCTCAAGGCCGTCGCCGCCGAAGCCGCTGCCGATGACGCCCGCTATCTTTTTCTCGGCGACGATGCCTGGCTCCACCGGCTCAACCAAAATCTCGGGCTCAACCTGCCGCTGAAAGAATTCACCGGCGACCCCGCCGGTGGCAGATTTTTCACCTTTAATCCCACCGGCGAAACCCTGCCGGAAAATCTGCCCGCCGGTTCGCCGCTTGCCGCCCGCGCTGCCGTGGCCGCGCTTCGCGACGGCGGCCAGCGCTGCCTGCGCGGCGAACTCACCGCGCTCGTCACCGCGCCGGTGAACAAGGAATCCATCATCCGTGCCGCCGGCGAAGCCGGTCTTAACATTGGTGGGGCGAGCGTCCCCGCGAGCCGCGAACAGCTTGAAGCCAAGCCAAACCAGACGGCTCGTCAGGAGCCTCGCCCCACCAAATTTATCGGGCAGACGGAATTTCTCTCCGAACTCGCCGGGGCCAAACGCACCGCCATGATGTTGCTCGGCCCCGACGAACGCGGCCGCTGGTTGCGCGTCGCGCTCGCCACCGTTCACATTTCCATCAAATCCGTTCCCGAAAAATTGACCGCGGAAAAAATCACGCTCGCCATCGAACTCGCCGCGCAATCCTGCCGCGACCTCGGCTTGCCGCGCGCCCGCGTGGCGGTTTGCGGCCTGAATCCGCATGCCGGTGAAGGCGGCGAATTCGGCGACGAGGAAATCACCACGATTGCGCCGGCGGTGCTCGCCGCGCAGAAACGCGGCTTTGATGTCACCGGCCCGTTGAGCGGCGACACGGTTTTTCACTACGCGCTGAAAGGCGAATTCGACGCCGTCGTGGCGATGTATCACGACCAGGGCCTCGCGCCGTTGAAAGCCGTCGCCTTCGACAGCGGCATCAACTGGACGCTCGGTTTGCCGTTCATCCGCACCTCGCCCGACCACGGCACGGCTTACGACATCGCCGGCAAAGGCATTGCCAATCCATCCAGCATGATCGCCGCCATCCGGCTGGCGAAGCAACTGGCCGCCGTTAAAAAAATCTGAAGCCGGTGGTTCCGGCGTTTCAATCTGCGGTTAAAAATTCTTTTTCCTTCGTGCCTTCGTGGCTTTGTGGTGAAATGGCTGGGTGAACATCACGAATTTGAACCCGGACACGGACATCGGCGCGAGCGCGTGGCTGGTGGAGCTGGATGACCACCGCATTTTGCTCGACGCCGGCATGCACCCGAAACGCGAGGGCCGCGCCGCGATGCCGCTGTTCAACAAGGCGGGCACGCACGATGTGGACGCCATTGCGCTGTCGCATTGCCACCACGACCACGTCGGCGCACTGCCGCTGGCGTGCCGGCAATTTCCCAAGGCGCACGTCCTGATGACAGAGTTGAGCTATTTGCTGGTGGAACGCGTGCTGCATAATTCGGTGAACGTGATGAAACGCCAGCGCGACGAGCTGGGCATCAAGGAATATCCGCTCTACTCGCACGATGAGCTGGACGAACTCGCGCCGATTTTTCAGGGCTTCAAATACAACCGCGAGGTGGAATGGCAGGCGCATCACAAGGCGCGCGCCGGTCAGCCGTCGCCAACGCTGGAATTTTTTGACGCCGGCCACACGCTCGGTTCGGCGGGCATTTTACTGCGCGGAAAAAAGGAGACGCTGTTCTACACCGGCGACGTGTGTTTTCACGACCAGACGATTTTGAAAGGCGCGCGGTTCGAGGACGTGAAGGCAGACGTGCTCATCATGGAAACGACACGCGGCAACCGCGCGGTGGCGGTGGAATTCACGCGCGAAAAAGAAATTGAGCGGCTGGTGGCGGCAATTCACGGTGCCGAAAAGAAAAAAGGCGCGATTATGATTCCGTCGTTTGCGCTGGGCCGCACGCAGGAAATGCTGGCGCTGCTGGCGCTGCTAATGCGCGAGGGAAAATTGAAGAAGCAGCCGGTTTACATCGGCGGGCTGGGCCGCGTGTTCACGGAAATTTACGACATCGAAGCCAGCCGCACCCACCGGTCGCACACGAATCTGCACCTGAACGACGCGCTGCAATTGATCGTCTTGGAAAAAGGCATGGCGGACAACATGAAGCTGACCGGTGGAAAAATTTTTGTAATCACCGCCGGCATGATGAGCGAGAACACGGCGGCGCATACGCTGGCGGCGCGGATGGCCGGCGACGAAAAACAGAGCATCTTTTTTGTGGGCTACGCGGATCCGGATTCACCGGCAGGCCGGTTAAAGGCGGCGAAACAGGGTGAGACGTTTGTGTTCAGTCCCAGCGCGGGGCAGGTGACGAAGAATTGCGACGTGCAGGATTTTGATTTGACGGCGCACGCGAATCGCGAGGATTTGCTGGAGTTCGTCGGGCAGGTTTCGCCGCGCGCGATTTTGCTGGGCCACGGCGACGATGCGGCGCGGCAGTGGTTTGAGGAGCAAATCCGCGAGCGCTGGCCGAAAATAAAAATCTTTCAGCCGCAACCGGCGAAACCGGTGGCCGCTTAACCGCAGTCGCCTTGCCACCGGAACGCGGCAGCTTCGCGGCGGAGAAATTGATTTCCACCGCCGCGAGCTATCCACGCTCCGAATTCCCCACTTATCCTTGGCACGGCGAGAAGCCGTGAACACGAGCGCAATTTATTTTCCGCTGGTGTTCGCGACTTCCCGTCACCACCGCCGACGGCTGAGTTCCGGTGATTTCCATTGGCATTTTCATGCGCAAACCAGTTCGCGGCTGTTGGCATAGACGCGCGCCTGCCGCTCGGTCTGGCGGACGGCGGCGCGGGTTTTTTCCTCGAACAGCGTCGGAAACACGAGCAGCGGATAGAAGGTGACCCACGCCAGCGCGGCGGCCTCGTTGGCGGCGCGGCGAAGCGGCGCGACCAATTCAGGCCGCTCGGTGGCGGCCAGCCGTTCGGCGAGCAGGCGGCGCTTGAGCCGGTCGAAATCGCTTTCGAGGTTGGCGCGGAATGGCGCGGCCGCCCCGAGCGACAGCTCGAAGCGGATGTCGGGGCTGAATTCAGCCCGCAGTGGTTGTTTGTTTGGATTCATATTTTTCTTTCTTTGTTGGTGGTGGTCCTGCCGAAAACAGAAACCCCGCGACTGCTTTGGCAATCGCGGGGTGGTTTGAAATTTTCGGTTAAATTAGAATTTCACTCCTGCGATGCCAGAACGATGGCACGTGCGCTGGCAAATGGCCATCCAGCCATTGACCGGCGCGGTCAGCTTCATCGTTTTGGTGAACAGGGTGTTCATATAATAACGCGCATAAGAAACACCATTGCGGGCACTTTGTCAAAGGATTAATCGGCGCGGTCAGGGCTTGTCGGATGAAATAAGAATGCTAGATTGTCCTCACCCAACATGAGCGAAGGCAATCGACCGCTGAAAATGGTGACCTGTCCGGGCTGCGACGCAAAGACGTTCATCCCGGGAGACTTGCCGCCGTTGGCCATTGAGCCGTGCAAAAAATGCGGCCACGCCATCATGATGCCGATGACGCTGCGGCAGTTTGAGCTGCGCGCCAAGGTCGGCTCCGGCGGCATGGCCACGGTTTATCGCGCCTGGGACACCACGCTGGAACGGTTCGTGGCCGTGAAGCTGATGAAAAAAGAAGTTCTCACGGAACCCAATGCCTGGGAAAATTTTCTACTGGAAGCCCGCGCCTGCGCCAAGCTCAACCACACGAACATCATTCACATCTACACGTTTGATTTGTGGGAAGAGGATCGTTATCTGGTCATGGAGCTGGCCGACCAAGGCAGTTTGGACGCGCGCATTGAGAAGCTGCACGTGCTGCCAGAATTGCAGGTTCTCGACATCGGCATCAAAATCGCCTCGGCGCTGGACATGGCGTTGAAGCACGATTTGCTTCATTGCGACATCAAGCCAGGCAATATTTTATTCAATGCCGATCACGAGCCGAAGCTGGTGGACTTTGGTTTGGCCCGCAAGGCCGATGCCGAAATCGAAGGGGTGGAATTTACGCGGGGCACGCCGTTTTACGTTGCGCCGGAAAAAATCAAACGCGAACCGGAAACTTTTTTGTCGGACATGTATAGCTTGGGCGGGACGCTTTACCACGCCATCACCGGCTACGTGCCGTTTGATGCGCCAACGGTGGAAGAAGTAGTCATGGCGCAGGTGCAGACGCCCTTGCGACCGCCCATCGAAGTGGTTCCGGAAATTTCCCAACCCACCAGCGATGCGCTCTGCCGCGCGCTGGCCAAAAATCCCGCTGACCGGTTTTTGAGCTACGATGAATTCATCATGGCGTTGGAAGCCGCGCGCAGCCTGCTGCTCCGCCAACAAACCCAGTCCGAGGGCGGCGAACCAAAGCAGTCCAAGCGGACGACCAGTTGGTGGCGCCTTCGGTAAATAAAAAAGGCGGACGTTGCCGTCCGCCTTGCGAAAAACTACGGTTATCTTTTATTCGGCTTTCTTTTTCTTGCCCTTGCCATTGTGAAGCGCAATGGCGTTCAGCTTGTCGCCATCTTTCTTGTAGGTGCCAGCAACACTATCACCTACGGCAAAATCCGCCAGCGTGGCCGGATTTTTATCCTTGGTGATCTTGGTGGAGGAGGTGATGTTGAGCGTCAGCGGGGCATCCGCCGCCGCGACAGTCACCGTGTTCGCGGTCGTGTCCACGGCGGTGATTTTACCAGCGAACGTCTGGCCAGCGTGCTTCTTTACGGCCGGCGGAGTGGTATTCGCGTCTTGCGCGAAGTTGATGGTGGGCACGGCAACCAGAGCCGCCGTGACGAGTGAGAACAATGCGATTTGTTTTTTCATGTGTTATTTTGTTTTTGTGTTTTGTTTACGGACTATCAGATTGGATAGACTGGAAAACGGACTTCTAGGTTTCAAAATATTTTACCAAGTTCCCTCCGTCAACAGGCCGGTGATGGTTTGTGCCAGGTCGTCCGCCAGCAGCGGCAGCGCCTGTCTTTCGGCGCTGGCCAGATCCGTGCCGAGGTGAACCAGCGTGTGGCCCTTGACTTCCTTATCAAAAAGCAATTTTCCGGAAACCCGTTCGCGGGCGGTGACATGGGCAACGACCCCGACCCGGAAATTTTCCGGGGTCGCCACGTCGGTGTTCAAAAAGCCCAATCCCTCACGTTCGTAACTGCGGATGACGCCGGAAACCACGATATCGCCCGGACCGTGGGTGGCCAGCCGATAGGTGGAATCCGTCTGCAACCGTTCGCGCAGCGACTGCGTGAGCGCGTCGCCCAGACGCGGCTGGAGGGTTTGGTTGTTGAACGGCAGCACCTCGATGGTTTTTTCACCGGCGACCGCGCCATTCACCGGACCGAGATGGTAGCTGGCGCAACCGGCCAACAAAACGGCAGCAAGGCCGGAAAGAAAGATTTTCAGGACGCGCATGGTTAGTTTGCCGGTGGCGATTGGAGGCGCGGCTTCAAAATTTCAATGCGCTGCCGGGCCTGCGCGGCCAGCGGCGAATTGGCGTCCAGCTGCAACACGCTGTTGTAATACACCACCGCGCCGGCCCATTTGCGGCTTTTTTCGTAGAACTTCGCGATCTCAAAACTGCCGCGCACCTGCTCGGCTTTGAGTTTGACGATGGCGGCCTGGGCAACGGCCACGCGCTTGTCATCGGGATAAAACGTGATGAAATCCGTGTAGGCGGCGATGGCTTGGGCCGCCGCGCTCTGGTCGTATTCGGCGGTGTCGGCCTGTTTCTGCCACGCTACGCCGGCGCGATACATCGCATCGGCAGCGATGTCGGCCTGATTGTGGTAGCGGTCGGCAGCGGTTTCGTAAGCTTTCACGGCGGCGGCGAAATCCTTCTGCTTCTCGCGTGCCGCACCGATGCGCAACTGCGCGTGCGGGGCAACCTCGCTGTAAGGGCCGTTGGCAACAATCTTGTCGTAGAGCTTCGCGGTTTCATCCATCGAGGGATAAAGTGGGATGAGGTTCCACAGTTTGAACCATTCGCCGCCGAGGAAGCGGTTGGCAATTTCGTATTGCCGCCAGAGGACTTCGTTGTATTCACCGCTTTTGGGATATTTCTCGATGATTTGCTGGTAAGCGTTGAATGCCGCTTCGTCCTTGCCCTCCGTTTCCAGACAGCGACCGATGAGATATTCCGCGCGCGGCGCGTAATCCGACTGCGGCCACAATCGCAGGACGCGGTGCGCGGCATGCAGCGCGATTTTATAATTCTTGTTGGTGAAGGCCTGCTCCGCAACGTCCAACTGGGGTTTGGCGCGCGGGCGCTGCCAATTGGCATTTTCACCGTATGGCTCGTAATACCAACCTTCACCCGGCACATACATCAATGGCGCCGGACAGCGCGAGGGTAGCAACACCACCACGCCGACCAGCAACAACCAGAATCCCAACCGAAGGTTCATGCGCGCACGTTAACGGCCAATTTTCCGCAAGTCAAAATCATTCAGCCACGATAAACCACCAGCAGGCCGTAGTCGGTCATGAGTTTTTGCACGCCCACGTCAAAAAACTCGTAGCTGATGGTGTGAATGCTGACGATGTTCCCCTCGCCGATTTCATGGAGAAAATCCGACACCTTCTCGTCAAACTTGTCGTGGCCGGACTCAATGCAGCTCGCGCGGCGGATGGTGCGGATGCGCAGCCGTTTGCCCGCGCCTTTCTGAACGACTTCCAGCGGCGGCTTGGGTTTGCCGATCAGCGACTCCGGTGGCTTGTCGCGCACCGGCACTTTCAAGTGCATCTCCACCTTCGCCGCCGCCGAGGACGTGATGGCACTGGGTGCCGATGGCGGCAAGCCGAAGCCCGGTGGCGCGACCGGCAGCGACCCGGAAGTAGCTTTGCCGACCGATGGGATGGTGATGGTTTCGCCGCAAGCGGGACAGGCGATTTCCGTTCCGGCACCAGAAGGATCCACCGCCAGATCCTGATCGCAGTTGGGACAGTTGAAATTAATGTCCATGATTGGAAGGCTTATTTTCGCCAGCCTAAAGCCGCGCCCCGCACCAAGCCAGAAAAAACGAAAACTATTTCCGAGCCGGCAACCCTGCGCTAATTTTTCGGATTGCATCAGTGAAACCACCCAACCGCAGCCGACCGATACAAATAAATAGATGGTTTATTATCTCCAGTTCCGGGTGAAGTTCTGCCATGATGCCGCCACACATGATTGTGTGACTTAATCGGAAAGATATTATTTTGATAAATTATTTTGCCAGGCTGATTTTCCCGCATCTTGACCAGTGGGATGCCGGTAAAAAACTTACGACCATTTTCTGGGTTGTTCTGGTTTCCCTGATTTTTGCGGCCGGCGTAGGAGCCATTATCTTTTTCGAAAATTCCCGCCACTGACGGTTTCCATTTCTGATGCCCGCCTCGGCCGCCGGGCTGCACCAGCGAAATTTCCGACTGAAGCGACGCGCTGGATTCCAACGCCACCATTGGCCCTCATGTAATTGCGGTGGGGAGAAAAACCAGCTTGGTTGTCCGACATGGATTCGAACCATGACTAAAGCCTCCAAAGGGCTCTGTGCTACCATTACACCATCGGACAATGGGGCGTTAAAATAGTTTTATTTTGGCAGCTATGCAAAGCGAAAGTTTTTATTCGCGCACCGCGCAACTTCCCGCAAGGCCTTGGGGGAAGGCTGCCAGTGGCTTGGTGCGGCGTGAGCGGCAGTCCCAAAACAGCCTCGACAATCGGAAATGGTGGAAATAAGTTTGAACTGTGACAAGCCACCGGTTGAGATTGAACAATTTCTTGCCGACCTCGTCGAATAGCGGAACAACCAAACCATCAACCAAAATACGAACATGAAAAAATTCATTACCCTCATGGCGGCGACCGTTTTTGCTGCCTCGGTTTACGCCGGCGAATTTGCCGACATCAGCACCAAGGACGTTCTCACCGCCGCCACCGCCAAGTCGGCAGTCATCATTGACGTCAACGGCCCCGATTCTTACAAGGCCGGCCACGTGCCGGGCGCGTTGAACTTCGCCGCCATCAAAGACAATCTGGCCGCCAGCCTGCCGGCGGATAAAAATGCACTCATCATCGCCTATTGCGGTGGCCCACAATGCGGCGCTTATCTGAAGGCGGCCAAGGCGGCGCAGAAGCTCGGCTACACGAACATCAAACACATGGCCGCCGGCATCTCCGGTTGGAATGAGGCGAAACTGCCAACGGAACCGGGCAAATAATTTTGCCAGCCGCTGACTTCATAAGGGCGACCCGCCACCGGGTCGCCCTTTTTTTGCCGGTGCGGTGGTTGTTTGTCTTCTTTGAGCCGCTTCACGTTTTCTTAAGGTTCGCCGGTGTAATCTCGCGCCATGAAAACAAAAATGTTTCTCTGCACCGTCTCCTTAATTTTTTCCACCACCGGCACGCCAGCGCAGGAGCCGCCGCCCGGTCGGGAACCGGCGCGGCGTTATTCCATCGAGCAGGCGGTGTCGGACAAGGCGCAGCTCCACACCATTGCCTTCGACGGGCTGGCGTTTTTGACGGGCGACTTTGGCTTGGACACGTTTCTGCCACCGGGAAAGGTTTCCGATTATTTCGGTTTCCAATACATGCGCGACATTGACGCGAAGGAGGGCGGCCACAACACATCGTTCCTGACGCAAATCGCCAACAACATGTTGTCCATCCTGAACGCGGCCCAGAAGGCGCAACTGCTCGCGCTGGCCGAGGCGCAGGAAAATGACATCCGTCAGTTCGCGCTGAAGCGGTTGCCGTTGATTCAGGCGTTCCGGCGGAATCTCGAAGGCGCGCTGCCCGCCGGCACCAAGGGATTGGACAAGGCGGCGGTGGTGAAATATTCCGCCGACCTTTATGAGTTGGACGGCCGCATCGCGTTCCAGCGGGCAAAGGTTATGGGCGCGGTCATCGGCAGTTTCACCGAGCCGCAGAAAGCGGCGTTGGCGAAGCTGAAGTTCGGCGATTCCCGGACGTGGCCGTATGTGCCGGAACCGCTCGACAAGCGCAGCATGAGCCACGAGGTCAATGTGGCCGTGATGACTTATGCCAGCGAGATGTTTGCGTGGTATGCCGGCTCGCCGGTGGCGGACACTTATTTTTGCCCGGAGCGGCACGGGATGTATTTCGGCGGCTTCGGCATGAAGACCGCGCCGGCAATGGGGAAGCAGAATTATTCCATCAGCACGGCGCTCACCGGCGACAGCGGCGCGGCGTTTCTGGCGGTGCTGACGGACGCGCAGCGGAAATGCGTCACTGACATCATTGACTTTCAGCGCAAAGATCTGGCGGAAATCGTCACCACACGCCGCGCCATTGCGACGGAACTCCGGCGCTTCCAGAAAGGTGAAGCCGCTGACGAAAACAAAGTGCTGGCGCTGTCGCGCCGCTATGGCGAGTTGGACGGTGAAATGGCGTATTTCTACGCCACGGCGTTCGCGAACGTCGGCAAAACGCTGTCCGCTGAACAAAAAGAAAAATTGATGGCGATGCGCACGGTCAACCCGAAGGATCCGAAAGGCCCGTTTCTGTATTCGTCACCGGTCACGTTGCCGCCGATTACGAACACGGACTTCCTGTTTGCTGCGCACAAGATTTTGCCTTAAACCAACGGGAACAAAACCGCATGAGCCTCACGACCAGCCGCCGGAAATTCCTGTTGCTTTTATCCGCCGCCACCGGTTGGTTCGTCGCGCCGGTGGTGGGGCAATCCAACCATCCCGAAAAACCGCGCCGGCCCGGTCCCGGTGGTCGCGGTCAACGGCGCGCCGAAGATTATGTGCTGCCACCGGAACTGGCGGCGTTCAACTGGCTCTCGCTGGTGCTCGGTTGCGTGAGCGACCGGGCAGTGACGGTAAACGCGCTGGCGAAGGAAACGCTGGAAGGCTTTTTCGAATACGGAACGGCCACCGGTAGTTACCCCAATAAAACCGGCCTGATTACTCTACCAGCGGGCAAACCGGTGGAAACGGTTTTGGCGAATCTGCTGCCCGCCACGCAATATTATTACCGGCTCAATTTGCGGAAGCCGGGCGAAACCAATTTTGCGCCGCGCCCGGAATGCCGGTTTCACACGCAGCGCGCCACCGGCAGTGCGTTCACGTTTGCAATTCAAGGCGACTCGCATCCGGAGCGGGCGCAGATGAGCGAACCGAATTTGTATGCGCGCACGCTACTCACCGCCGCCGCCGCCAAACCGGATTTTTACATCTGCATGGGCGATGATTTTAGCGTGGACACGTTGCCAACCATCAATGCCGAAACCGTCACCGGGCGTTACACGCTCCAGCGGCCGTTCCTCGGCATCGTCGGTCAAAGCGCGCCGGTGTTTCTGCTCAACGGCAACCACGAACAAGCGTCGCTGTTCAATTACAATCAGACCGACGTGCGGCATCAGGTCGCCGTGCTGGCGCAAAATGCGCGCAACCGGTTTTTTTCCGTGCCCGCGCCGGATGGATTTTACACCGGCGACACCGCGCCGCTGGCGGGCATCGGGCTGCGCAAGGATTATTGCGCGTGGACGTGGGGCGACGCGCTGTTTGTGATTCTCGACAACTACTGGCATTCGCCGGCACCGGTGGACAACAATTTTCAGGCGGAGGCCCACGGCGAAGGTCACGGTGGTGGCATCCGCGATTGGTGGGGCGTCACGCTAGGCGACGCGCAATACCAGTGGTTCAAGCGCACGCTGGAGCAAAGCCGCGCGAAATATAAATTTGTCTTCGCGCATCATGTGCTCGGCACCGGACGCGGCGGCGTGGACACGTGCGAACTTTTTGAATGGGGCGGCCGCAACCGGCGCGGTGATTATGAATTCAAAGAACGTCGGCCCGGTTGGGAATTGCCGGTGCATCAGCTCATGGTGAAGCACGGCGTCACGATTTTTTTCCAGGGCCACGACCATCTTTATTGCCGGCAGGAACGCGACGGCCTCATTTATCAGGAAGTGCCGATGCCGGCGGATCACGGCTACCAGACCTACAACGCCGAGCGCTACCAATCCGGCGTGAAGCTGCCGAACTCCGGACATTTGCGCGTCACCGTGTCGCCGGAAAACGTGAAGGTGGATTACGTCCGCAGCTATTTGCCGAAGGACGAAACCGCGCAAAACAAAACCGGCGACCTCGCGCACAGCTACACCGTGAAGGCGAAAGGACTGCATGCTTAAAATTTTAGCGTTGGTTTTCGGTTTTTGGAGTTTCACCGGTTTGCCGGTGGCAATGGCGCAGAGCAACTCGGCCAAGCCCAAAGGCGACCACGGTCATCGCGCGCCAGCCGTCACCAATGTTTTCAACGTCACCGTGCCGGCGCACGACTACGATTTGATTCTGGCGCGGCCGGAAAAAACTTCGGTGACGGTGAGCGCGCTGGCATATCGCGACGCGGAAGGATTTGTCGCTTACGGCACCCAGTCCGGCGCCACCACCAATCAAACACCGGTGCGCCCGCTCAAAACCGGGATGCCGGTGGCATTCGTCATCGGCGCACTGCAACCGGACACGAAATACTTCTACCAATTCCATTTTCGGCGCGCCGGCCAACCGGCCTTCACCACCGGTGCGGAATTTTGCTTCCACACTGCGCGCGCCACCGGCAACGGTTTTACGTTCACCCTGACCGCCGACGTGCATCTGGATGAGCACACCAGCGCGGAAGTTTATCAGCAATCGCTCGCCAACATCCGCGCCGATGCGCCGGATTTCCACATTGATCTCGGCAATTTGTTCATGACCGACAAACACGCCACGCGCGACGAAGCCGCGCGGCAATATCTCGCGCAGCGGTTTTATCTTGGCCAAATCGGCGCGCCGCTCTTGCTCGCGCTCGGCGTGCACGACGGCGAAAGCAGCCGCTACGATGACGGTTCGCCCGACAGTCTGGCGGTCTGGGCCAATGCGCTGCGCAAAAAATATTTTCCCAATCCGGCGCCCGACAATTTCTACACCGGCGATTCGATTACCAAAGCGCCGAGCGGCCTGCTGGAAAATTATTTCGCGTGGACGTGGGGCGACGCGCTGTTCGTGGTGCTCGACCCGTATCGCTATTCGCTGCGCCAGCGCGGCGGTGGTGGCGACGGCTGGGCGTGGTCGCTGGGCCGCGAGCAATATGACTGGCTGGCGCGGACGCTCGCGGCCAGCAAAGCAAAATTCAAATTTGTTTTTCTCCACAATCTGCTCGCCGGCGACCAAGCCTCGCGCGGCGGCGTGGAAATCGCCGGCTTCAACGAATGGGGCGGGAAAAACTTGGATGGCACCGCCGGTTTCGCGCAGCACCGGCCCGGTTGGCCGCTGCCGGTGCACCAACTGCTGTTGCAAAATCACGTCACCGCTGTGTTCCGCGCGCACGACAATTTTTACGCGCGGCAGGAACTCGGCGGCATTATGTATTTGATGGTGCCGCAGCCGAGTTTTGCCGGCACTGACCGCATCCGCGATTTGCAAACCTACGGCTACCAGCAGGGAGTTTTCCTCGGCAATTCCGGTCACGTTCGCGTCACGGTTTCGCCAGAAAAAGTCACCGTGGATTATGTGAAAGCTTTGCCCGCCGCGCCGGTGGCGGATCACCATATCATCACCGCGCCGCCGGTGGTGAAATAATTTTCCGCATGATTGCCGTGGCGTTGAGCAAAAAATTATGAAAAAAATTCTTCAGCTTACGCTCGTGGCGCTGGCCATCGGCTTGCCGGTGGTTAGCGTTTGTGGCGCCTTGCCGTATCCGGTGGTGGATACCGGCCAATCGAAATGCTACGACAACCGTAGCGAAATCGCGCTGCCGAAAAAAGGCGAGGCGTTCTACGGTCAGGACGCGCAATGCCACCGGCATCCCGCCAGCTACACGCTTGCCGCCGACGGCTTGACGGTGCGCGACAATGTCACCGGCCTGACTTGGCAGCGCAGCCCGGACACCGATGGCAACGGCATTCTGAACCGCGCCGACAAGCTGACGTTGGCGCAGGCGCAGGCGTTGCCGGCGAAACTCAACGCCGCCAAATTCGGCGGCTTCAATGACTGGCGGTTGCCGACGATCAAAGAATTGTATTCGCTTTTCGACGCGCGCGGCACCGACCCCAGCGGACCGTCGAACGCGGACACTTCCGGCCTGACGCCGTTCATTGACACGAAGTTTTTTAAGTTTGCCTACGGCGATCCGCGCACCGGCGAGCGCGTCATTGATTCGCAATACGCCTCCAGCACCAAGTATGTCGGCAGGGGCGCGCGCGGCTTCGACAAGCTGTTCGGCGTCAACTTCGCCGACGGGCGCATCAAGGGCTATGACTTGTTCATGCCCGGTGGCGGCACGCAAAAAACTTTTTTTGTCATCTGCGTGCGCGGCAATCCGGCCTACGGCAAAAATGATTTTCACGACAACGCCGACGGCACCGTCACCGACCGCGCCACCGGCTTGCGGTGGTCAAAGGCGGACAGCGGCAAAGGGCTGAACTGGTTGGACGCGCTGGCGTGGGTGCAGCAAAAAAACGCGGCGAAATTTCTCGGCTACGACGATTGGCGGCTGCCAAGCGTGAAGGAATTGCAAAGCCTCGTGGATTATTCACGGTCGCCAGACACGAGCCATTCGGCGGCGATTGATCCGGTTTTCAACTGCACCAGCTTCATCAACGAAGCGCACCAGGCCGACTGGCCGTTTTACTGGTCGGCAACGACCCACGGTGGTTTGCGCGGCGGCGGCGCGGCGATGTATGTCGCCTTTGGGCGCGCGGCGGGCTGGATGTCGGCGCGCAGTCTGGCGGGCGGGCCACCGGAACGCGGTGGCGGTTTGGGCGGGCCGCCCGGCGCGGAACCACCGGCTGCCGGTGGTGGCGATTATCATTTTGTAGATATTCACGGCGCGGGCGCGCAGCGCAGCGAT
>Ga0208872_1000901_pt1 | contig 19786 bp, 13 predicted proteins | sample CryBogCBH12Aug08_FD_185508 | JGI IMG/M metagenome (GOLD analysis project Ga0208872, IMG submission 185508) | Freshwater microbial communities from Crystal Bog, Wisconsin, USA - CBH12Aug08 (SPAdes) | ecosystem: Environmental > Aquatic > Freshwater > Lake | place: Crystal Bog, Wisconsin, USA...
CATACTCAAGCGCATCACAGATGGTACGATTTCGAATGCCGGAGCCAAAGAAGTATTCCGCACCATGTGGGTCGAGGGCGGCAACGCAGACGCAATTATCGAAACCAAAGGCTTGAAGCAGGTTTCGGATACAGGGGCGCTTGAAATGATCGTTGACGGCATCATTGCTGCCAACCCCAGCCAAGTAGCTGAATACCGAAGCGGCAAAGATAAAGTATTCGGATTTTTTGTCGGCCTCGCCATGAAAGCCAGCAAAGGAAAAGCCAATCCCGCCCAGTTGAATGAAATTCTGAAACGCAAACTTGCGGCCTGAAATAAAGCCCAATTAACATCACCAATGTCGCAGTAAGGTACCCATATGAAAATGACATTATTTGTTCTGATGAGTTGCTTATTATCTACTACATGCAACCTTGCGGTTGCTGCAGCCACGTCCGAAACCGCAACGGCAGCAAAAGCTAAAGCGGCTGAAAAAGCAGCTGAGGACGATGCTGACAAAGCTGTTGCCGAGGCCGATGCAGCAGCAGCGGAAGCCGCCAAGGCAGCTGAATTAGCCAAGGCCGCTGCGGCCAACAAAAAAGCCAAGGCCGAAACTGCTGTCAGGCAAGCAAAAGAAAAAGCTGTTGCTGCAAAGAAAGCCATTGCTGCTGCTGCAAAAACGGGTGCCAAATCATGTGACGATTGGAAAGAAGAACGTGCCAGCAAGTCCAGCGCCGGATTATCTGTCACTTGGCTGAGTGGATTTTTGGCGGGGATTGAAGTCTCCAAGAATCAGGACTTTCTCAAGGGAACAAGCACTCAATCCTTGTATTCATCCATAGACTCTTACTGCGAAGCACATCCGTTTGAATTCATCAGTGACGCAGGCATTTATGTCTATCTTGAACTTGCCCGCAAAAAGGGATTAGCCCAATAATAACATCTCACCGATTTACAAGAATTCAGCAAACTACTTCAAAGTGTAAGTCTCCCTAAAATATATTTCCAACTGGCACATGAAATTTTATTGTATCGTTTTAATATTGTTTGGAAACTTGGCTACAGGCAATGTTGCCGCATCTAATTGGGTGATCGCTGCAACCAGTGGAGTCTCCAAAATTTACGTCGATACTGACAGCATCAATCGAACCGGAAATATTGTCTCCGCCTGGTACAGACGAGATTATAAGCACCCCATGACCGGCAACGACAAGCGTCATAAATATCAATCATCCAAGGTATTGAATTATTACAATTGCGCCGACAATGAAATAGCAGCAGCCCAGTGGATTACTTACGAAGGCGTTGAAGGTCAGGGCAAAACAGTTTCAAACGAACGGGTAACACCTCTTGAGTATGGCGATATTCCTCCCGGAGAAACAGGCAAGCCGATATTCGATTTTATTTGCAAACGAGCCAAGCACAGCAGGTAAGCACACTAAACCTGCCTTGGTTTGCGGGGTGCATCAGCAAATAGCCTGTCATATAACTTTCTTGGCAATATTTTCAGAAAGCTTGCCACTATTTTCATTTGCCAAGGAACTACCACAAATGCTGTCTGGCTCTGGATGGCGCGTGCTATTTTCGATGCTGCCTCATCGGCATTAAGAATGAAAGGCATCCGGTAAGGGTTGATTGAAGTCATCGGAGTTTTGATGAATCCGGGACAAATTGTGACCACTTTGACGCCGCTATCACATAACTCAACACGTAAAGACTCAAGATAAGAAATTGCTGCGGCTTTTGATGCAGAATATGCTCCTGCCCCCGGCAGTCCACGAAAACCAGCCACGCTGGCAATGCCCACCAGCGTACCCTGGCTACGATTGCGCATCTGCATCAGAAAAGGCTGGAAGGTTTTCAGCATGCCAAGCACATTAATATCCATGACTTGCTGAAACGCGGAAATATCTTCGGCATACTCAGTGAGCGTACCCACACTGACACCCGCGTTGGCAATTACAATATCCGGTACGCCAATGCGTGCTATAAAATCCTCGGCAGCTGCCTGCAAAGCAAACGAGTCGCGCACATCAAGTGGATAACACAAAACTTGCCGAGGAAATTTCTCGTATAAGGATTGGAGCAAATCAGAACGGCGAGCAAGCGCACCTACCAGCGCACCTTGCTCAAGATAGTGTTGAGCCAATGCAAAACCCAAGCCGCCCGATGCACCGGTTATGATCACTCGCAGGCTAGATTCTGGAACCTGGATTCCGAATCGGAAAGACCCAATGTCAGCGTTTACCACTTGATCCAGAACCCGATTCTGTTTTCTGATTAATGGGAACCTCTAATGCTTATGTTCTTTCCGTGCCTTATCTACCAATGCTGTCAAAGCTTGAATAGTCTCAGCCGGGTGCAGGCCAGTAATTAGGTACTTCCCATCAATGATCAAGGTCGGAGTCCCGCGTATGCCGTAAACTTGCTCCATCTGTTTGGCTCGCACAATATTGCTTTGCATGGAAAAAGAGTTATAAGCATCGCTGAATTTTTTACGATCAACGCCGTGTTTGGCAAGGAAATCTGTCGTGCTGGCTTCATCTATCAATTCAATATTGTCGTGCCATGCATTGAATAAGTCGTCATGCAACTTCTCCCGCAACCCCAAAGAGTCGAGGGCATAAAAAGTTCGGGCACCAACTTCCCAAGCCGGGTTAAAAATCGCCGGAACATAAGTGAATTGAACATCTTTGGGCATTTTCTTTTCCCAGGCACTGATCATTGGATTCAGGTTATAGCAATGCGAACAACCATAAAAGAAAAATTCCAGCACCTCAATTTTATTTCCACTGTGCGTAGGTTGGGGCGGATTTAATAATTGATACTCCTTACCTTCAACAGGGTCGGCTAAGGCATGGGTAGTCCACAACAAGACCAATATCATTAAAAATTTTTTGATAAGTTTCACGTTTTCTCCTTGGCTAGAAATCAGGTTACTGGGCTCGCATGGAAATGGCGCTGACGCCATTCTGTTTCAATACTGCCGAAGCTTTACTCATTTCTTCAGCGCTTTTGAAGGGCCCTAATCTTACACGAAATACTTGCTTGTCATTATGCGTCGCGGACTGCACATTGGCCTCCAGACCCAGCATGGCAAGTCTGGCTTTCAAATTGTCTGCATCATCCGCATTATTAAATGCCGCAGCTTGCAGAAAATAGGCCTCGTTCTCTTTCGGGGCAGATTTATCGGCTGGTTTGGCTCCAGCTTTGGCAGAACTCATTCCATCCGGTTTGTCTGTCAAGACTTTGTAAAACTCAAAGCGCGGTTTAGTTTCACCCACTGAGGAAGCTACCCCGGAAGTTGCCGCAGGAGCGGTCTCTGCTTCCGGCACAACTGCCGGCTTGACTACCGGTTGCGGAACCGGCTTGACGGGGTCGGGAGCCAGCTTGACCGGATCATGGGGTGCATTGTTCACAAAAGGATTTGGACGCTGCAATATGTACCACGCCACGCCCCCGGCTAGAGCTAAACCAAGAACCATTCCGACCAGAACTGCAGCAAGCAGCGAACCTCCTTTACCCGACGGTGGTGCAGTGCGGGAATTGCCGTTTTTACTCATGCCTTTTCCTTCATTAATTCCATATTACATCTTCTCGGGGGCGGAGACACCCAGCAACTCCAGGCCATTTCTCATGACTTGAGCCACCGCTGCAATCAATGCCAGTCGTGCCAGCTTGACACTTTCATCGTCAACCAGAAACCGGGTGGCATTATAGTAGCTGTGAAAATCTGCCGCCAAGTCTTTCAGATAAAACGCGATCAGATGAGGCGCGAAATCTTCTGCCGCACTCTCAATCAACTGTGGAAAGTCAATCAGACGTTGCAACACTGTTTTTTCGTATTCGCTTTCCAGCACGGCCACTCCTGCTTCCCTCAAAGAGACAACGTCACCACCCCATTGTTCCAGCACGCTACAAATTCTCGCATGAGCATACTGAATGTAATATACCGGATTCTCGTTGCTCTGCGATTTCGCCAGATCCATGTCAAACACCAATTGCGTGTCGGGATGACGGGAGGCAAGAAAATAACGCGTGGCATCGCAACCCACCTCATCGATCAAGTCGCGCAAGGTAACATAGCTGCCGGCCCGCTTGGAAATTTTTACTTCTTCCCCGTTCTTGAAAACCGTGACCATCTGGTGCAGCACATAAGCCGGCCATCCCTTGGGAATTCCCGCGTCCAGAGCCTGCAAGCCTGCCCGGACACGGGTGATCGTGCTGTGATGGTCTGCTCCCTGCTCGTTGATGGCGATCTCGAAACCGCGTCGCCATTTATCCAGATGATATGCTACATCGGGCACAAAATATGTGTAGCCGCCATCTGACTTCCGCATCACGCGATCTTTGTCGTCCCCAAAATCCGTGGTACGCAACCAGAGCGCATCCTCCTGCTGATAGGTATGACCACTTGCGATCAGTTTGTTGACCGTTTCTTCCACCTTGCCACTGGTATAAAGCGCCGACTCCAGTGAGAACACATCAAACTCAACCTTGAAAGCACGCAAATCCAAATCTTGCTCGCGACGCAAATAGGCAACCGAGAAATGACGAATAGCTTCGGCATCCTCTTTATTTCCTTTACCGGTAATTTGCTGATCATCTGCCACGACCGTCTCTTTCGCCATATAACTGCGTGCCACGTCGATGATGTAATCGCCTCGGTAGCCACCTTCAGGCCATTCAGGATCATCCGGAGTCAGACCTTTACAGCGCAATTGAACCGAACGCATCAAGTTATCAATTTGCGCACCGGCATCGTTGTAGTAGAACTCGCGCGTCACATTCCAGCCCGCAGCATGCAACACGCGACAGAGACAATCGCCTACCGCCGCGCCGCGTCCATGACCGACGTGCAAAGGCCCGGTAGGATTGGCAGAGACAAATTCAACCTGCACTTTGCGTCCCGCGCCCACATTACTATGGCCATAATCAGCCCCCGCCTGTAACACGTTACTGACCACACTCTGTTTCGCGGCTGTGGTCAAAAATACATTAATAAAACCCGCTCCGGCGATCTCAACCTTGGCCACCACCGCAGAAGCGGGCAATGCTGCAACCAGCGCTTGGGCAATCTCGCGCGGATTTTTCTTCAGGGGTTTGGCGAGTTGCATCGCCAGATTACAAGCATAATCGCCATGCGAAGCCTGTTTGGGACGTTCCAGCAGAACGGTAGCACCCTGTTCCGGCGCGACCGCACGCAAGGCCAAGGCAAACAAATCAGAAATATGAGTTTTGAAGCTATAAACAACAGAAGTCATTACGCAGCACCAACAAAAGAGTTGATTATTATATCATCTGAGTGACGATCGTTTGATCGTGAAGTAATGCCCGCTACTCTGGCAAATTTTACTGAAGGATTTTCAAAAATCGAGAGGATCTACATCCAGTGAGCAATGCAATTTGTGCGTTCCCATTGCTTCCAAAGCAGGTTGCCAATCCCGCAAAAATTGCTGAAGAACTTTTCTATTTGGACTTTGTATCAATAGTTGTGCACGAGTATGATTGGCACGGAGTGGCATCGCGGCAGGTACTACACCAAAGATCTCAACCAGCCCTCCAATTCCGGCTGTCTGAGCCAAAGCTGCCGCTGACGCGTGTGCGTCATGCAAATAGCGAAAAACGGCATTCTCTTGCTTACCTTCGGCACGCAGCATGACTTGATATACGAAGGGAGGAAAACCGGCTGATTGGCGTTCATTAAGCAGGTTTTTTACCCAGGCTTTGTAATCGTGTTCACGCAATGCCTGAAACAAAGGATGATCTGGGAAAAAAGTCTGGATCAGCACTTCGCCCGGTTTGTCGGCGCGACCGGCACGTCCCGCCACTTGTGCAAGCTGTGCAAAGAGTTTTTCTGAAGCGCGAAAGTCACTGCTATACAGCGCTCCATCCGGATTGAGCACACCGACCAGAGTGAGGTTTGGGAAATCATGCCCCTTTGCAAGAATTTGCGTTCCCACCAGAATATCGATCTCCTGATCGCGAATCTGTTTGCGCATGGCCCCCCATGCCCCCTTGTTACGTGTACTGTCACGGTCTACCCGTAGAATTCGTGCCTGGGGAAATTTTTCTTGCAAAGCGCTTTCAACACGTTGCGTCCCAATGCCCACCCCTTGCAAATCGGCGTTGCCGCAGCTGGGACAGGTCTGCGGCACGCTCACCTGGTGTCCGCAGTGGTGGCAACGCAGGCGCTTATCCTGCAAATGCAACACCAACTTGCCTGCACAATTGGGGCATTCGGACATCCAACCGCATGAAGTACACATCAACACAGGAGCATAACCACGACGATTGATAAATATCAGGCTTTGCTCACCCTGCTTCATGCGTTGCTCCAAAGCGCCAAGTAACTGCTCAGTCATGCCATGTTGCATAAAAGTATTACTGGTATTGATGCAGCGAACGGTGGGTAGTTTTGCAGCTGCCAAAGCCCGTTCAGTCAATTGCAACAATTGATAGCGCCCGTTCTGGGCGTTGTAATAACTTTCCAGAGAAGGGGTGGCGGATCCCAGCACAATCGGTACTCCGCGCTGGCTGGCCCGAAAAATCGCCACATCGCGCGCCGAATAGCGTAAACCTTCCTGTTGCTTGAAAGAAGCATCGTGTTCTTCGTCCACAATCACCAGCACCAATTCCGGCATGGGTGTAAATACAGACAAACGTGTACCCAAAACAATGCGCGCCTGACCCGATTGCGCACGTAGCCAGTTTTGAGTACGAATTCCATCTGACAACCCGCTATGCAAGCTGACCAATTCCGCATCGGGAAAACGACTATGGAAATAACTTTCCAGTTGCGGCGTAAGATTAATCTCCGGCACCAGCAATAATACCTGCCCCCCCTGCTGCAAAATGCGGTTCATCAGGTGCACGTAGATCTCGGTCTTGCCACTGCCGGTGACACCGTGCAGCAAAAAGCAACTGTAGCCGCTTGACGCTGCTACCGTATCTACCACCCGTTGCTGCGCTGGGGTCAAAATGTGCGGATTATTGAACGCAAGTCCCTTCTTTGCGGCGGATAAAGCTAGAGTACTGGGAGTATAAGCAAAACACTCAATCCATCCTGCCTTCAACAAAATCTTTAGCGCAGTCGAGGCGTTTGCCGAAAGCGCGCGCAGTTGTATGTCACTCAAAGCGCCCGCCTGTAAAGCAACAAGAATTCGCTTTTGCACCACATTGCGTTTCGGTAGCACATCCAGATCGAGAACTCGGCCACTTTCACTGAGTGCATAACCAATCAGCTGCTTGAAAGCAACCGGCTCACAGGAACGAAGGCGCACTGGCAATGCCGATAGCACCGTGGCCCCAAGCGGATAATGGTAATAATCGCTACAAAACCGCAGCAGAGTAAGTAACTCCGAGGGCAATGGCGGAATCTCATCCAGTACTTTCACAACGGATTTAATTCTCTCTGCCTCTAAATCTGAGTCAACGGAACATTCCATTACGATGCCAACCACCTGTTTGCGCCCAAATGGCACCACTACTCGCTGCCCGGGAATAACTGAAATACCTTCCCCCATCTCATAATCGAAAAGAGTTGACAAAGGTAAATCCAGCGCGGCGCGAATGATCGACATTTAGTAATAACTTCTCCGGCGAATTCTATAAAACTGCGCTAACCAGCTTGACTCATTTAGTTATTTTTTATTGTCCACATAAGCTGTGGATAAGTTTGTGAATAACACTGAAGTAACTCTGTTAAGTACAAATTAGATATATGGTTTTACCTAGCCGCTCATTTTACGAGCAAGAATAATTTATTTTAAATACAATTAACTATAAAAAACACAAAGGCCGCGCTGAAAATCCATCGCGGCCTCTAACTTATCACAGGTCTGTGTAGAACTCAGCTAATGTCAAGCATTTTCTAAACTGTTTATCAATGATATTTTCTGCTCAACTCGTGCACTGCAGAAACCAGCGCTGCCGCGTTATCCGGATTAGTAAACTGTGAAATACCATGCCCAAGATTAAACACGTGACCGCTGCCGAAACCGTAGCTGGCCAAAACTTTTTCCACTTCATTATGAATAACTTCAGGTGTGGAAAACAAAACGGTCGGATCAATATTTCCTTGCAACGCGACTCGGTCACCGACTTTCTGACGCGCAATACCGATGTCCATGGTCCAATCCAGGCCTATCGCATCGCAGCCAATATTCGCGATGCTGTCAATCCATAAACCGCCGCCTTTGGTAAACACGATGTTGGGAATCCGGACGCCGTCCTTTTCCTTGATCAAGCCCGCGACAATTTTCTGCATGTACGGCAGTGAAAATTCGTGGTAGGCACCATGCGACAAGGCTCCGCCCCATGAATCAAAAACCATCACGGCCTGGGCACCTGCCTCGATTTGAGCGTTGAGGTAAGTAATCACCGCTTTGGCGGTGACTTCCAGTATGTGGTGCATGAGTTTGGGCTCTTTGTACATCAGGGTTTTTACCTTGGCGTAGTCATCGCTCCCGCCCCCCTCGACCATGTAGCAAGACAATGTCCATGGACTGCCGGAAAAACCGATCAGCGGCACGCGACTATCCAAAGCCTTGCGAATTTGCGACACTGCATCGGTCACATATTTTAGATCGGAACCAATATCGGGTACTCGCAAAGCTTTGATCGCAGCTTCATCGCGCAAGGGACGCTCAAACTTGGGCCCCTCACCTTCCGCAAAATACAGACCGAGCCCCATTGCGTCTGGCACAGTCAGAATATCGGAAAACAAAATCGCGGCATCCAGCGGGAAACGGTCCAGCGGTTGCAAGGTTACTTCTGTTGCCATGTCCGGGCTCTTGCACAATTGGAGAAAGCTGCCTGCACGCTTGCGTGTGGCACAATATTCGGGCAAGTAACGCCCCGCTTGGCGCATCATCCAGAGTGGGGTGTACTCGGTCGGCTGGCGCAACAAAGCGCGAAGGAAAGTATCGTTTTTGAGTTTGAAATTCATTTTTCTTTTTAATTATAGTATGAAGCGACCACAATACTCCTTGCCTCATTACTGCATATGGTGACAAGAATTCAGCAGTTTAACGGGGCAAAACTGAACTGCCCATCAAATATTCATCTACCGCTCGCGCGGCTTGGCGACCTTCGCGTATCGCCCATACCACCAGTGATTGCCCGCGACGCATGTCCCCGGCAGCAAACACCATATCGACGCTGGTCTGATAGCAACCAACTCCATCGGTCGTGGCTTTAACATTACCGCGAGAGTCTTTGTCCACACCGAAAGCATCCAGCACTTGTTGCAGCGGGTTAGTAAACCCCATCGCCAGAAAAACCAGATCTGCCTTGATTTCAAACTCGCTGCCCGGCATTTCATTCATCTTACCGTCTTTGAATTCTACGCGAACCGCTTTTATACCGGTAAGCTTGCCCTTCTTGTTGCCGATAAATTCTTTGGTGGCAATTGCCCAGTCGCGCTCACAACCTTCTTCATGAGAGCTCGAAGTACGAAGCTTGAGCGGCCAGTTTGGCCAAATCAGCGATTTGTTTTCCTGATCGGGCGCACGCGGCATCACTTCAATTTGGGTAACTGAAGCTGCGCCGTGGCGGTTGGAAGTTCCCACGCAGTCGGAACCTGTATCTCCACCACCAATCACCACCACATGCTTACCCTTTGCATTAATCAGATTTTTTCCGTCTCCTGCCACTTGCTTGTTCTGTGGAATGAGGAATTCCAGCGCAAAATGTACACCTTCCAATTGTCGTCCAGGTACAGGCAAATCACGGGGCTGCTCTGCACCACCCGCCATAATAACGGCATCAAATTTTTTCAGTAGCGCTTTGGGTTTGATGGTTTTGCTTGCATCATTGGCAACACCTTTACCAGACGCTGCATCACCAATAAACACGCCTGTCTGAAATTTAACGCCTTCTGCTTGCAGTTGCGCCATGCGCCAGTCGATCAGCCGCTTGTCCAGTTTAAAATCGGGAATCCCATACCTGAGCAAACCACCAATGCGATTGTTTTTCTCAAATACGGTTACGCTGTGCCCAACCCGCGCCAACTGTTGGGCGGCTGCTAATCCGGCAGGTCCGGAGCCTACTATTGCGACTTTTTTACCGGTCTTGTTGGCTGACGGTTGGGGAACAACCCAGCCATTCTCGCCACCCTTGTCGATGATGGCGTGTTCAATAGATTTGATACCAACCGCATCGTTATTAATATTAAGCGTACACGCTGCTTCACAGGGTGCTGGACAAATGCGCCCGGTCACTTCCGGGAAGTTATTTGTGGAATGGAGCACTTCTAAAGCCTGTTTCCAATTGCCGCGATACACCAGATCATTCCAGTCGGGAATAATGTTATTGACCGGACAGCCGCTGGTACAAAACGGAATCCCGCAATCCATACAGCGTGCACCCTGAGTCTTTGCTTCGCTATCATTCAAATGCAGCACAAATTCCTGATAATTCTTTACCCGCTTGGCAACTGGCAAGTAGCCTTCGCTCAAACGTTCAAATTCCATAAATCCGGTGGGCTTGCCCATTTACGCAACCTCCTTTTGATTGGCTTGTTGCGCCGCGATTTCCTGCAGGGCGCGGCGATATTCTGTCGGCATCACTTTGATAAATTTCGGCAAAATGCCCACCCAGTTATCCAGCAGGGTTCTGGCACGAACGCTGCCGGTATGACGTAAGTGATTTTCAATAAACTCACGCAAAATGTGCTCGTCAGCCTTGCCGAGATGATTGAAGTGTACTCGTACCTTCTCACCCAATTCAGCTGCTTCCGCCTCAGACTGGATCGTATTCAGTTGAACCATAGACATATTGCAGTGACTCTCGAAACTCCCCTCTTCATCCAGCACATAAGCCACCCCACCAGACATTCCTGCTGCAAAGTTACGTCCTGTTTTACCCAATACAATAACGATACCGCCCGTCATATATTCGCAGCCGTGGTCGCCCAAGCCTTCCACCACCGCAACCGCACCGGAGTTACGCACCGCGAATCGCTCACCCGCTACGCCTCTGAAATAACATTCACCACTGGTCGCACCGTATAGCACGGTATTACCCACGATAATATTCTCTTCTGCCGTGATCGGGCAATCCTTGGGAGGAAGCACTGCGATGCGTCCGCCGCACAGCCCCTTGCCTACATAATCGTTGCCTTCACCAGTCAGCTCAAAACTCACGCCATGAGCCAGGAAAGCGCCAAAACTTTGTCCGGCGGTGCCTTTAAACTTGACCAAAATGGTATCGGTCGGCAACCCGGCGTGACCGTAACGTTTAGCAACTTCGTGCGACAGCATCGTACCGACGGTACGATTAGAGTTACCTATTGCGCTCTTTATAATGACCGGATGTTTGCTGTCCAGTGCGACCTTGCTTTCCTCAATCAGCTTGATGTCAAGTGCCTTTTCCAGTTCATGATCCTGTGCTTCGGCATGACGGCGAGCCACGTTGGATGGCATTGTAGACTGATGGAAAATTTTGGAAAAATCCAGCCCTTGAGCTTTCCAATGGTCGATGCCTTCTTTCACATCAAGCAAATCGGTTCGTCCGATCAGCTCACTCACCTTGCGCACGCCCATCTGAGCCATGTATTCGCGCAACTCTTCCGCCAGGAAGAAGAAAAAATTCACCACATGTTCCGGCTGGCCGGTAAACTTTTTGCGCAACTCGGGATCCTGTGTAGCAACGCCCACCGGACACGTATTCAGGTGGCACTTTCGCATCATGATGCACCCTTCCACTACGAGTGGAGCAGTAGCAAACCCAAACTCATCCGCTCCAAGCAACGCACCGATCAGCACATCGCGTCCTGTTTTGAGTTGTCCATCCACTTGCAGCACAATTCGACCACGCAGCTTGTTGAGCACAAGTGTTTGCTGGGCTTCAGCCAGCCCTAACTCCCAAGGAGTACCAGCATGTTTGATCGAGGAAACAGGCGAAGCACCGGTACCGCCATCAAAACCGGAAACCACTATATGGTCAGCCTTGGCTTTTGATACACCTGCCGCCACGGTACCCACGCCCACCTCAGAAACAAGCTTCACCGAAATTGATGCTTTCGGGTTGGAATTCTTGAGGTCGTGAATCAATTGCGCCAAATCTTCGATTGAATAAATATCGTGATGAGGGGGGGGCGAAATCAATCCCACGCCCGGCACCGAGTGACGCAACTTGCCAATATATTCGGTCACTTTGCCACCGGGTAACTGACCTCCCTCACCAGGCTTAGCTCCTTGAGCCATTTTGATCTGAATCTGGTCTGCACTCGTCAGGTATTCTGCTGTCACACCAAAACGCCCTGACGCGACTTGCTTGATTCGAGAGCGCAGTGAATCTCCCTCCTTCATGACCAAGTCCGCAGAAATACGCTTTTTGCCGATAATTTCGGACAGTTTATCACCTGCTTTAAGTGTGCGGAAACGATTCGCATCCTCACCGCCCTCACCTGTATTGGACTTGCCACCGATGCGGTTCATCGCTACTGCCAGCGTCGTATGAGCTTCGGTGGAAATCGATCCGAGCGACATCGCGCCGGTAACAAATCGTTTTACAATTTCCTTGGCCGGTTCGACTTCGTCGAGCGATACTGGCGCACCGGCTGGTTTAACTTCAAACAGACCGCGCAAGGTCTTCAAGCGTTGCCCCTGCTCATTAATCAGCTTGGCGTATTCCTTGTATGTCGCGAAATTATTGGTGCGGGTAGAGTTCTGCAATTTTGCGATGGTATCTGGCGTCCACATATGTTCTTCGCCGCGAACACGGTAAGCGTACTCCCCCCCCGCTTCGAGCGCATTCGCAAGCACCGGGTCACTGCCGAATGCGTTGCGGTGGTTCAATACCGCTTCCTCGGCCACAACGTTCAAACCAATTCCTTCAATTTGAGTAGCTGTGCCGGTGAAATAAGTTTTGACGAATTCAGCATTCAAGCCAACTGCTTCAAAAATTTGTGCGCCGCAATAGGACTGGTAAGTTGAAATGCCCATTTTAGACATCACTTTGAGCAATCCTTTGCTGATTGCCTTGCTGAAACGTTTATTGGCTTCCTTCTCAGTCAATCCCTGCGGAAGGTAATCCGACATGGTTGCAATTGTTTCATAGGCCAACCACGGGCACACCGCTTCGGCGCCATAACCGGCAAGTAGTGCGAAGTGATGAACTTCACGCGCTGAACCGGTATCCACGACGAGGCCGGTGCTGGTACGCAAGCCTTCACGAACCAGATAGTGATGCACCGCCGAACAGGCCAGCAAAGCCGGAATGGCAACCCGTTTGCTGGAAACCGCGCGGTCAGACAGGATCAACACGTTACAACCCTTCGCCACCGCCTTTTGTGCAGAGGAACAAAGTGACTTGATCGCTGCCTCGCAGCCTTTTGCTCCCTTGGAAACAGGATATGTAATATCCAGCACCAGTGATTTGTACTGTTTACCAGTCAGCTTGCTGATGTTACGCAGCTTGGCCAAATCTTCGTTCGACAGTACCGGCTGGTTCACCTCCAAACGCAGTGTAGGATTGGTTTCGTCAATTCCAAGCAGGTTAGGCTTGGGACCAATGAACGAGGTCAGCGACATCACGATTTCTTCACGAATCGGATCAATCGGAGGATTGGTTACTTGCGCGAAAAGCTGCTTGAAATAGTCATACAGCGAGCGAGACTTATTCGACAATACCGGCAACGCTGCGTCTGATCCCATTGACCCAGTGGGTTCTTCACCATTCGCCGCCATCGGCGCCATGATAAATTTAAGATCTTCCTGTGAATATCCGAATGCCTGCTGTGTATCCAGCAACGAATCATGGCACACAGCCACATCTTTCGTCTCGGGTAAATCGGCAAGGAAGTAACGCGACTTTTCGATCCATTCGCGATAAGGTTTGGCATTGGACAGCTGGTGCTTCAATTCTGCATCATCAACGATTCTTCCAGCCTGCAAATCAATCAGAAACATTTTGCCCGGTTGCAAGCGCCACTTCTTGACGATCTTGTGCTGGGGAATATCCAGCACGCCCATTTCCGATGCCATCAAAACAATATCGTCATCCGTAATCAAATAGCGTGCAGGACGCAGGCCGTTACGGTCAAGCGTTGCACCGATCATGCGCCCGTCGGTAAATGCAACCGCTGCGGGGCCATCCCATGGCTCCATCAGTGCTGCGTGATATTCGTAGAACGCACGGCGTTCTTCGTCCATCAAAGGATTACCGGCCCAAGCCTCGGGAATCAGCAGCATCATCGCATGAGGCAACGAATAACCCCCGGCTACCAATAATTCCAGCGCATTGTCGAAACAGGCAGAATCGGATTGTCCTTCTGAAATCAGCGGCCACAGCTTTTCCAAATCTTCGCCCAGCAACTTCGATGACATCGCCCCATGCCGCGCCGCCATCCAGTTCACGTTACCGCGCAAAGTATTAATTTCACCATTATGAGCGATCATGCGGAACGGGTGTGCCAAATTCCAGGTAGGGAAAGTATTGGTAGAAAATCGCTGATGAACCAACGCCAGCGCGGTCATCACGCTCTCATCCTGCAAATCGGGGTAATATTTCCCAACCTGATCAGCCAGCAACATTCCCTTGTAAACCAAGGTACGCGAAGACAAGGACGGAATATAAAACCCCTTACCCAATCCGCTCGCCAATCCACGCACAGCATGCTCGGCGGTTTTACGGATAACGAATAGTTTACGTTCAAAACTATCGGCGTCCGGGCAATTTTTACCGCGCCCGATAAATACCTGTCGAACAACAGGTTCTACTGCTTTGACACCTTCCCCCAGGCTACTGTTATCTACCGGCACATCGCGCCAGCCTAGAAGTTTTTGGCCTTCGGCAGCAACCTTGTCTGCGATCACTTTTTCACACTCGGCACGCGCACTGGCATCGCGCGGAAGGAATAGCATACCGACGCCATAGTCTCCTGCAGCGGGCAAGGTCACACCTTGAGCCTCGCAGCACTTGCGCATAAATGCATCGGGAACCTGAATCAAAATTCCTGCCCCGTCTCCCGCCAGAGGATCGGCACCGACCGCACCGCGATGAGTCAGATTCTCCAAAATCTGCAACCCCTGACGCACCAAGTTATGGCATGGCTTGCCCTTGATGTGTGCAACAAAACCGACTCCGCACGCATCGTGCTCTTGGCGGGGGTCATATAACCCCTGCTGGACTGGCAACCCTGACTGCTCGGACAACGAAGGATAGCTCACGTAATTCCTCATCAAAATCAATTAGAACAAAAAAACGGCAAAATTTGCCCATGTAGAAGCAAAAGGGCGGAAATATTACCTTGTCTGCGCGCTTAGGGCAATTGGGAGGTGAAGAAAAAAATGATTTTTACTAAAATCAACCTCAATTGGTATGTTGCATCCATCTTACTTCGATCGATCACAGATTCGTCAACTTAAAGTGAGCCATGACTTATCGCCATTTGCACCTCAGATTGTCCAATAGTTTGCAGGTAATCTGAATAAGCAAATTTTATTCCATCCTTTAAACCGGTTTTTAACTTCCAGCCATACTGGGCAATCTTGCCGACATCCAGTAATTTTCGGGGGGTGCCATCCGGTTTGCTGGTGTCAAATTTAAGTTCTCCTTCAAACCCAACAACCTGCTTGACCAACTCAGCCAACTCCAGTATCGATTGATCCGTACCACAGCCGACATTGATGAGCGGTGCAACCTCTTCTTTAAGGAGGGAACAAAATTGTTCATCCGGCAATCTCATCAGATACACGCAGGCATCGGCCATGTCGTCGCTGTATAAAAACTCCCGGCGCGGGGTGCCCGTGCCCCATACGATCATCTCGCTGTCTCCGCGCAGTTTTGCTTCATGCATCTTGCGGATCAGCGCGGGCAATACATGCGAGTTTTGCAGGTCGTAGTTGTCGCCGGGGCCGTACAGGTTGGTGGGCATGGCCGCGAGGTAACGCGTGCCGTATTGGCGGTTGTACGACCAGCACATTTCAATGCCGGCAATCTTGGCCAGCGCGTAAGGACGATTGGTTGTTTCCAGCGGGCCGGTCAGGAGATATTCTTCTTTCATCGGTTGCGGGCACGCGCGCGGATAAATGCAGGACGAACCCAGAAACAGCAGGCGCTTGACGTTATTCTGCCAGGATGAGTGAATGATGTTGGTCTGGATCCCCAGATTCGAAAAAATGAATTCTGCCGGATAGGTGTTGTTGGCATGAATGCCGCCGACTTTGGCTGCTGCGAGAAAAACATATTCCGGCTTTTCTGCCACAAAGAAGTCCCGTACTGCTGCCTGATCGGTCAGATCGAGTTCTGCATGGGTGCGCGTCACAAAGTTGTGATAGCCGGCTGCCTTGAGTTGGCGCATTAACGCCGAGCCCACCAAGCCGCGATGGCCGGCCACATAGATCTTGCTGTCGAGTTGCATGGCCGGCCTATTCGTTGAAGTCAAACGCTTTGTAGCCGTGCTTCTTGACCAGTTCGTCACGTTCGGATGCTTTCAGGTCTTCACGCACCATTTCTGCCACCAGTTCCTTGAACGTGGTTCTGGGGGTCCAGCCGAGTTTTTCCCGTGCCTTGGTGGGGTCGCCCAGCAGGGTTTCCACTTCGGTCGGGCGGAAGTAACGCGGGTCAACGGCAACGATGCATTTGCCGGCTTCGTCAAAACCCTTTTCGTCTACGCCAGTGCCTTCCCAGCGAACTTTGATGCCCAGTTCTTCCGCCGCTGCGTTGACAAAATCACGTACGCTGTATTGCACGCCGGTGGCGATGACAAAGTCTTCCGGTTTTTCCTGCTGCAGCATGAGCCATTGCATTTCAACATAGTCTTTGGCATGGCCCCAGTCGCGCAGGGAGTCCATGTTGCCCAGATACAGGCATTCTTGTAATCCCAGTTTGATGCGCGACAAGGCACGGGTGATTTTGCGCGTGACGAAGGTTTCGCCGCGCACAGGGGATTCATGATTGAACAGGATGCCGTTGCAGGCATACATGCCGTAGGCTTCGCGGTAATTGACGGTGATCCAGTAGGCATACAGTTTGGCTACGGCGTAGGGGGAACGCGGATAAAAGGGGGTGGTTTCCTTTTGCGGGATTTCCTGCACCAGGCCGTAAAGTTCGGAGGTGGAGGCCTGATAGAAGCGGGTCTTCTTTTCCAGGCCGAGAATACGAATGGCTTCGAGCACGCGCAAAGCGCCCAGCGCGTCGGAGTTGGCGGTGTATTCGGGTTCTTCGAAAGAAACCGCCACATGGCTTTGTGCTGCAAGGTTGTAGATTTCGTCCGGTTGCACTTGCTGGATGATGCGGATCAGGCTGCTGGAGTCGGTCATGTCGCCATAGTGCAGGATAAAGTTGCGCTGGCTGACGTGCGGGTCCTGATACAGGTGGTCGATGCGGTCGGTGTTAAACAGGGAGGCACGCCGTTTGATGCCGTGAACAATATAACCCTTCTTCAACAGAAACTCTGCCAGGTAGGCGCCGTCTTGACCCGTGACCCCGGTTATTAGTGCTACTTTACTCATAAAATACCTTTGTAATAATCAAACAAAATCCAATGTAATGCGAACTTATTTTACATGCTGAATGTTAAGAATATAATTCAAGGCAAGTGCCTAACAGGGGTGGCAGTTCCGCCTATGAGAAATTCATAGTTTGAAATGACATTTTGCTTATCGTTGTTGATTTTATTTAATTCAGTATTTGGACCATTGGACTTTAAAATGCCGGCTTACTTGTACGTTTTCTTTAAAGTATTTTTAGTTTTGATTCTCGTTATAACCAGCTCCACGGCACAGGCCGGATTGGAAGAAGGCATTAACGCTTACCGTAGCGCAAACTATCCCTTAGCGTTGAGCGAATTTATCCCCCTTGCAGCCAAAGGAGATGCTGCCGCACAATTTGATCTTGGCGTGATGAATGAACGGGGACAAGGTTTAACACAAAATTATCAAGAAGCGTTATCTCTTTATCGACAGGCGGCTGAGCAAGGTTATGTTAAAGCTCAACTCACTCTCGGAGTTTTGTATTCCAAAGGACAGGAGATTCCTAAAGACGAGAAGGAATCCGTATTATGGTTCACCAAAGCAGCAGAGCAAGGCAATGCTCTCGCACAATTTAATCTGGGTGTGATGTATGCCAATGGGCAGGGAGTCACGCAAGATGACAAGTTGGCTGCCATGTGGTTTGGTAAATCTGCAGAGCAAGGTGATGCCGTGGCCGAGCTGAATCTGGGTGTGATTTATGCCAAAGGAAAGGGAGTTGAACAAGACTACGCAACGGCGTTTAAATGGTACGAAAAATCAGCTGGGCAGGATAATAAATTGGCCCAGTTAAATCTGGGATTAATGTATGCCAAAGGCATGGGAGTCAAGCAGGATTTGGTCCAAGCGGACAAATGGTTCAATTTGGTCGGAAATGCCGCTGGCGAAGATCCCATTAAAATAAGAAAAATCATTGAAGAAAAAATGACTCCCAAAGAAATCGAGACGGCAGAAATGCAAGCGCATGAATGGAATGAAAAGCTATCCGGCAGTCACGTTGCAAAAGTTTCTGAAGAGGATTCCGATGCCCAGCGACGCAGTTTGGAATCTTTTATTCGATCCTGGGCAAAAGCTTGGGAATCGCATCAAGTAGACAAATATCTGGAAGATTACAGCCAAAAATTTGTTCCCCCCAACGACATGACTCGCCAAGCCTGGGAATCGTCGCGCCGTGAGCGAATCAACAAAGCAAAAAATCTGGAAATAACTTTAGATGATATAAAGTTTCCCCGACTTGAATCAACTCAGGCCGAGGCAGTCTTTAGACAAAGTTATAAATCAACCACCCTCGTTGAACAATCGCGGAAGAAATTATCCCTGGAATACGCTGCGGGACATTGGCTCATTACTACTGAAGAATCCGAAGTATTGCCAAAGCATCATTAACATGACGGCGATTGATTCGCCAAGGTTCATGATCGTGGCTGATGAGCCACTAATTTGAGCTACCCGCAGTTTCGTTTCTTGCTGAGGCTCCCTAACCCTCTCCCACAAGTGAGCGGGGGGACAGCGGAACTTCTTGGCTAATCAGCTTGGCGGGGCACCCTCACCTGTTGCGATGATGCGTAAACGCACCATGCAAATGTCACCTTGATTGCGGACTTAGATTAAGACGACTAATGAATTACCGGGCCACACTCCAAACCTGAACCAACTGTCTTACTGCGCTAATAATAAAAACCGTGTTAGTGATGAGATATCGCTTCCATAAACGGCCAGGTTCTGAACACAGCCGGTGTAACCACTCAAGTCCATAGTTGCGCATCCACATCGGCGCACGCTGAATCGTCCCGGCGTGATAACTAAACGCCGCCCCAACCCCAATCATGACAGCATGAATGCGATTTCGATGGGCTTCCATCCACTTTTCTTGTTTGGGGCAACCCAAACTTACAAACACTACGCCCGCACCGGAATTGTTAATCGAAGTAACTATTTCATCATCCTCTGCCTCGGTTAACTCGCGGAAAGGGGGAGAATAGGCTCCACCGATTCGTAATCCGGGAAATGCATTGCGCAATCTTTCAGACAAGAGTCCAAGAGTTTCTTCAGTACTGCCGTAAAAATAAATCACTTCACCGCTCCGCTCCGCCAGAGCACAGTATTTCCACATCAAATCCGGGCCGTTAATGCGTTCCTGATCAACAAATCCCTGCCTGCTCAGCATCCACGCTACAGGCATACCATCAGGCGTAGCCATGTCAGCAAGGCTTAGTACTCTTTTGAAATCAGCATCATGACTTGCCGTAACAACGGAATGAACATTACAGATACAAACATAACGCGACTCGCGTGCCCTTGCCCACCCGGCAATGCGGGTTAAAGTC
>Ga0208872_1000903_pt1 | contig 19758 bp, 19 predicted proteins | sample CryBogCBH12Aug08_FD_185508 | JGI IMG/M metagenome (GOLD analysis project Ga0208872, IMG submission 185508) | Freshwater microbial communities from Crystal Bog, Wisconsin, USA - CBH12Aug08 (SPAdes) | ecosystem: Environmental > Aquatic > Freshwater > Lake | place: Crystal Bog, Wisconsin, USA...
CTTGCGAAGATCTGCAGCCTTCTGGCCACCTGACCATGCGAATGGGCCGGTGTAGGTATCTGATCCGCTTGATGCAACGCGAAGCTCAATGTGCTCGAAAGCGAGTGAGCTGGTTGTCAAAACCTTAGCGGTCTTAATTGCCTTGAGCTGTGCAACTGCATCAGCTGTTGGTTGTCCTTGGTAGACATCTGCATCGCCGTTAGCAAGTGCTTGAGCTGAAGGTGAACCATCAGCAATACCTTGCTTGATTACCAATGTGTTGATGCCTGAAAGTGCAGGACCTGAGTTGTAGTTAGGGCTTGCTACCAAAGTGATTTGGTTGCTGTCGATTGACTTGACATGGTACGCACCGTTGTTAACGAGCAACAATGGGTTGGTTGAGCTATCAACAGTTGTGAAGTTGTAGCTGTTTGACCAGATCTTGCCAAGAGCTGTAAGAGTCTTGGTGTCCTTTGAGTTAACTGCGGTAACGAACTTAGCGTCAGCTGCCTTTGCATCTGCTGCTGATCCGAGAGCAGTCTTTCCATCAGCCAACTCAACGAGTGCGTGAACAGGCATTGGCTCAAGTCCTGGACCATTCAAAAGCCAGTCAGGAATCTTTGAGTCATACTTGAAAGTGATGCTCATGTTGTTGTTGCTAAGGACTGGAACGCCTGCAACGTGTGAATCGTAAACGCCACCGTAGTTAACGGAGTTGAATGCGCTTCCGGTTGAACCAGCTGGATCACCAAGGCCTGCAGCCTTTGAGTAATCAGAGCTTGTGGTTACATGCCAGAGGAGAAGATCGACGGCGGTGATTGGCGCACCATCTGACCAGACGCGTCCTGGAGCAATTGTGTATGTGACTTCAAAGTCATTTGCAAGGTTCTTTGTAACCTTCCAAGTTGCGAGCTTTGGATTAGGGACGATGTTTAGCTTGTCGTCATAGTAAAACATTGGGAAACCTGTGAGGTACTGAACGTCACCGTTGATAACAATGTTTGTATCAGGTGTGATGTTGTTGTACGAAGTAAAGGTGTTGCTCTCAATTGCGACGACGGTGCTACGAGTATCAGCATGCGCTGGCACTGCAACAAAGCCGATAAGCGCAACTGACGCCGCAGAAACTGCTGCGACGAGAGAACGCGTCTTAAGGCGTGCTTTCATGTTTTCTCCTTAATAGGTGAGCCTGCAGGTTTCGCCGAGTTTTTGGCTACGGCAATACCAGCCTGCACGAGGGGTACCAAGTGGGGTCATCTTGCCCTATTTGTCGGGTTCTTATCAATAGAGTAGGGGCATGACCTACGGCACCCCCCAGAGCGAGCGCTTCGCCTTTGCCCCTGGGACGCAATTACCAGAGAAATTGGGGCGCACCGGGGTAATTACTACCCCCCACGGCCAGATCGCCACCCCCGCCTTTATCCCAGTAGGCACCAAGGCGACGGTCAAAGGAGTTCTCCCCGAGAGCATGAAGGGCCTTGAGGCGCAGGCTCTGCTCTCCAATGCGTACCACCTCTACCTCCAACCCGGGCCAGAGATCGTTGATGAGGCTGGAGGTTTGGGGGCCTTTATGAACTGGCCAGGGCCTACTTTTACCGATTCTGGCGGTTTTCAGGTCCTCTCCCTCGGCGTGGGCTTTAAAAAGGTCATCGCTATGGATACCGAGACTTTCCGCTCCGATGAGGTAATTGCAGATAATAAGGAGAGATTGGCTCATGTCGATGATGACGGGGTTACCTTTAAATCCCATCTCGATGGATCTATGCACAGATTTACCCCAGAAGTCTCTATGCGCGTGCAGCATCAACTAGGCGCTGACATCATCTTCGCCTTCGATGAGTGCACGACCCTGCACAACACGCGTAGTTACCAAGAGCGTTCACTAGAGCGGACTCGGCTCTGGGCTAAGCGTTGTCTGGTTGAGCATGGCCGATTGACTCAAGAACGGAGCCATCGCCCTTATCAGGCCCTCTTTGGAGTCTTGCAGGGGGCTCAATACGAGGACCTCCGACGCAAGGGAGCTCAGGATCTTTCTGGACTCAATGAAGATGGGGTGAGCTTTGATGGATTTGGCTTAGGCGGGGCGCTGGATAAAGAGAACCTGGGCACCATTGTGAGTTGGATGTGCGAAGAGTTGCCGCATGACAAGCCCCGACATCTCTTAGGGATTGGTGAACCCGATGACCTATTTATTGGAGTCGAAAATGGCGCTGATACCTTCGATTGCGTGGCTCCGAGCCGTCAGGCAAGGACGAGTGCGGTCTTTACCGAAGATGGTCGAGTTAATTTAAGTAACTCTAAGTACCAAAGAGAGTTCTCCCCTATTGATCCGAATTGTGATTGCTACACCTGCGCCAACTACACCGCAGCCTATGTTGCACATCTATTTAGATCTAAGGAGATGGTCGCTGGAACTCTTGCAACGATTCACAATGAGAGATTTATTGTGCGCTTAGTTGATCGAATGCGCGCCAGTATTGAGAATGGTGACTTCTTTGAATTTAAGCGCGAGTTCTTAGGGCGCTTTTATGCAAATAATCCCAAGCGTCAAGCGACTTGAAATGAGCGCTTAGACAATCCCATCCAATAACCATCAATAGTGGTATCTGGAGCAACATCTGGTTGCGTAGCTGCACCCAAGGTAATAAAGATTGGTGCAAAGTGCTCAACAGTGGGGTGTGCGTAGGGCATTCCAGGTGCGAGCGCTTTGTAATTCATCAGCTCATCTACCGCACCGCGACTTAGAACTTCTTGTGCCCAGAGATCAAACTCCACACTCCAGCCCGGTGGAGTTGCATCGATACTGAAATCACGAAGGAATGGAAGTCCATGGGTCATAAATCCACTTCCAATAATTAAGACACCCTCTTCGCGAAGCGGCGCCAATTGCTGACCGATCTTAAAAAGTTTCTCTGGATCGTGAGTAGGAATCGACATCTGCAGAACAGGAATATCCGCTTCTGGAAACATTTTTAGTAGTGGTACATACGCCCCATGATCAAGTCCGCGATTAGGTTGCTCTGCAACGCTCTCATTCATTAGCGCCTTAATACGCGCCGCTAACTCTGGAGCTCCTGGAGCGCGGTACTGAAGGTTGTAGTACTTAGGAGCAAATCCACCGAAATCATAAATCAGTGGAGTCATGCCACTTGTTGAGCCCACTGTTAATGGGGCTGACTCCCAGTGCGCACTTACAACCAAGATGGCTTTTGGACGCGCCATCTCATTGCCCCATGTAGCTAATTGGGAACTCCATAGCGGGTCATCCAAGAGAGGCGGAGCGCCATGTCCGATGTAGAGAGCAGGAGTAAGAGTCATAGCAAAATAATAACAGATAGTTGAATATTCAACTATCTTTCTATTTGCTGGTGCGAGCTATTCGCGCCCGAGCTACCTCTTGGCTAGGTGACTCTTTACCAAGTGCCATTCCCAATAATTTCAGAAGAACCCCGCATAGAGGGCGCCAGAGCGGATTGACCTGATTGAGCCCCAAGATCTTGCGTTGTTCGGGCGAGAGCGTCCAGATAGCGGTCTTGGCAAGCACAATGTAGAAAGCCAGCGCTGGGATTCCAAGTGGTGGCTTCAAGATAAATTTCACGACCTCCTTGGTGGCAGCGCTCGGTGCAAGATCGTGTTCTAAGAACTCATCCATCGTGGCCTGCAGCTCTGCAACAGATTGCGGCGCACTTTCTAAGCCCAGACCAATGGCGCTCTTGCTCCACTCTTTTACATAAGCATCTGCGCCTAAATCAATGGGATATCCAAATGCTTGATGGGCGCGTAAGAATGAATCTGTAAATGCGCAGTGAACCCATAACAAATATCGTGGATCTGCGGCGCGGTAGGACTTAACTTCCCCACTCTTACTTTCAAACTCACCTTGCACATGTCCGTGCATAGCATTTACGCGAGCCGCCTCTTTTGCGATCGCCTCTGTCGAGCCAAATGTGGTGATGGTTAGCCAGCGTGATGTTCCGGCTAGACGGCCCAACGGATCACTCTCATAACGCGAATGTTGGCTTACTCCGGTGAGTGCTGCGGGGTGCGTTGCTTGCAAAAGCAGAGCACGAATTCCACCCACCAATGTTGCAACAGTGCCATGCACCTGCCAGACGGCGCTGCCAGGCCCAAAGAGCCCAACACCTTCGCCATGCTCAATTAATTTAACCCAGTCAGGTCTTCCATCAGGAGAACCAGAAACTATCTCGCGAAACTTATTTGCAACTCTCTCTTTCATTTCACTCTACCTCTACAACTACTCCCCTATCGCCTCTCGCAATTGATTGGCGTGATCGATCGGATGGCTGCTGTAAACGCTCAACCAATCTTTCAGAGTGAAATTTCCGCGCTCGCTATGAATGGCGAATTTCTCTAGATCAGATTCGCATATGTTTGTCAGAATCTCATGCGATGAGGCGCGTGAAGCTTTATAAAGCGCAAAGGAGTTTTCAATGGGAAGGGTGCGGTATCCAAGGGCTGCACACTCTGACCAAGCATTTTCGTCATACCCAAGAATCTGAGTTCCAGGTTCTGCCAAGATCCGGCGCAGACGCGCAGCAGATTGCGATTCGCTATCGGCCATGTGGTGAATTATTTGGCGTGGGGTCCATCCTGCATGATCTGCCTTATCAAGATTCTCTTCGGTGACTAAAGCAACAGCAGAAATAAATTCTTGCGTAGCATCAAAGTAAGTTTGGGCATAATCTTTTAAGGTCATGCCCAAACTCTACCGAGATTAGAGATTTTCCTCCTGATAATAATTTTTCCAAACCAAGCGATGAATCTTGATCTTGTAAGGAAGTGAACGAACTCCTGGAATCAAAGGCATGATGATTAATCCGAGTGAGAGCCCACCCATAATCAACATGATCCAGGCATCTGCATTCGCACCAAATGGGTGATTATCTCCATTGTTAAATGGAGGAATCTGATACCAGAATGAGTAGAGCCAGAGCCAAGCTTGACCTGGGTAACGTCCGGTCTCATTCATCATTCCCCATGTGGAACCCTGCAAGTTAGATGCCGTGCTTTGATCATTGAAATAACTTCCATCACCCAAGAACAAGGTCTGCTTGGTGTAATCACTCTGGAAGTAATTTCCTTGGCTCAAGAGCGCACCATCAAGTGAACCTGCTTGTGCCATTGTTAGTAACCCACCAGCAAGTGCTGGAACAGGTCCGTAGTCACCAGCGGGTACCTTTGAGGCATCCTGATTGGCTTTGGTAAGAGCGGTGTCATAGTTCGTCGCCCAGGTTCCTTGTTGCTTAGAATCCGCGGCCTGCCATTGCTTTAAAGCATCAGCTACTGGTGTTGCATTTGCAACGGTTGTAAGCGGCGTTATGACAAAATCATTGACGGTATCAACGGGATGGGTAACGCCCATTAATTTCGCAAGATGCAATGGCCCAAGGTTTACGCCATCGGATGCGGTGTTATATGGAGCGCCGTAACCGGCAGTTCCACTCGTACCCGCAAGCTCTTGAACAGAGGTGGCGTAGAAATCAGCAGGCGCAGCAGTTGCCCACTCTTTGAATGTGATCTGCTTGTCATCTGGTGAACCAAATAATGTTGAAAGCGCTGCGGCAAGTATCGCAATGATGACAACTGCAATGACGCCCTCTTTGATTAAGTCATAACGTCTGGTGCGTCCGCCCCAAGGAGCGGCTTCGAGTTCAGTGCGACGATCGCTCACTTTCTCTCCCCCAATTCCTTATTAAATGCATCGATTGGCGGTACCACGCCTTTTGCTCGTACAAGCAGGACGTGAATCAGTGTTATGACTCCGATGATCACTGGAAGGAATGCGACGTGAAGCAAGATCATCTGACCAAAGTTTGTAACATTGAACTTTGAGCCGATACCTACTGAGTTAAATCCATCCTTCGCCTCATATGAAATCCATTGCGAGTCGAAGTTGGTCTGAATCAGATAACCCGTAAATGCGGTTGCAATAGATCCAACGAATGCAAGAGCTCCGGTAATCCAGGTCATCATGCGTCGGCCGCGCCATGCCGCCATCCAGAACTTGCCCCATAGGTGGACGACCATGAAGATAAAGAAGAATTGAACAGCCCAGAAGTGCATGCTGTTAACGAAATGTCCCACGCTGGAATAGTGATACCAACTAGCACCCTCAAAGGAGAGCCAGAGGCCAGAGGCGAGGATCACTCCGAGTGAGGCTAAGGTCGCAACTCCAAAGAGGTAGATCCAAGAGGCCACATAGGCGGGTTGAGTATCTGGAAGGAGTTTTTCGACCGGCAGATTCTTCTGCCAACTCTTGCGGAGTTTGGTAGTCCACATCTCTTTTTCAATACTTGAACTCATTTCTGCCCCTTTCCTTTCTTATTGCCGGGAAATGGGAGAACCAGGGCCAGTCCGAAAACCAGCAACATCGAGAGAACTACGACTAGGTTCGTGATTGACATTTGGAACCAGCCGATATGTATATACACAGCCTTGAGGTTCATGAAGTGGTGGAAGATGCCCATGGAAGAAAGGTATGTGTTCGCTACTGGAAAAAGTAGGTTCTAGACCTTTTGTTTTGGCGCAATGAGAGGACTGAGTGCCAACACTCCTGCTAGAGTCATATCTAAGCGAACTTTGAGACCTGGAGCGTGCATGACTGATATAACGATTATGCAGCGGGAGCTCACCCCATTTGAGCACTTGGTGCTTGATCTGCTCTGTAAAGGAAAATCTAACGCGGCTATTGCACACGAGACCGCGCATACTGAGAAGGTAATTGAGAACACCGTATCGCGATCTGCTCGAGTATTTGGGATCACATCAGACGGAGACACCAATGTTCGCGTTCTCCTGGCTCTTGCCTACCGAACCCATTTTGGTGATGCTGCATTTGAATCTTTCGGACTCCCCTGCCAGCACCTACAACCAGGCGCCGACGGCAGAATGTACTGCGCTCGTCATATCGAATAACTACACCCACAAAGAGAGCCCAACGCCATGAAAATCGCAGAAACAATTTTTATCGTCATTCACCTCTTGAGCATTGCAGGAATCGTCATTCTGTTGCTCACTCAGGGTGGCAAAGTAAATAAGGTAGTACCAAAAGGTTTAACCCATGCTGGACTTACAGCGCTCGTGGCTGGGCTGGCTCTTGTCGGGATTCGCGAAGCGCAACATCATCAGCATCCTGCGCAATATGCGGTTTATAACTACGGAACTATTGGAACCAAGTTAGTTGTGCTCGTAATTATTCTGGCTCTTGCATTTAAGCACTCTAAAGCCGAAACCATTTCTCGTGGCACTTGGGTAACACTGCTTGGTTTGACTGTTCTTAATATTGGTCTTGCAGGAACTCTTAAGTAGTTGCCAAAAGCTGCACTAATTATTCGACCACTTGAGGTCGGAGATAAAGAGATATGGCTCGAATTATGGGCTGGCTACTTAACATTCTATGAATCTATATTGAGCGCAGAACAAACAGAGCTGACATGGAAGCGGCTTCACGATTCAGAATTTAATCTCAATGGATTAGTGGCGGTCTCCAACGAAAAAGTGGTTGGTTTCGCACACTTCTTATTTAGGCCATCTAGTTGGGCCACAAACGATTATTGCTATTTAGAAGATTTATTTGTTGATGAAAATATTCGTGGGGCTGGCGCCGGGCGGTCACTCATCGACGCGGTGATAGTGGCCGCCCGTGCCAAGATGTCTGGGCGGGTTTACTGGACAACTAAAGAGAGCAATACACGAGCCCGCGTCTTGTATGACTCGTATTCGCCGGCCTCTGAATTTGTCCAGTATCGCCTGCCACAAACTTATTGAGTTGTACTTTCCCTACTCTTATTAGGCTTGTTCTCCAACTTTGCGTGCATGCAAGAAGCCAAGCAGCGCTAAGAGCAAGAAGAGAATTCCACCAAGATATGCAACGAGTGATGCATACATTGCAATCTGGCCGATCTGCCAGAAGGCATATCCGTAGAGCAACAATCCGCGAAGTGTTGAACCACGGAAGAGAAGTTGTACTTGGTTAGCAAGAGCCGCATTTGATGGATCTGCTTGAGCAGCGGCGCTAACCTCTGAGTAGGTCTTACCTCCAGCGATCTCCTTGAGGTGTACGGCGATGAAGTGGTCTGCATAGACCTGAGCTTGACGACCATTGAGCATCTTCTGGCCGGCATACTTTGCAACCATAGCTTGGTCAGCAGCTGGCAAACTTGTGATCGCACCGCTACCTGCAGCTGGGAAGGTGACATTTTGTTCTAGGAGCTGGGTCTTGACCTGGTTATTGGTGAAGGAATAACCCCACGTCATCAAGCCACCGGCTAAGAGAAGAACTACTGCGAGCAGTAGACCTGTGGTGCTAGCAACTTTATCTACAAATTTTCTGTTCACTAAACTTTCCTTTCGTCGATGTAAGGAAGGTGTCGAAACACTTGATACTCAAGGTTTTCCCAAGTTCCTCTCAAGAGCAATTTTTACTCTTCGCAGCCAGGTTCGGTAGATGGCGACTCGGGGCTACCTCTCAGCCCAGTGTGATTTAGGGAACTCTCAACTATTGGTTGAGATATACGAGATATTTCTTAGCCTGCGTGTTGTGACCTTGGCCGATAAATTGAGTAAGTTACAGACACTCAACCCCTCACTAGCGAGGGACCCTCGGGAGGAAATCTTGAAGAAAACAGTTAAGTTCACTGCTCTCGCAGCGGCTTCGACTCTTGCAATCTCAATGGTTGGAATTGTCTCAGCCCCTGCGTCTCTTGCAGCCGCTTCAAAGCCAAAGGTTTGCCTAGCTCTTGATACTGGCGGAATTGATGACCATTCTTTCAACGCATCAGCATGGGCTGGCGCACAATCAATGCAGAACAAGGCAACAGTTTCATATGTTGTTGCTGATGCAAACAATCCTGATTACACAGGCGAAGTAAAGTCACTCGTTGACGCAAAGTGCGATCTCATCATCGGTGTTGGTTTCTTGATCACTTCTGCGGTTGATGCTGCAGCTGTTGCAAACCCAACAGTTAAGTTTGCACAAGTTGATGATCCAGGACTTGTAAACGGTAAGGCAATTCCAAACCTTCGTGGTTTGACCTTCGCAACAAACCAATCTGCCTTCCTTGGTGGATACCTTGCAGCTGGTTACTCAAAGACCGGCAAAGTTGCTACCTATGGCGGAATTAACATTCCACCTGTCTCTATCTACATGGATGGATTCGCAAAGGGTGTTGCTTACTACAACAAGACTAAGGGCAAGAAGGTTGTTGTTCTTGGTTGGGATACCGCTAAGCAAGATGGAACATTCGTTGGCGGATTCAGCGATTCAAACAAGGCTCTTCAAATCTCAAAGAACTTCGAACAACAGGGTGCAGATGTAATCTTCCCAGTTGCTGGTGGTCTTGAGAACGCAACAGCTGGCGAGTCAGCTACATCAGGTAAGTCAGTCACCATCGGTGTTGACTCTGATATGTGGGGACAAGTAACAACTGCCAAGCTAAAGTCAGTAATCCTTAACTCTGTAACTAAGGGCGTTGGCGCTTCAGTTGCAGCAGCTATCAAAGACACCGCTGCCGGCAAGTTCAACAACACCATGTATGTTGGAACACTTGCTAATAAGGGAACCGGTCTTGCTGGCTTCCACGATCTCGCTCGTAAGGTTCCAGCAACCTTGCAGCAAGAACTTCGTTCACTTGCATCACAGATCACTTCTGGTGCAGTGGATGTAACAAAGTAAGGCAAAGCACGACACATAGTTAGTCAAAAACCGAGAGAGTTATTCTTAACTCTCTCGGTTTTTTTAATAAATTTTGCTTAAATAAGAGCACTCCAAAGAAAGGTTCATTGTGTCACTTGAGCTGCGTGGGATATCCAAATCTTTTGGTGCACTTCTAGCTAACGATTCGATTGACCTCCGGGTTGAAACCGGTGAAATTCATGCCATTCTCGGAGAGAATGGCGCCGGCAAATCAACGCTCATGAATATCGTCTACGGGTTAGTTGCACCTGACAGCGGCGAAATTCTTGTCGATGATGTTGTCAAAAATATTAAGGAACCAAGTGATGCACTCGCCTCTGGAATTGGAATGGTCCATCAGCACTTTATGCTGGTTCCAGTTTTCACGGTGGCAGAAAATATTGTGCTCGGCCATGAGAAGAGCGGTTTTGCGGGAAAGCTCGATCTCAATGAAGCGCGCGAGAGAATCAAGAAAGTCTCTGATCAATTTAACTTTGATGTTAACCCCGATGATTTAATTGAAGGACTACCAGTAGGCGTTCAGCAGCGCGTTGAAATTATCCGCGCACTTATTTATGACGCAAAAGTTTTAATTTTGGATGAGCCAACTGCGGTGCTCACCCCGCAAGAGACCGATGATCTCCTTAAGATTATGAAGCAACTCAAGGAGCAGGGCACCTCCATCATTTTTATTACTCACAAACTTCGTGAGGTTAAAGCAGTAGCTGATCGCATCACGATCATTCGTCGCGGCAAGGTTGTAGGCAACGCCTCCCCTGAAGCATCACAAAATGAACTTGCCTCTCTTATGGTTGGCCGCGAAGTTGAACTAGCTCCAGATAAAGGAGCGCATGCGATTGGCGATGATGTCGTCAAAGTTCAATCTCTAACGATCCGCGATATAACTGGACGCGCCTTGGTTAGCAATGTTTCTTTTGAAGTAAAAGCTGGTGAAGTCCTAGCTATCGCCGGTGTTCAAGGCAATGGCCAATCTGAAGTTGCTCGCGCTATGGTGAATCTTGAAGAGCATGTCGAAGGCTCGATCACCCTAGATGGCGCTGAAATCATTGGTAAGTCTGTACGCGAATCACTTCATGCTGGAATTGCATTTGTTCCAGAGTCCCGTGAACTCGACGGACTAATAGCTTCTATGTCGATCGCAGAGAACTTGATACTTGATCTTCACGATCTACCTCCCTATGCAAAAGGGATTCAAATGTCCCCTTCAACAGTGGTTTCTGAGGCCGAGAAGCGAAAAGTTGAATTTGATATTCGCCTGCAATCTGTTGGCGATCCAGTCTCTTCCCTATCAGGTGGAAATAAGCAGAAAGTGGTCTTGGCCCGTGAGTTATCTCGCCCGGTCAAACTCCTAGTCGCCTCTCAACCTACGCGCGGACTAGATGTTGGCTCAATTGAATTCGTCCATAAGCGGATCTTAGAAGAGCGTGATGCGGGTAGAGCAGTACTCCTCTTTAGTACAGAACTCGACGAAGTTTTAGCACTCGCTGATCGCATTGCAGTGATGTATCGCGGAGAAATTCTGGCAATCGTTCCATCAGGTGTTACCGCCCAAGAGCTAGGACTACTAATGGCTGGTGTTGTTCATGCGTAAATTAACTATCAAGCGTCCATCGCTTCGTGCGCTAACTCTTCCTGGACTCTCTTTCGTCCTTGCAATGTTCTTTGGCGCGCTCTTAATCGCCTTCTCCGATTCCACCGTTCTCAAACATATTGGCCACCCAGTCACCTTCATCAAGGCTGCTGGGGTCGCAGTGTGGCAGTCCTACTTGGCCCTCTTTGAAGGATCGGTGTACAACCCAAGTTTGGCGACACCTCACGATGCACTTCTCTCGTGGTATCCGCTATCAGAAACTCTCGTTACCGCCGCTCCCCTGATTCTTGCGGGCCTCTCGGTAGCACTCGCATTTAGAGCGGGGTTATTTAATATCGGAGCGCAAGGTCAATTTATTTTCGGCTCCATCGCAGCGTCATATGTAGGTTTTCATTATCACTTACCAATCGGAATCCATGTCATCGTTGCAGTACTCGCTGCGATTGTTGCTGGTTCGATATGGGGCGGATTAGTTGGACTGCTCAAAGCCCGAACTGGCGCACATGAAGTAATCGTCACCATCATGCTCAACTATGTGGCGCTCTACTTCTTGATGTGGCTCCTTGGAACAACCACCTTCTTGCGACCAGGAAGACGCGATCCAATCTCACCTGATGTATTACCTTCATCGAGAATGCCGCTGCTCGCTGGTCACAACTATCGCGTGAACCTAGGCATTTTCGTGGCCCTTGCAACCGCAGCATTTGTCTGGTGGCTCCTATCGCGAAGTACATGGGGATTTAGATTTAGAGCAGTAGGAGCAAATTCAGCAGCTGCAAAGACTGCTGGTATTTCCGTTCCATTTGTTATGACCGCAGTCATGGCTATCTCTGGCGCTCTTGCTGGACTTGGTGGCGCAGTGCATGTACTCGGCAGCGATTTCTCACTGACCAGCGGAACTGCAGGAAACTTTGGTTTTGATGCGATCACTGTTGCGCTTCTCGGCCGCGCAAAGCCAATGGGTGTGGTCTTTGCGTCGATTTTGTTTGGTGCACTGCGAGCGGGTGGTGGAACTATGCAAGCCAACACCAATACTCCGATCGATATCGTGCTGGTTATTCAAGCTTTAGTAGTTCTCTTTATCGCAGCTCCTTCAGTTGTGAAGTGGGTCTTTAGATTGAAGAACCTCAAAACAACTGGCGAGCTTGCAGCGAAGGGATGGAACGGATGAAGAACTTATCTGCAGCCGAGCGACGTCGTCGTCGTAGCCTCTATGTGATGGCCACCTTTGCTATCTTCTCCACCATCGTTTTCGGCCTCTTTCAAAAAGCGGGCCAAGATGTCACATATGGATTTACTTTGGATAAAGAGTGGGTCCTAATTCAACAATGGGTAATCGGATCTAGGACGGCTTCTCTCCTATTTGGAGTTATCTCCATCATCGCCTCCGCGATTGCCTTTGTTCAGTTCCGTGCCGGCAAAACCATACGAATTGCTAGCGCTGTCGGATCAGCTGGAATCTTGATGTCATTTCTCTCTTGGGCAGCTGCCGGAAAGTTCATTCCATTTACTGGTTTGCTGCAAGGAGCGCTTCTCCTAGCTGTTCCACTGGTCTTCGGTTCAATGGCTGGTGTCCTGAGCGAGCGATCTGGTGTTGTAAATATTGCAATCGAAGGTCAACTTCTAGCTGGTGCTTTCGTGAGTGGCGTGGTTGCCAGCCTTACGCACTCCACTTTCTTGGGATTAGTTGTTGCTCCTCTTGCAGGTTGCTTGATCTCTACCCTTCTGGCGCTCTTCGCAATTAATTTTGCGATCGATCAAATCATCTTGGGATTCGTTCTCAATGTCTTGGTCTACGGAATTACCGACTTCCTTTATAAGAAATTGCTTATCCCTTACCAGAGCACCTGGAACTCAGGTCCGACGCTCTCTGCAATAAAAATCCCAGTTCTCTGGAAAATTCCAATCGTGGGTCCAATCCTCTTTGACCAGAGCATTATCGTTTATCTGATGTACGGAGTTGTCTTCTTAATTAACTTCTCACTCTTTAAAACTAAGTGGGGGCTACGCACTCGCGCAGTGGGTGAACATCCAACCGCAGCCGATAGCGTGGGAATCAAGGTCAACCGCTTGCGTTTCACAAATGTCATGATCGCTGGACTAGTAGCTGGACTCGGCGGAGCATATTTCACCGTAGGTGGTGTGGGTGCTTTCAATAAAGAGATGACCGCAGGTAAAGGTTTCATTGCACTCGCCGCGCTGATCTTTGGGCGATGGACACCGTGGGGCGCTGTCTCGGCAGCCCTCCTCTTTGGTTTTGCTGACAATCTGCAGAGCGTCCTTGGAATCATCGGGACTCCGATTCCTTCCGAGTTCATGTTGATGGTCCCTTATCTAGCCACGGTAATTGCTGTAACTGGATTTGTGGGAAGGGTGAGAGCTCCGGCAGCTGATGGCACACCTTACAAACGCGGAGAATCACATTGATTAATTCTGCAATTCCAAAGATCGATTGGGATGCCCTTCATGCTGAGGCAAAGCACATCATGACAATGGCTTATGCCCCTTACTCAAAGTTTCCGGTTGGCGTGGCTGGGTTAGTTGATGACGGCCGAATCGTTACTGGTTGCAATGTTGAAAATGCTAGTTACGGCATGACCCTCTGCGCTGAATGTGGGATGGTCTCAAACCTGATCGCCTCTGGCGGCGGCAAACTTATTGCCATCGTCTGTGTAGATGGATCAGGCAATTTCCTCTCCCCATGTGGGCGCTGTCGTCAATTGATCTTTGAACATGGCGGAGCTCATTGCTTGCTTATGACACCCGCTGGACCCCTTCCGATGTCTGAAATATTGCCGTGGGCCTTTGGTCCAGACCAACTTCCCTAAAGGATCCTCATGACCGAGCCATTTGCAGCAGTTGAAATCATCAGCGCTAAGCGTGACAACTTTGAGTTAACAGATCCTCAGATTGATTGGATCGTTGATGCCTACACCCGCGGAGTAGTTGCAGATGAACAGATGTCATCCCTCCTTATGGCGATTCTGCTCAATGGAATGAATATGCGCGAGATCTCGCGCTGGACCGATGCAATGATCAATAGTGGTGAGCGCATGAATTGGTCGGCCTTATCGCGCAAGACTGCTGATAAACATTCAACCGGCGGAGTTGGCGACAAGATCACCTTGCCTCTCGCTCCCCTCGTTGCTGCCTGCGGTGGAGCGGTACCCCAACTTTCTGGTCGTGGTCTTGGACATACAGGTGGCACTCTCGACAAGCTCGAATCAATTCCTGGTTGGCGCGCTTCGCTCAGTAATGAAGAGATGCTCCAAGTACTTCAAGATTGTGGTGCCGTAATTTGCGCTGCTGGTGCTGGGTTGGCCCCAGCCGATAAGAAGTTATATGCACTGCGCGATGTCACTGGCACCGTCCCTGCAATTCCACTTATCGCCTCAAGCATCATGAGCAAGAAAATTGCAGAAGGCACATCAGCGCTCATCTTGGATGTTAAAACTGGCAACGGTGCGTTTATGAGCGATCCCCTAAAAGCTCGACAACTTGCTCAGACTATGGTGGAACTTGGCACAAGAGCCGGAGTTAACACCCGCGCTCTTATTACCGCGATGGATGTTCCCCTCGGTCTCACCGCAGGAAATGCTTTGGAAGTTCGCGAATCCGTAGAAGTACTTGCTGGTGGCGGACCTGCAGATATCGTTGAACTCACCTTGGTGATGGCTCGCGAAATGTTGGAAGCAGCCGGAATTAAACCAACCATGGATCCTGCAGATGCCCTCAAGAATGGTGCAGCGATGGATGTTTGGCGCCAGATGATTAAGGCTCAAGGTGGAGATCCAGATGCCAAACTTCCAGTAGCTAAAGAACAACATGTAGTTACCGCAGAGAGTAGCGGTGAGATTATTGAGATGAATGCCATGGCCGTTGGAATCAGTGCGTGGCGCTTAGGTGCTGGGCGCTCTCGCCAAGGCGAAGCAGTGCAAGCCGGAGCAGGCATTGAGATTCATGCCAAGCCAGGTGAACAGATCAAGGCTGGAGATCCCCTCTTTACTCTTCACACAGATGAATCCCCTAGATTTGAACGCGCACTTGAAGCGCTAAGCGGTGCTGTTCGCATCACCTCAACAGGAGAAAAGGTAGAACGACTTCCACTCATCATCGAAAAGATAACGGGATAAAATCACAACATGACTCTTGAAAAGAAGCCAACATCAGATCAAATCAAGCGCATTCCAAAAGTTGTTCTTCACGACCACTTAGATGGCGGACTTCGCCCCCAGACAATCATTGAATTGGCGCAAGAAATTGGTTACACCAAGTTGCCATTCATGGAAGCTGGAGCTTTAGGTGATTGGTTCTACGAGGCTTGTAACTCTGGTTCACTTGAGCGCTATCTTGAAACTTTTGATCACACCATTGCGGTAATGCAGACCCATGAAGCACTCGTGCGCGTAGCGCGCGAAGCCGCCCTAGATCTTGCTCGCGATGGCGTCGTTTACGCAGAAGTCCGCGGAGCACCAGAACTCTTTACTCAAGGTGCCATGGAGTTAGATGAGGTTATCGAAGCCACCACCGAAGGATTTCAACTAGGCATGGCCGATGCTAAGGCTGAAGGGTATTCAATCCGCGTAGAGCAGATTCTCTGTGCGCTTCGTCAAAATAACTGGTCTGATGAGGTTGCTAAGAAAGTCGTGAAATATCGCGATGAACATGTTGTTGGCTTTGATATCGCTGGACCTGAAGATGGCTTCCCCGCTAAAAACTATCTCTCGGCCTTTGATTACCTCCGCGCACAAAACGCTCACTTTACGATCCATGCGGGTGAGGCCTATGGCCCCGCATCTATCTGGCAGGCGATTCAAATCTGTGGTGCGGAAAGACTTGGTCACGGAGTTCGAATCGTTGAGGATATTGATTTCAGCGGCCCAGAGCCAAAGCTCGGTCTACTCGCAAACTATGTGCGTGATCGGCGCATTCCACTCGAACTCTGCCCTACCTCAAATCTTCAGACCGGTGCTGCCAAAGACTATGCATCGCACCCAATCGGGATACTTGAAAAACTTCGCTTCCGCATCACCATCAACACCGATAATCGTTTGATGAGCGGCACATCCATGTCCCTAGAGATGGAGCATGTTGTTGATGCATTTGATTGGACATTCTTAGATCTGCAACGCGTCACAGTAAATGCTCTCAAGAGTGCCTTTATTCCTTTCAATGAGCGCCTTGCGATCATTGAGGAACTTGTGAAGCCTGCCTATCAAAAGATTAGTGAGGAATAGTTTTAGATCCCGATGGGATGCCAGACCGTCTTAATCTCCATGTAATCCAAGATGCGCTCTGGAGTTTTAATCTCAGATCGAACTCTGATTCGCTTAAGGTTTGCAGCTCCAGCAACTTGAGCCTCTTTGAGTTGTTTGGCGGTTAATCCATTTGCATCAATAGCATCGATATCCATGTGAGATGCAGCCCAAGGAGCTAACTCCGAACTGCTGCCAGTTAATATATTTACAACGCCGGCGGGAAGATCACTCGTTGCCAGAATCTCCGCAAAAGTTATTGCTACCAAAGGAAACTTTTCTGAAGCGATCACGACGGTTGTATTTCCAGATGAAATTACCGATGCAATAGAGCCAACTAAATTAAGTAGCGATGGCTTAGCAGCAGCAAAGACTGCAACCACTCCAATCGGCTCAGGTGTTGAAAAGTTGTAATACGGACCTGATACAGGATTTGTTGATCCAGCGAGCGTAGAAATCTTGTCACTCCAACCCGCGTACCAAACCAACAGGTCAATGCTCTCTTGCACCTGCACGCTTGCAACTCTTGGAGTTACTCCTTCGAGTGCGACAAGTTCAGTGACTAGTTGTTCAGCGCGACCTTCAAGCATTTCAGCCATGCGATAGAGAATTTGGCCGCGGTTATAAGCAGTTGCACCGGACCAGCCCCCGAATGCAGCACGCGCCGCAACAACAGCATCTCTCAAATCTTTACGAGAAGCTTGAGCAGGATTGGCTAGGTGTTTTCCTTTTGAATCCTTGATGGCATAAACCCGACCTGACTCGCTACGTGGGAAGGCCCCGCCAATAAATAACTTATAAGTTTTTAATACATCAATGCGTGAAGTCGCTGGAGTTGCCATGTTAATTTCCGCCCTTCAAATATGCGCTTAAGCCATGTCGGCCACCTTCGCGACCCCAACCCGACTCCTTATAGCCACCAAAGGGGCTCGCGGGATCGAACTTATTAAAGGTATTTGCCCAGATAACTCCAGCGCGCAATTTAGAGGCAGTCCACAAGATTTTGGAGCCTTTCTCACTCCACACTCCTGCTGAGAGTCCGAATGGGGTGTTATTTGCCTTCTCAATCGCCTCCTGAGGCGTTCTAAAGGTCAAAACCGAGAGCACTGGCCCAAAGATCTCTTCGCGAGCAATACGGTGCGTTTGAGATACACCAGTGAATATCGTTGGAGGGAACCAGAAACCCTCAGCAGGTAGTTCACATGGGACGCTCCAGCGTTCGGCGCCTTCGCTATCTCCTGCAGCGGTGAGTTCTTGAATCTTTTGAAGTTGTGATTCGCTGTTGATCGCTCCAATGTCGGTATTTTTATCGAGCGGATTACCCAAACGAATATGCGACATTCGCACCTTGAGTTTTTCTAGGAGCTCATCGTGGATATTTTCTTGAACTAATAATCTAGAACCAGCACAACAGACATGCCCTTGATTGAAGAAGATTCCATTCACAATTCCTTCAACGGCCTCATCAATTGCAGCATCATCAAAGACGATATTTGCAGCTTTTCCACCGAGTTCAAGTGTCGCCGCCTTCTTACTTCCGGCGATCGCTGTAGCAATTAACTTGCCGACCTGCGTTGAACCTGTAAATGCAATCTTGTCGATGCCGGGGTGGTTAACGATCGCACTTCCTGTAGATCCAGCCCCAGTGACGATATTCACCACCCCATCAGGCAAGCCAGCTTGCTGGCATACCTCAGCAAAGAGAAGCGCTGTGAGCGATGTAGTCTCTGCAGGCTTTAAAACCACGGTATTTCCTGCAGCGAGAGCTGGTGCAACTTTCCAGGCCAACATCAGCATCGGGAAGTTCCAAGGAATTATCTGACCAACAACTCCATAAGGCTTAGCCGCACTCCCCACACCTGCATATTGCAACTTATCTGCCCAACCAGCGTGGTAGAAAAAGTGTGCAGCCACTAGTGGAATATCGGTATCGCGAGATTCCCTAATTGGTTTTCCATTATCAAGTGTTTCAAGGACTGCGAACTCGCGGGCGCGCTCCTGCAAGATGCGGGCGATTCGATAGAGATATTTGCCGCGCTCTGCAGCAGGCATCTTGCTCCATACCTTTGCATAAGCATTGCGCGCAGATTCAACCGCAAGATCTACATCTTTGCTATTTGCTTCTGCGATCTTCGCAAGAACTTTGCCGGTTGCTGGATTGATGGTTGGGAAATATTTACCAGACTTAGGCGCAACAAACTTTCCGTTGATAAATAACTTATAACTCTCAGCAATCTGGACAATAGAGGTTGACTCTAGTGCTGGGGCATATTCGAAGGCGCTCATTGATTCACTCTCAGTCCAGGGTCACATAGGAAGGGCTGGCGTAGTAGCCATCCCTCATCTTCATTCTTTGCATCAATAAATCGTTCAGTAGTGCGCTTGCGCCAATTCTAAAGAGAGAGGGAGTTAACCACTCTGGTCCAGCCACTTCGTTGACAAGCACTAATTGCTTGATGGCGTCTTTAGTATTTCTAATTCCACCAGCGGGCTTAACTCCAATGCGGGTGCCGGTCGCCGAGTAGTAATCTCGAACCGCCTCTAACATTACAAAAACTACAGGTGCAGTAGCAGCGGGAGTTACCTTTCCGGTACTCGTCTTAATGAAATCTGCGCCAGCGATCATCGCAAGATATGAAGCCTTGCGGACATTATCAAGTGTTACAAGCTCACCTGTTTCTAAAATGACTTTGAGGTGTGCGCTCTCACCGCAGATTTCTTTAATTTTCACGATCTCATCAAAGACTTCACCATAGCGCCCAGAGAGAAATGCTCCCCGATCGATAACCATATCTATCTCTGCAGCTCCCGCATCGATAGCATCCTGCGTATCTTGCGCTTTCACTTTAAATGAAGCGCGTCCTGATGGAAAGGCGGTCGCAACAGCTGCGACTGGAATATCTTTTCCGCCGATCTGATCCAAAGTTTGACGAGCTACTTTGACCATATCGTTGTAAACACAGATAGCTCCGACAGAGGGGACCGACAAATCCGTAGCATCTGGTCGAACCGCCTTGGCACATAGCGCCCGCACCTTGCCAGGAGTATCGGCGCCTTCAAGGGTCGTGAGATCCACCATAGAAATGGCGGTATCAATCGCCCAGGATTTACTAGAAGTTTTAATGCTGCGAGTGGCAAGCATGGCCGCACGAGCATTTACTCCAACCTCATCTACAGCGGGGAGAGTTCTTAGAAAGGCTTTGAGTGAACTTTCTGAG
>Ga0208872_1000906_pt1 | contig 19733 bp, 19 predicted proteins | sample CryBogCBH12Aug08_FD_185508 | JGI IMG/M metagenome (GOLD analysis project Ga0208872, IMG submission 185508) | Freshwater microbial communities from Crystal Bog, Wisconsin, USA - CBH12Aug08 (SPAdes) | ecosystem: Environmental > Aquatic > Freshwater > Lake | place: Crystal Bog, Wisconsin, USA...
TAAAACATAACGGCACTGAAAGCGTCTTGAGCTTTCCATTGAATTTGGCGCGTTAGCAGAGAAGCAGGATGCTAATAGTTGCATTTTGCGGGTAATCAATCAGGTGGCCGACAAATCAGGGCGCTTTTTCAGCGAAAGTATAATATTGGCAAGAAAGAAGCAAAAGCCAGTTGCCATGGCAATCCCGGAACTGGCCACAATCGGGCCATAGTAATGGTGAATATGGGGCAACTCGCTTGGGTTACTGAGTAGTGCATTCCCTTCCAGAATACCAAAAGTAATCTGGGTAAAATAAAAATAAAACTGACCAATGGCGGTCCACCAAAGTGACTGGTTTACTAGACGCAGTGAATAGATCGATTTTCCGCTGAAGATGGGGAGCAGATAATAGGAAGTGCCCATTGCAAGGATAACCACTCCTCCCACCAGATTCATGTGGGCATGTGCCAATGGATCGATCATGTGGCCGGGGCCGCCGTAAGGGCTGCCTATCGAGTCAAGCCAGGCCCGTATGGGGGGCAACACTTGCAACATACCGTGCATCGCGCCGATAAAAAATGAAACGGCGGAAACAAGCAGAAACTTAACTAAATGTGGCTGAGCGTTTTTTAAAGGCATGGAGATAAAAATTTGGAAGCTAAAGATATAAAAGCACGGCCAAATATGACCGTGCTTTTATTTGCAGCATGATGGCAAAAAGCTGCCAGCCAGACTTTAAGACCTGCCTAAATTCTTGCTCTTCTGAGATTCAGGAAAGTCGTGCTGAGCATCCTTGAAAGGAGCAATATACGCAGCAGTACGTCCCAACTGATCTTCACCGTGAAGCTGGCGACCCTCAAGTATCCTCTGAATGCCAAGGTTCGTGGCTAACAGTGAAATAATGATGCCGAGAACAAAAATCCCAACTGGAACTAGTAATTCCATAACGTGGCTCTCCTTAAAGTTTTCATTTTTATTAATTTCCTCCCTGCCCAGCTAACCCTACAAATACTTACGTAAGAAGTTTAACTAATAATAATTAATTGTGCAAGCTTTTCTATGTAGTATGCCATAAGTAAGATCAAACGCATTTTTAAAGCTCGCTGGCATATAATCTATCCCGAATACTTACCGAATAACGGAATTGCCATGTCATCAAGTTTGCAAGCATCGCCTGGGCTGGAAGTGGATTTGGAACTGATTCGTAGGCTGGACAAGAATGGCCCGCGTTATACCTCCTATCCCACAGCCGACCGTTTCGTCGATACTTTCAATGCCGATTCGTATAGTAATTGGTGTTCGAAGCGCGAAAGCAACCGGCCTTTGTCGCTATACTTCCATATTCCGTTCTGTAATACGCTGTGTTTTTACTGCGCCTGTAACAAAGTCATCACCAAGGATCGCAGCCTGTCTGAAAAATATGTTCAGTACATGATCAAGGAATTATCCATGCAGGCTGCTGTACTGGGTAAAGGCCAGCGCGTGGAGCAATTACACTGGGGCGGTGGCACACCCACCTTTCTAAGCGACAATCAGATGCGCGAGTTGATGGATGCAACCCGTAAATATTTCACGCTGGTTGATGATGGCGAATACTCCATCGAAATTGATCCGCGTAAAGTGAGTGATGAAACCGTAGTTCTTCTGGCGGAACTTGGCTTCAACCGAATCAGCATCGGCGTGCAGGATTTTGATCCGTTGGTGCAAAAGGCGGTTAACCGAATTCAGAGCGAAGAGGAAACTCTGCAAGTCATTCATGCCGCACGCGCGAACGGTTTCAAGTCGGTGAGTATTGATCTGATTTATGGCCTGCCCAAGCAGACTCTTTCCGGGATCAAGGCCACCCTGGACAAGGTGATTTCTGCCAATCCTGACCGCCTGTCGATTTACAACTATGCGCACATGCCCACTCTGTTCATGCCGCAACGGCGCATCAATGAAACCGATTTGCCTGCGCCGCAGATCAAGCTGGACATCCTGAGTCTGGCTGTCAAAACCCTGACCGATGCGGGATATGTTTATATCGGCATGGATCATTTTGCCAAGCCGGATGACGAGCTTGCGGTGGCTCAGCGCCAGCGCAGATTGCACCGCAACTTTCAGGGATATTCAACCCATTCAGATTGCGATCTGGTTGCAATAGGCGTGAGCTCGATCGGGAAGATTGGTCCCACCTACAGCCAGAATTTTCGCGAACCTGACGACTATTATGCGGCACTGGATCGTGATGTATTACCCATCATGCGCGGTATGGAGTTGAATGGAGATGATTTGATACGTCGCGCGATCATCCAGGATTTGATGTGTCACTTCGAGCTTGAAAAAGAATCCATCAACACGGCCTATCAGATCGATTTTGACAGTTATTTTGCAACCGAAATGGATGAACTGCGCGAATACGAACGCGAAGGTCTGCTAACGCTCACCGCAGATACAGTCAGTGTCACGCCCAAGGGGCGCATGCTTATTCGAAATATCTGCATGGTATTTGACCAATATTTACGCACACGGCAGAAACATGCTATTTATTCCAAAGTCATATAAGGCTGATTAGCAAAGGATGGAAATGAAACGCGTAGATGATTTCCGCTTGCATTTCGGCAAGCAGGAGTTGGTGCCAATTATGGTCGGCGGAATGGGCGTTGATATTTCAACCGCCGAGCTTGCGATAGAAGTCGCCCGACTGGGTGGGGTAGGCCACATCTCCGATGCAATGTTGCCTACGGTGGCGGATCGTCGTTATGACACTGACTTCGTCAAGGATAAGCTCCAGCAGTACAAATACAACATAGAAAATACTAATAAATCTGCCGTTAAATTCGATTTGGGCCAAGTTGCCGAGGCCACCCATTTGCATGTGAGCCATTCCATGGAAGCCAAAGGTAGCTCCGGGATGATTTTCATCAACTGCATGGAAAAACTCACGATGAATGCCCCGCGTGAAACGCTTACCGTGCGTCTGCGCAGCGCCCTGGATGCGGGTATTGATGGGATCACGCTGGCGGCAGGTTTGCATTTGGGTTCTTTCGCATTGATGGAAGATCATCCCCGTTTTCGCGATGCCAAACTTGGTATTATTGTGTCCAGCCTGCGTGCACTGCAATTGTTTCTGCGAAAAAATGCCAGAACCAGCCGCCTGCCGGATTACATCGTGGTCGAAGGCCCGCTGGCAGGAGGTCATCTGGGGTTTGGAATGGATTGGGCTAAATATGACTTGCGCACGATCGTCAATGAAATTCAACAGTATTTACAGGCTGAACATTTGGATATTCCGCTAATTCCAGCCGGCGGGATTTTTACCGGGTCCGATGCAGTTTCCTTTCTTGATACTGGTGCCGCAGCAGTGCAAGTGGCTACGCGTTTTACGGTGGCGCAAGAATGTGGGTTGCCGAAAGATGTGATGCAGGAATACTTCAAGGCCAGCGAAGAAGATATCGAAGTGAATTCCGTGTCGCCGACGGGATATCCGATGCGCATGTTAAAAAGTTGTCCGGCCATCGGCTCCGGTATTCGTCCCGGTTGCGAGTCCTACGGTTATCTTTTGGACTCAAGCGGCAATTGTTCCTATATTGATTCCTATAACCGGGAAGTGGCCGCGCATCCTGGAGCGAAGAAAATTTCCGTGATGGACAAGACATGCTTGTGTACCCACATGCGTAATTTTAAATGCTGGACCTGCGGCCATTACACGTATCGCTTGAAGGACACCTCACACAAGCTGGCGGATGGTTCGTATCAGCTATTAACCGCTGAACATGTCTTTCACGATTATCAATTCAGCACCGACAACAAGATTGCTTTGCCGGAGTCGTTCTGAATTGCTGAAGCAAGGATTTTGCTGGAGAGCGATTTGAGTTCGCCAGTTATTCCTGAATGACTTCAAAGTCGTGAGTAATATCCGCGCTTTTACCCAGCATGATAGAGGCAGAGCAATATTTCTCCGCAGACAATTTGATAGCCCTATCGACTTGCTCCGTTTTGAGGTCTTTCCCCGTGACCACAAAATGAAAATGTATTTTGGTAAAAACCTTGGGGTCTTCAGTCGCACGGTCTGCCTGAATCTCAACCACGCAATCGGTTACTTTCTGACGCCCTTTTTTTAGAATGTGAATCACATCATAAGTGGTGCAACCGCCGGTGCCGAGTAATACCATCTCCATCGGGCGGGGTCCCAGATTACGTCCACCACCATCGGCCGGGCCATCCATCAAAACGGCATGACCGCTTTCGGTTTCTCCAAGAAATGAAACCTGCTCTACCCATTTGATACGTGCTTTCATCATTGCGCCTTATTCATAATAATGAACCACAATTTTAACCGATACCAGAGCAATCCGAAAAGTTCGTGCATAAAAATTTCGCTGCTGTCCAGACTCTCGGCATCCGCAGTAAAACAGATCTGATGAGACCGCGACTTGTTGAAAACCGGGCTTTGACAGATAATGCCGCCGCCCAGCGGAGGTTCCTCTTTGATTGAATAAGCGTGCTTAATTTTTGGAATTGCCATTGAACATTAAATTTCAACGTGCTGTTGACCGTCTAGCGGGAGTGCCGATTTGCGCTTTGCTCTCGCTGTTTGAACGTCTGCGTCTTTTCTTCGGAGCCACTCCCTCGGTGACCTCCTCCCCGCGCAAAATCTTGATTATTCTGCTTTCGGAAATGGGCAGTCTGGTATTGGCGCATCCCATGTTTATGAGGCTCAAGCAGAAATACCCCGAGGCCTCATTGCACATTATGATGTTTCGTAAAAATCGGGAAGTGCTCGATCTGCTCGGGGTGATTCCGGAAGAAAACGTGCTGACCATCAACGATGGCGTGCTGACAGAATTCGCCGCAGACAGCTTGAATAATATACGCAAAATGCGTTCGTTGAAATTCGATGTGGTTATTGATTGCGAGTTATTTTCACGGGTCAGCAGCATTTTTTCATATTTATCTGGCGCACCGATCCGCGTCGGTTTTCATCCCCATACTCAGGAGGGGCTATACCGAGGCTCGTTTATCAACCGCCCGGTGTTGTATAACCCTTACCGCCACTTATCCAGTCAGTTTCTTACAATGGTTTCCGCGATTGACTCTCGCACAGTACCCACCTCAAAAGAAGTTTCTGAGATTGAGGTAAAAAATCCTCCCATGCTTGATTTTCCTGGAGATGAGTTGCAGCGTACTACCTCACAGCTGCATGCTGATTTCCCCAGCATTGAAGAAAAGAAACTCGTTCTGGTCTATCCGGGCGGAGGTATTTTGCCGATACGAGCCTGGCCGCTGGAAAATTATCTTCAGCTATGCAAAAACCTGCTTGATGATGGTTATGCAATCGGTGTCATTGGCCTTAAAGATGACAAAGTTTTAGCGCAATCAGTGGTGGAGCATTGTCAGAGCGAATATTGTGTGAATCTTGCGGGCTACACAAAGTCAGTGAGACACTTGCTGGCGATATTTCACAGGGCATCGTTGTTGGTAACCAACGATGGCGGTCCGGGCCAATTTGCAGCGCTGACTCCGGTTCCATCATTGATATTTTTTGGTCCGGAAACACCGCAGCTATACAGCTCACTAAGCAATAATGCTTACTATTTTTATTCCTCACTTTCTTGTTCGCCCTGTTTGACTGCGTACAATCACCGTTCTTCTCCCTGTGATGGCGACAATCAGTGTTTAAAGCAGATCAAACCAGAGCATGTACTGGCAAAGGCGCGCGAAGTGCTTGGTGGACATACATCCGGCGGCCCCGTCTGATGCCGCTCCTGGATTTGAGACTTTCCGTCGCTTCCGTGCTGCGCAGAATTGTGTCACTGCGCTTTCTGAAATTTGGTACGGTCGGTGCTTCCGGTTTGGTGGTCAATCAGGGAGTGCTTTACCTGGCGCATGAATATTTATTTCATGTATCGAAGTCTTCAGGTAGCGTGGACTGGGTGAGCCTAAATTTGTCGCTCGCGCTGGCCATTTTCTTTGCCACGCTGAACAATTTTATCTGGAACCGGATGTGGACATGGTCAGATCGCAAGCAACAACATCACTATTCTTTTGTCGCACAGTTCGGGCAATACACAATGGCCTGCTGGCTTAGTATTGTGCTTCAGACCATTCTTACAAACCTGCTGGCGCCTCATCTATATAGTATTTACGTAGCAAACCTGATTGCAGTCGTATTGACCAGTGTGTTGAATTTTCTGCTGAATGACATCTGGACATTCGGGCGGCTTAAATTGACGGGAAAGTCTTCCCTTTATGCGCCAAAAAATGATAGCTCGAAAGCGGATTAGTACACGTGATGAACGAGAAACTCGCGAATCATTATTCAGGGTACTCTCTCCATCTCTCCCACCGGGGGAGGGCTGGGGAGGGGGAATCGTGAGAATTGTCCATGCTCAGTCACCCTGGTAGTCCCCGTTTGCGCATAGTCTGGTATGTGCTTGCAACCCTGCTGGCGTTATTTACCTATTTTTACGGCCTGGACAGTCAACAGATTCCCAAAAACGGTGACGAGTATCCCTACGAGCACATAGCGCGTCTAACAGCCGAGAGTGGTCACCTGCTGCCGTTGCAATCCCAGCTGGATCATATGCGCAATACCAAACCACCGCTGCTATTCTGGCAAGGAATTGTCTCCACCCACTGGGGTAAGGATTGGTCGTTGTGGCAATTGCGTTACCCCAGCGTCATTTATACGTTGCTCACTGCAAGTCTGACCTTTCTACTTGGTTGGAAAGTATCGAGAAAATTGGAAACGGGATTTATTGCCCTGTTGACCTATCTTGCCTTCTTTAGCACCTATCGTTACGGACGCCCTTATCTGGTTAATCCAGGCGAAGTTTTCTGGTTTTTCTTACCCTTTTTCTCACTGTTGTACTGGAAATCAGAGGCCTTTGATTCGCGTTTCTGGGTGCCCTTGCTGCTGGGTTGCGAAGTCGGCATTGGTTTATTGTATAAATCGTTTGCGCTCATTGCCCCGGTTGGCTTATGTCTGGCTTGGTGGTATCTGCATTATCGTCAATACTGGTGGCATTACTGTCTGCGCAAGGATGCTTTCAAGATCGTCATTACGGTGACAGTTGCGTTAGGAATATTCAGCTTATGGTTCTTGGTGGATCCCGATCCGCATTCCGTGTGGCAAGAATTCATCGTGGGCGAAAACGCCGATAAATTTGATTCTCATGGAAATTATCTGCTGAAATTATTTTGGGGCGGAAGCAGTTTGTGGGCACTGGTGATTGGCTATCCCATGAACGCGGGGCTATTGGCCCTTCCAGTAATTGCCGTTTTTTTCATTGCTTACCGGCGGCGAGTATTGCTGATCGATGCTGAAAAAATGATGTGGATATGGATGGCAGCATTATTTATTGTGTTCTGCCTCCCCAGCCAACGATCCGCGAGGTACTTGCTTGAAGCCATGCCCGGATTGGCGGTGCTGTGCGCACTAAATTGGCATCGCATCAATCGAATGGTGTTTATCGCTAGTCTGCTTGTGATGGTGATTGTGCTCTCCTTTTTTGCATTCATGTCAGTGCATTTGCAGCGGGAAATGGCCGGTACCGAATTGTATGGGTTAATGTATTGGCTACTGTTGATCCTGTCCGCTTACTTGATATTAATTGCTTTGTTTGTTCCCAAAACCACGCCAGCCATTGTTAATGTGGCAGCACTGTTGGTGTTGCTTAGTTTTGCGGCTTTTATGCGCCCATTTGATGGAACTTTGGGTAACTACAGTCCTGAAATTCAGCAGTATGCAAAAGGTAAAGACGTATGGGTCCCTTGTAATTTCAGGGCGAAAGAAGAGGGGTACAGGTTCATTTTACCGGGTGCAAAAATTCACGGTTATCACGAAGATTTGGCGCTGACATCAACCGAGTTGGCTACCAAATATAACTTGTTCGTGGTCCAAGTTCCTTTGCAAGCGGATGGCTGTGCGAATTGCAAAATACTAGGTCAGCGCCTTGATATTCGGGGTCGCCAAAGTGACAGCGAAATTAAGCAGATGCTCAAAGGAGAAATATTTCAGCATCTGTTTGTGAAGGAGTTATTGATTGCAATGCCAAGTGTCAAATCAACTGTTGTCGCCGATGATGAGGGGTGTCGCTGATGGCCCGCTTGCTATTACCCGTGTTTATTCTGCTCGTGTTCAGTCTTGCCTTTTTCAAAGTGACGGAATATCACGCAGCAACGGGGTTCACTATTCCGGAAAATTTTTTATCAAATAATACTGAAGTTCGGTTCAAGGCAAATTTCGCTTCTACCCGGCAGCATACCCAAACCCATGCGGCTTCGGAAATCGAATTGAAAGACGGACGTATCCGTGCATTCTGGTTCTCGGGTAGTCGGGAGGGAGCGGCGGACGTAGAGGTCCATAGTGCGGTATTCGATCCAGTACAGGGAATCTGGGGGAGTGAAAAAACGGTTGCTACTCGTGAAGAGATTGAGCACTCACTCATGCGCTTCATCAGCAAGCTAGGTAACCCTGTTGTCGCTCGATCAAATGATGGAAATCTGTGGCTGTATTTTGTCACCGTGTCGATGGGGGGATGGGCGGGTAGTTCGATTACGGCAATAACTTCCGGGGATGAAGGTGAAACATGGAGTTCGCCACGGCGTCTGATCACTTCACCGTTCCTGAATATCAGTACCTTGATCAAGGGTGCCCCGTTTCTTTACAGTGACGGCACGCTAGGATTGCCCGTTTATCATGAATTCATAAACAAGTTTGGTGAAATTCTGCATTTCGACAAAACGGGACAATTGATAGACGAGCAACGACTCAGTGCGGGCAAAGATCACGGACTGCAACCGGTCATGTTGCCTCAGAGTGAAAACAAGGCGCTCGTGCTGATGCGCCACACAGGCGACGAGCACAGGAAATTAATCGCAGTCTCAACAGTGGATGGCGGTCAACATTGGACTGTACCGGTGAAATTGGGTGTGTCTAATCCTGACGCGGCGGTCGCCGCAGTCGCTCTTCCGGAGGGTTACATTCTGGCGGTACTTAACAATGCAGCGCAGGGTCGTGATCTATTGTCACTGATGATTTCAGCAGACAATGGCCTCTCCTGGAAAAATGTTTACCAACTCGAAGATCAGCGGAGTCAGATAACAGATGAACTTCATTACCTCCAAACGGTGAAACAATTGGCCAGTGCGTTGACTCACACGGCTGTGGATCAGTATGTTCGTTCGACTGAAAACTCAATGTGCACAGATAACCATTGCCGCTTTGAATTTTCCTATCCGTATTTGATTCAGGTGAAAAATGGAGACTTCCATCTTGCGTATACCTGGAACAGAAGTTTTATCAAGCACGTATGGTTTTCCCAAGCCTGGCTGAATTTACAACTTAAATCGTTGCCCCATGGTTAGTTTGAATAATATAACCGGTCTGGTCAGCAGTACGCTTGTGATAACGGCGGCGGTTACCCATTTGCCCGGTGCTTCTTGTTTGCGCTATCTTCGATTTGCAATGCTGGTTGGTATGGTTGCATTGGTCGTATTGATTCCAATCGGAGGCATGCCCCTTGCTGCCTATCTAAGAGGGTGGATAGGTGACTTGAGCATCACTTCGCTGGTGCTGTTGACGCTGACCCTGTTAACTCGCTTGCCGGGTAGAAAAATATTTGACAGCAAGGAATATTCCCCACTTTTTATTTTAGTTGCGTTGGCTGGATTAGTGCTTTATCCGATGGCCTTGGGCATCGGCTATTGGGATCCTTATCGATTGGGATTGGGTAACGTGTGGTTTTTGTGCGGGTTGCTGTTGCTGGCCCTGGCAGCCTATTTTTATAGGCTTTCGTTAGTTACATTCATTATCGTACTGGCAGTGTTGGCATGGAGTATAGAATGGTACGAATCCCGCAACTTATGGGACTATTTGCTTGATCCATTGCTATTTATCTACGTAATTACACGGCTGGTTCATTCTGGAACGCAAGGAATATTCAAGTCGTCCCGTCAGTGAATGAATTTTTTCAGAAAGTGACTACTAAAGAGATGCTCGAATAATTCAATTTCTTTATTGTTGCTGAATGGTTTTCAGTAAGAAGGACGATAACACATCGTTTTAGCTTCGAATGGTTGCAGCATTGGTGCGGTATGCAACGCTTCACCCAGCCTACTATGATTAACTTCAAGTCAAGTCTTTTTTGTAAATCCATCCTTCCGTTTTAAAGTTTCATTCCTGTTTTTCTTAAGTTGATCTTCATGCCTTCAATTTAAGATGGTTTTGCTACCGACTCAAGCTGTTTTAGTAATTCATAGTATCTACAGTAGTACCAGGCTGAAAATTGTTCATAGGCATGATTTTTTAGTAAAGAATTGTTTATTCCTGTTATTTTATATATAAAGTATAAAAATCATATTGTTAGTTAGTTTTTTAAGTGACTTTCAGTCCGATGTGTAGTTATTATTACTCCCCCTGATTATTTTATTTTCTCGCCAAGGATAAAACTTTTTTCTAATCCCCCTTGACTTACTAATATATTAGCGAATAAACTACGCCTTACTAACATATTAGTGAATAGGACTGCGCTGTCTCGTCGTAGTTCTTATTTAATTAAAAATCATTTACTTATTAGGAGTTTATACGATGAAAAAACCTGTAAACAATTGGATTATTGTAGGAACTAATCACGAAGACAAACCGTTTCGTCCTTCTGACTGGGCTGGACGGATTTGTGAACTCGACTCTGAAGTACAGCAAAGTGGAATAATTAAATATTCTGAGGATCTTCGCCCAATTCGCTATAACGGACATGCCGCAGTATATGTGGACTCAGATTTGAGAGATGATCGCACCAAAGTTTGGGAAGAAGTGATGGCATTTGCCAACTTGCACCAACTTAAAGTGGTTGAATATGCTGATCCGGTGACTGCTTTCCACGGTATGTTGAAGCCTAACACTGAAGCTTACCTTCAAGGTAAAGCAGAAAAGATTGCCGCTTAGTATTAATGCGTGAAATTTATATATAAGGATTATCAAACTGATCTTCCAGATGAGGCAGCAAATAAACTGGGTGCTCAACGTTGATAAAATCCTTAATTTCTCCTCCCTGAAGTTACCCCCTAACTTCAGTTTCAAGGGCACCGTAAGGTGCCCTTTTTTTGTATTAAGTTAAAGTTAACTCAATAACGTGACGAAGCGAAAATGAAATATCTTTGACAGGCTTGCAGGTCAAGGCTCATTAGTAGACAAGCTTGGGAACAAAATAAAACAGGTTTAGTATAAAATCAGGGCATGCAAAACCAGATTTTTATCGCAAGAAGCAGTTTATTGTAAATTCCGATTAAGACTGGGTCTCCAAAATAGTATTTCCAGAGGCCCCATTTAGTTAGAAGCTCCCACAAGTTTAGACACAAGAAAAGAGAACTCATGAGCGGAAACCTTTTTATTGTCAGTGCGCCTTCCGGAGCAGGTAAAACTTCGCTGGTGAATGCCCTGTTGTCCACCAACAAGGACATCGATCTGTCAGTCTCCTACACTTCCAGGGTGCCACGTCCGGGAGAAACTGACGGTAAAGATTATCATTTTGTTAGTCGAGAAAAATTCCTGTCCATGGCTCAACAAGGCGATTTTCTGGAAAGCGCCGAAGTTTATGGTAATCTTTATGGTACATCGCAATCATGGATTACAACGGAAACGGCCAATGGACGCGACATACTGTTAGAGATAGATTGGCAGGGTGCGCAGCAAGTACGCAGCAAATTTCCCCAGTGTATCAGCATTTTTATTTTGCCACCCACATTGCAGGCTTTGCAAGATCGGTTGAATAGCCGAAAACAGGACAGCACCGAGGTGATTGCAAGACGAATTGCCTCAGCCAGAGAAGATGTAGCGCATGTTGCCGAGTTCGACTATGTTATTATCAACGATAAGCTGGACGAGGCACTACAACAACTTAATGCCGTAGTAGTAGCTGCAGGACTTAGGTGCGACAGGCAACTCGCACGGCAGCAAAATATAATCAATCAACTGCAAAAATAGAAAGAAAGGTTCACCATGGCCCGCATTACCATAGACGACTGTCTGACACGCATCCCCAACCGTTTTGAATTGACCTTGGCCGCCGCTTATCGTGCACGACAACTGGCAAACGGGGCAAACTATCTGGTGGATGAAAGCAAGGATAAGCCAACCGTGATCGCTTTGCGCGAAATAAGCGAAGGAAAGGTCGGGCTAGAAATTCTTAACCGTGGAATGGCGTGATCAAAAAGCAGGTAGCTTATAGCTAGCAACCAATAGGATTAGTGCTCCGCTGCTCGTTACAAGCTTTCAATGTCTAATGTCCGATGCCGAAACGCTCCTGCAGGAGGTTTCTACCTACCTGAAACCCAAGGATGTAGAACACATCCGGCAAGCACTCGAATTCAGTAACAACGCACATCAGGGACAGTTTCGCCAATCCGGGGAACGATACGTTTCACACCCGATCGCCGTTGCGCGAATTCTCACGCCGCTTCATCTTGACGCTCAAGCCATCATGGCGGCGCTGCTGCATGACGTTGTGGAAGATACAGATACCAGCAAAGAAGATCTGGTCAGTAAATTTGGCAAGCCTGTAGCCGATTTGGTTGACGGATTGAGCAAACTTGATCGCATCGAGTTTGAAACTAAAGAAGATGCCCAGGCGGAAAATTTCCGCAAAATGCTGCTGGCAATGGCACGCGACGTACGTGTGATTCTGATAAAACTGGCAGACCGTCTGCATAATATGCGTACGATCGAAGTAATGCCTCGCGAAAAAATTGAGCGTATCGCACGCGAAACTCTGGAAATATATGCGCCCATCGCCAATCGCTTGGGATTAAATTCAATATATCAGGAACTAGAAGATTTAAGTTTTAAATACCTGCACCCAAACCGTTATTCGGTACTATCCAAAGCACTCAAGGTTGCTCGAGGGAACCGGCGCGAAGTTGTCGGTAAAATTCTTGAAACCATTCGGCAGCGACTGAAAGACCAGCACATCAATGCTCAGATACAGGGGCGTGAAAAACATTTGTACGGCATCTATCTGAAAATGCAGGCCAAGGCGCTGGCGTTCTCACAAGTGCTGGACATTTACGGCTTCCGCGTACAGGTAGACGATACCCCCTCATGCTATTTGGCGCTGGGGGTGCTGCATAGTTTGTACAAACCCATCCCGGGAAAGTTCAAAGATTACATCGCCATTCCCAAGGCCAATGGATACCAGTCACTACATACTACCTTGTTTGGACCGTTCGGAACGCCTATCGAGGTGCAAATACGCACGGTTGAAATGCACAAAATTGCCGAGGCGGGTGTGGCTTCTCACTGGCTTTACAAGAGCACGCATGCACCAATCAACGACTTGCACCAGAAAACTCACCAGTGGTTGCAAAGTTTGTTGGAGAGTCTTGCTGAAAGCGGTGATTCAGTTGAATTTCTGGAACACCTCAAAGTTGATTTATTTCCTGATGAAGTGTATGTTTTCACGCCAAAAGGCAAGATTCTTGCACTGCCGCGCGGAGCCACGGCGGTGGATTTTGCGTACAGTGTGCATACCGACATTGGAAATCGCTGTGTTGCCGTCAAGGTAAATTTCGAGTTGGTGCCATTACGCGCCGAACTTAAAAATGGTGACAGGGTGGAAATTATTACAGCCCCACATGCCAAACCCAATCCAGCATGGTTGAGCTATGTGGTGACCAGCAAAGCGCGTAGCCACATACGCCATTTCCTGAAAACTATGCATTTCAAGGAATCCGCCACGCTGGGCGAGCGGTTGCTACATCAGGCCTTGCTCTCTCTCAATCTTAAGCCAGAGGAAATTGATGATAATCCTCACTGGCAAAAATTACTCAAGGATAGTGATTCAAAGTCGCGGGATGAAATTCTTGCAGATATTGGTTTGGGTCGCCGCCTCAATATGGTGATTGCACGCCAGCTAGCCCGTATCGGGGAAGCGGGGGCGCAAGAAGCTACAACTTCCAGCGGCGTTGTCACGATCATGGGTACAGAAGGTATGGCAGTGCAATTCGCCAAATGTTGTCGTCCTATCCCGGGTGATCCCATTATCGGAGTCATTAAAAGCGGGCAGGGTTTGATTGTGCATACTCACGACTGCCCATCGCTGCGTAAAGGTCGGAGCGGTGTAGATAAATGGCTGGACGTGACGTGGGACAAAAATATTAGCCGTCCGTTCGAAGTGAGCATCAAGCTAATCGTTGCCAATCAGCGTGGTGTACTGGCAAAAGTCGCCGCAGCGATTGCGGAGGCGGAATCCAACATCGAAAACGTACATTTCACCAACGAGGGAGATTACACAGCACTGTACTTTACCTTGCAAGTTGGAAATCGACAGCATTTAGCCAAGGTCATGCGCGGCTTGCGCGGCATACCCGAGGTGGTGCGGATTACCCGAGTGAAGAACCATACTGCTTAGCAGTTTCAGCCCGGCTCAAAGTGGGAATGCAAACCAAATTTTTAACTGTTTACAGCACGACTGCTGCTGATTTTCCCTTTTTCGAAGTAGCGCAGCAAATGGTAGGTTGCCCAGGCAACAGCCACCATTCCGATAGTGAATCCCCCATAAGTGATAGGCCATGGGATACCCGGCATCATCACTGAAAGTTCCGACATGCCAAACATTCCAGTCAATACATTGAGCGGCATGAAGATCACACTGAGCACAGTCAATTGCTTCATGGTTTTGTTCTGATTGATGTTAATAAAACCAACCGTAGCGTCCATCAAAAAATTAATTTTTCCGAACAGGAATGAAGTGTGTCCGTCCAGCGATTCGATATCCCTTAGAATTTGCTGGGCGTCATCGTGCTGTTCCTTGGAAAGGAAACGACTACGCATCAGAAACGAAACCGCCCGGCGAGTATCCAGCACGTTTTTACGTATACGGCCATTCATGTCTTCACTGTGTGCGATGCCGGTAAGCATAGTCGCAGCGTCCTCGTCAGTCATCTGTTTGGAGAGCACTTGTTTTCCAACAATTTCCAAACTGCGATACACATCCTCCAGGGCATCCGCGGAATATTCCACATCTCCCGCATATAGATCCAACAGGACATCTTTCGAACCCGAAACATAATGCGGCTGGGAACGCGCACGTAAGCGCTGCAAGCGAAATACTGGCAACTCTTCCTTGCGGATCGAGAATAAGATATTTCGATGAAGGATGAAAGCGACGGCAACGTTGCTCGACATCTCATTCTTGTCGAGCAAGAAATCGGAGTACAAATGGATGGCTCCCTGTTCTTCAACATAGAAGCGGGCGCTTGATTCCAAATCACCCAACTTGTCGGGATCGGGTAAGTCAATTTCAAAAATGTCTCCCACCCAAATGCGTTCCTCGAACGTGGGAGCTACAAGATCAACCCAGATAGGATTGGATCCGGTTAAGTCTCCTGTTGCTCTGATCTGAATTTCACGCAAACGCCCATCCAATAGTTCGAAAGCCTTTACGCTGGAGCGTTCGTTCTTGTAATCATGCTTGCCAAGCACCTGAATAACCGAGGGAGATATTTCCAGAAGAACATGTTCCTTCTTGCCTTCAGGCAGCCGTGCCCAAATGAACGACAGGTCTTCAGGGGACATAGACTCGAGAAGCGAAGCAACTTCGGACGCGTTCATTTGCTCAATGACCTGATCGAGCTTCATAAGATTCTGTTTCCGAACCAACGTCTCAACCAAATCATGGTGAGGCATGTTCTGATTGTGAACAACGTCAGAGAGCAGCTTGTTTTTTTGCAAAATCTGGAGCACGTCCTGTCGATTTTTTTGTTGCTTTTCGATCAAGTCTTCTGGCATTTTAACCCTTTGGAATGACTGATTACTCATCTTCAAATGCTCTGAGGCGCATGAGCCTGCAAACCCTAACTATCTGAAGTTTGACTGTCAAGAGGCCGGGGCAACACTTTTGGCAAGTTAAAGAAAACGGCGCATCACAACAATGCGCCGTTCAGTTCAAAATCCAGCAGCGTGGAAGTTAGACTTGCGGATGCGCGCGCTCAGCCCCGCTGTGCAACTTATTAAGAGCATTCAAATAAGCTTTGGCCGACGCCACCACAATGTCGGTATCTGCACCTTGGCCATTGACCACGCGTCCGCCCTTCGCCAAACGTACCGTGACTTCACCCTGGGCGTCGGTGCCGCTGGTAATGTTATTCACCGAATATAACAGCAACTCGGTGCCACTGTGTACGATGTGCTCAATAGCCTTGAAGGTTGCATCCACCGGCCCCCCGCCTTGTGTTTCTGCGGTTTGCTCTTTTCCTCCCACACTGAGCACGACCTTGGCTATCGGCAATTCGCCTGTCTCGGAATGTGCACGCATGGAAACCAGACGGTAATGTTCGCTGACATGGGCGACCACCTCCTCATTCACCAATGCCTGCAAATCCTCGTCGAAAATTTCATGCTTACGGTCGGCCAAATCCTTGAAGCGCGCAAAAGCAGCGTTCAAAGCCTCTTCACTTGCCAAGACAATGCCAAGCTCCTGCAAGCGCGTGCGGAATGCATTACGCCCGGAGAGTTTGCCCAGCGTCAATTTGTTCGTGCTCCATCCCACGTCTTCAGCGCGCATGATTTCGTAAGTTTCGCGGTGTTTGAGTACGCCGTCCTGATGGATACCCGATTCGTGTGCGAACGCATTTGCCCCCACGATAGCCTTGTTCGGCTGCACCGGGTAACCGGTGATGCTGGAAACCAGTTTTGAAGTTGGCACGATTTGCGTGGTGTCGATGCGTGAATCACAAGAAAATACATCGCGACGCGTTTTTACAGCCATCACCACTTCTTCAAGTGAAGCGTTCCCCGCACGTTCCCCCAAACCATTGATGGTACATTCCACCTGTCTGGCACCATTCATAACTGCAGCAAGAGAATTGGCTGAAGCCAGGCCCAGATCATTGTGGCAATGTGTGGACCAGATTACTTTATTACTATTTGGAACTTTGTCGATTAACTGCTTGATGCGCTCCCCCCATAACAAGGGGATACTGTATCCAACCGTGTCAGGTACATTAATGGTCTTGGCTCCAGCCTGTATGACAGCTTCAAAAATACGAATAAGGAAATCCATTTCCGAACGAACAGCATCTTCGGCAGAAAATTCGACGTCATCCGTATACTCCAGCGAGAGTTTTACCGCTTTAACCGCAGCTTCAAGCACTTGGTCTTGTGTCATGCGCAACTTCTTTTCCATGTGGATGGGCGAAGTGGCTATAAAAGTGTGAATGCGCCCGGATTTAGCGGGCTTGATTGCTTCGCCTGCCGCACGCACATCTTTCTCATTTGCGCGTGCCAACGAGCAAACCGTAGAGCGCTCAATGGATTGGGCAATATGATTAATCGCATCTGCATCGCCCGGACTGGCGGCGGCAAATCCCGCCTCAATCACATCCACACCCAGTTTTTCAAGCTGGCGTGCGATGCGGATTTTTTCCTCCTTGGTCATGGATGCGCCGGGACTTTGTTCGCCGTCGCGCAATGTGGTATCAAATATTATTAACTTGTCGGTCATGTCAAACTCCAATGAAAAATAGATCAAATATGCGGAACCGTTAAGCCCCGCGCATGCTTCAGATTGGGTGGAATAAAGAATTAGCGCGCGACGCGCAGCTTCAGCGCAGCAAGCAGGCTGGATATGGAGTGCGAAAGCGATATGTGGCGTGAGAAGTGCATATGGCAGAATATAGCGGCTTTGTCCGGGTTACGCAATATTTTTTTGAAGTTGGCGGTGTAGTGCTTAGCCTGACCAACATAAGCTATTTTTCTTCGGGACAGCATGTTCAATCCGTTTCATATCGCCGATTACCATTTTCTTCGCCGTGGTGATCTCCTTCCCCATGATGACCTTCATTTTCTTCTGTGTTGCGATCGGCTTCGTGATGATGCTCCTCATATCCGAGCAAGTCGCAACCGGGAAGCAGGGTTGTTTCAGCAAACAAAACACAGGCTAGGGTCAAGGGTAATATTTCAATCTTGCATTCCCCTTTATGGTTAATCGCATGGATATAGCCTAATTCAATTTTAACTCATGTGGAAACTAAATGACGCACCCCGAAAAAGATGAGTCAGTCAACTGAAAGCTTCGCAAAAAGTTGGCATCCATTTATAATGGTTTTTTAACTTGACTCTGGCCGAAGCTATTTTAATCATCAAATCCAACTTTGGCACCGCGAGAATGAAGCGAGCCGCAAACTGGCAGAAATTCCTGGAATAGGTCCGATCACGGCGAGCGGGATCGTGGCCACAGTGGGCGATGCACGAGAGTTGAAGAATGGTCGGCAATTGGCGGCGTGGATGGGGCCGGTGCCGAAACAGAAGTCAAGCGGCGGCAAACAGAAACTGCTGGGCATCAGCAAGCGTGGCGATACCTACCTGCGTACCTTATTGATCCACGGCGCACGCTCTGTGATCAATGTTGCCGAGAAAAAAGCAGAGTCCGAAAGCTGGCTGCGAAAGTTGATCGGCAGGCGACACACGAACGTGGCAACGGTCGCGCTGGCGAACAAGAATGAACGCATCATCTGGGCGCTGTTGGCACACGGGCGAACTTTCCACCCCGATTACAAGTTTACACAAACCGCAAACCTGTAATCGGCGCGGTTGAGTAAAAACCCCTTTATTAAACAGTTGTAAGGAGTAATACACCACCGGTTGCACAGGCAATCATGAAATGATGGCGAGACAGGTCAGACCGTGAGTGAGAAAGTCCGATAACCTTACAGGGCATCAAGCCCGCGAATGTGATAGGGAACTCATTCAGCCTATTCCATCAGGGATAGAGGCGATAGCCTCACTTAAAATCCGGATGTATGGATGCAGTCTTTACCTAATCTCAAAATCGTCGATTGAAAATGCTTGGCAAAAGTGGGCGTCCATGTATTAGGTTAGGCTCTCGCCTGCCAAATGGTGGGATTTCTGTTGCCATGAAATACCGCCAAGACAACAATGCGATGTTTCTCCGCACGAAAATAAACGCTATATGGAAAACGATTGGCGACGACACGCCGAATGTCTTCGCGAACAACGGCAAACTGGAGAGGGTTTTTAGATGCCAGTAATACGCACCGGTCAATTTCAGCAATGAACTCAAGTCCAAGGCCAAGCCGCTTGCCTTCATACAATGCAATTGTTTCGATGAATTCTGCGCTTGCGGCACGATAAAAAGTGATGGGCAGGCTCATTGCCTGGTATTGGCAAGAGCGGTTGCTTTTACGTCGTTCCAAGAAACAACATCATTTGGATTCGCCAGATGGTCGGAGAGACGGCGATCAAGCTCCGTTTTCTGCGCTTCTGTCAACGATGGTGCGGCACCACGACTGACGATGCCATCCCAGATGGCCTCAACCAACTCAATCTGCTCGTCAATATCGAGCACACTTGCTTGCTGTAAAAGTTGTGTATTCATGACCTTTGCTCCATTCAAAGCTTGTGTGCTGATTCTAGCGCGCTTCGCACCCGATGTCGAACGTGCGCCTAACGAAGCTGTAGAAAAAGTATCATCATCCGCGCATCGTGCCGTGAACCAAAACAAATATCAAGGTCAAAGTGTGGATTGATATTTTGGAGCAATAAATGGCGCGTTACAAACACATCGATACCAGCCCGCGGTTTCTTGCTGTGGACTTGCAACGGCAACTTTTGCCGGGCACTTTCGAATATGCATTGAATCACCTGCTCGACAACGAGCTTGATCTGTCCGATTTTGATTCCCGCTTCAACAATGACGTAGCAGGTGCCACGGCATTTCGCCTGCCATGCTGCTTAAAATCATTTTGTTTGCCTA
>Ga0208872_1000907_pt1 | contig 19719 bp, 15 predicted proteins | sample CryBogCBH12Aug08_FD_185508 | JGI IMG/M metagenome (GOLD analysis project Ga0208872, IMG submission 185508) | Freshwater microbial communities from Crystal Bog, Wisconsin, USA - CBH12Aug08 (SPAdes) | ecosystem: Environmental > Aquatic > Freshwater > Lake | place: Crystal Bog, Wisconsin, USA...
TTTTATTGCTGCCATTGTTGCAACTTCCGCTGTTTTTGCCTGGGCCTCAGAAGCGGCGCCGGCAGCTGCAGCACCCGATCTGGCCAAAGGCGAGGCCACTTTTGGCGCCGTCTGTATCGCCTGTCACGGCCCCGAGGGCAACTCAGGAACGCCCACCTATCCCAAGTTGGCACAGCAACATCCACAGTACCTGATCAAGCAACTGACCGAATTCAAGGCCGGCAAGCGAAACAATGCCATCATGATGGGCATGGCTGCACCGGTTTCGGAAGCAGATATGACAAACATCGCTTACTGGCTGAGCACCAAGAAGGCTACGCCCGGCTCTTCCAAAGAGAAGGATCTGGTCGTGCTGGGTGAGCGCATTTATCGCGGCGGCATTGCCGATCGTCAGATCCCGGCCTGCGCTGGTTGCCACGGACCCGCTGGCGCCGGAATTCCTGCCCAGTACCCGCGTCTGAGCGGACAACATGCTGAATATCTGGCGGGTCAGTTAACTGCATTCCGTGACATGGTGCGTACTAACAGCACGCAGATGAATCAGGTTGCTGCCAAGCTAAATGATCGCGAAATCAAGGCGGTTGCAGACTATATTGCCGGATTGCACTGATCGCTGAAAAGGTTGCTGGTCCGAGGCCGGCAGCTTTTTCCAAAATTGGCCATACTGCGATTTTCGGTGCCGGGAATGTAAGAAAAATGCATTTCGGGCGACCAAAGGAAAAGAAGGATGTCCAATATGCTGATCAAATCTGTTTCCAATGGTTTTAACCACCCGCATTCAAGCGAAATAACCCCGCGGTCTGTTTATCAGGGCCGACGCGCGTTTCTTCAGACCCTTGCAGTCGCGTCAACAGGCTCCGCTTTAGCGGGCTGGCAGCAAAGTGCGGCTGCAGAGGAGTCCATCTGGGGCTCACGTCCGGGCAAGCTTGCTGCCCTCAATGCTGCGCAAGGGCACGGCGATGGCTATCAGGCGATGGAAAAAGTTACCGCCTACAAGGATGCCAGCAGCTACAACAATTTTTATGAATTTGGCACCGACAAGGCAGATCCTGCGCGCAATGCGCACACCCTGAAAACCAGTCCGTGGTCCGTCGACATTGAAGGTCTGGTCAAGAAGCCGACGCGTCTAACCCTCGAAGACCTGCTCAAATTCAGCCCGCAGGAAGAGCGCATCTACCGCCTGCGCTGTGTAGAAGGCTGGTCCATGGTGATTCCGTGGGTGGGTTATTCCCTGGCAAATCTGATCCGCAAGGTCGAGCCGCTGGGCAGCGCAAAGTATGTTGAATTTGTGAGTCTGGCAGACCCCCAGACGATGCCCATGGTTGGATCGCGCATTCTGGACTGGCCCTATGCCGAAGGTTTGCGGTTGGATGAAGCCATGCACCCGCTGACGCTGCTGGCATTTGGCATGTATGGCGAGGTGTTGCCTAACCAGAGCGGGGCTCCGGTGCGCCTGGTGGTGCCGTGGAAATATGGCTTCAAGAGCGCCAAGAGCATTGTGAAAATCCGCTTTGTCGACAAGCAGCCTGGCACCGCCTGGAACAAGGCAGCGGCCAACGAATATGGGTTTTATTCCAATGTAAACCCCAATGTTGACCACCCGCGCTGGAGTCAGGCATCTGAGCGACGGATTGGTGAAGACGGGCTGTTTTCCAAGAAGCGTAAAACCCTCATGTTCAACGGTTACGAGGCGCAGGTCGGGCAGCTTTATGCGGGCATGGATCTGAGAAAGTTTTACTGAGGCCAGCCATGCGACTATTCATCAATCGCGCATTGAACGGCCGTTGGGCAAAAACCGCCTGGTTTGTGGCCTCTTTACTGCCTGCTGCCTATCTTTTTTATGCCGCTGCCACCGACGAGCTTGGGGCCAATCCAGCAGAGGCGCTGATTCGCTCCAGTGGCGACTGGACGCTACGCGCACTTTGTCTGGTGCTGGCAATTACCCCATTGCGCAGTGGCGCCGGATTGTCGGGGCTGGCCCGGTTTCGTCGCATGGCCGGATTATTTGTGTTTTTTTATGGCGTGTTGCACCTGCTGGCCTATAGCGTCTTTGACATGGGACTGGACGTGGGCGACATTGCCCGCGACATCGCCAAGCGGCCATTTATTCTGGTTGGATTCGTTGCCATCGTCTTGCTGACCCTATTGGCGGGAACATCGTTCAATCGGGCTATTCGCAGTTTGGGAGCGACGCGCTGGAAGCGACTGCATTCACTCGTTTACGCCATCGCAGCGCTGGCGATTGTCCATTTCTTCTGGATGCGTGCCGGCAAACACAATTTTGCGGAGGTCGCTGTTTACGGCGCCGTTCTGGCCACATTGCTGGGCTGGCGCGTCTGGAATTGGCTGCGGAAAAAGGCTGCGGGCTGGCAAACGCTCAAGGCTGCTGCGGCGGGACGCTAGCGTTAGCCCCAGGCCTTGCAGCAGGCAAATACAAATCGCCCGTCTGTCCGCAGCCCGAAAGTGCGCAGAACAAGCAGAGTGTGCAAAGGGTCGTGAGGGGGCCCGGCACTTTAAAACATCCCACGCGAACTGGTTTTATTTTTGACTTTATTTGCGACATAAGCAAATTGTATCGGTTGGTCCGACGTCTCAGGTCCACAGGGTTGGCGTGCATCCAAGCTACAACTGTCAATGCGTTCTAAAATGGGATTCCATATTGCAGGAATGCCCATGACGGATCTCGAATACCTCAATCACGCCGAACTGTTGCTCAAGGCGGTAGAAGCCAACTGCGACCGGATCAACGAAAACAGCGCAGTCGACGTCGATAACCAGCGCGTAGGCGGCATGATCACGCTCACGTTTGCCAATGGCAGCCAGATTGTGGTTAATCTGCAGAAACCACTGCAGGAAGTGTGGCTGGCCTCCAAAGCTGGCGGCTTCCACTTTAAATTCCACGACGGCCGCTGGGAAGACACCAAGGGTCAGGGTGAGTTTTTTGAAGAACTGTCGCGCCAGGCCACGTTGCAGTCTGGAGCAACATTGCGTTTTGCGCCCTGATCAGTTTTTAAACAGTTCCAGCAGCTTCTTCTTTTCCTCGCTGTCGGCACTGATAGGCTCCGAGGCCGTTCTCGCGGGAGCGCCCAAAGCAGTGACTCCGCCACCGGCTGAAAATTCTTCAAAATACCACTCGCCGCCCACGTGTGTGACGCCTTCGGGCGCTGCAGGCTCACTCACCGGCACGTCCTTCAGCGCGGTCTCCATGAAGCTGATCCACACCGGCAGGCTCAGTCCGCCCCCGGTTTCCTTGTCGCCAAGCTTGCGCGGCGTGTCGTAGCCAATCCAGGTGACGGCGGTAATGGTGGGCTGAAAGCCTGCAAACCAGGCGTCCATCGAGTCATTGGTCGTACCTGTTTTGCCGTAAACGTCGGGGCGTTTGAGTGTGGCCTGGGCCCGGGCAGCCGTTCCTGAGCGGGTTACTTCCTGCAGCAGGCTGGTCATCAGGAAGGCATTGCGGGCTTCAATGACGCGCTGCGTTTCATCCAGAACCACGGGCGGCGTATCGAGCAGCGATTTCCCCCGCTGCTCGCTGATTTTATTGACCAGCCATGGCTTGATGCGGTAGCCGCCATTGGCAAAAACGGAATATGCGGTTGCCATCTGCATTGGCGTTACCGAACCGGCGCCCAGCGCCATCGTCAGATACGGCGGATGCTTGTCGGCATCAAAGCCAAAGCGGGTAATCCAGTCTTGCGCGTAATGGGTGCCAATCGACTGCAGGACCTGAATCGAGATCATGTTTTTCGACTTGGCCAGTCCGCGTCGCAGCGTCATGGGACCATCGTAGGTTCCGTCGTAGTTTTTAGGCTCCCAGGCCTGACCACCGGTCACATCGGCATCAAAAAAGAGCGGCGTGTCGTTGACCACCGTTGAGGGTGTAAAACCCTTTTCCAGAGCCGCGGAATAAATGAAGGGCTTAAAACTGGAGCCCGGCTGGCGCCACGCCTGCGTCACGTGGTTGAACTTGTTTTTACCAAAATCAAACCCGCCAACCAGCGCACGGATCGATCCATCGCGCGGGTCAATGGCGACAAAAGCGCCCTCAACTTCGGGCAACTGGGTGATTTCCCAGCCGCCCTTGAGTAGGCGCGACACCCGAATGACAGCGCCTGGCCGAATTTTTATATTGGCCCCCGCCTTGTCCGAAAGTCCCGACTGCGCCGGGCGCAAACCATCGCCCGTAATGTCCAACAACTCCCCAGCCTGACGCATGGCCTTGATGTGTTTGGTATCTGCCTCGATCACCACTGCCGACATGACGTCGCCGTTATCGGGATGTTCGTCCAGTACCTCGTCTACGGCGTCTTCTATTTCCTGCTGCGTAGCGGGCAGCGTGATAAATTTCTCGGGTCCGCGGTAAATCTGGCGCCGTTCAAAGTCCATGATGCCGCGCCGCAAGGCCCTGTAGGCAGCGTCCTGCTCGTTGGTATGGATAGTGGTTTGTACATTCAGTCCGCGGGTGTAGGTCTCATCTCCGTACTGGCTGTACATCAGTTGACGCACCATTTCGGCAATGTATTCGGCGTGCACGCGGTTGGAATTCTGTCCGGTGCGCACATGCAGTTCTTCCTTCTTTGCGGCCTCGGCCTGTGCGGCGGTTATGAAACCGTTCTCCAGCATCCGGTCGATGATGTATTGCTGGCGCACCCGCGCCCGTTTGGGATTGCTAATGGGGTTATAGGCCGAGGGCGCCTTGGGGAGCCCTGCCAGCATGGCGGCTTCGGCGATTGAAATGTCCTGCAACTGCTTTCCAAAATAGGTTTCGGCGGCGGCCGCAAAACCGTAGGCGCGGTTGCCCAGATAAATCTGGTTCATGTAAATTTCGAGAATCTGGTTCTTGCTGAGTTGCCGCTCGAGTTTGTAGGTCAGCAGAATTTCGTAGATTTTGCGGGTAAAGGTCTTTTCGGCCGACAGGTAGACGTTGCGCGCGACCTGCATCGTGATGGTCGACGCCCCCTGGCTCTTGGCCTTGCCCAGATTGGCCAACCCGGCACGCAGCACACCCACATAATCGACGCCCCCGTGCTGGTAAAACCGGGCATCTTCAATGGCCAGAACGGCATTGGACATGATGGCGGGAATTTCGCTGATGGGCGTCAGCTTTCGCCGTTCTTCGCCAAATTCGCCCAAAAGGTCGCCTTCTACGGAATAAATTCGCAGTGGAAGCTTGGGGCGGTAGTCTGCGAGGTCGGTTATTTCAGGTAAATTCTGGTAAGCCATGCTGAATGCAATGCCAACCAGAATGACGCCACACAGAATGCTGGCAACTCCCAGTCCTGCCAGCCACATCAGAACCCTTACAAATGGGTGCCATGGGGTGGAGGCAGAGTTTGGAGACGATTTTTTTTCTGAGCTCGGGGGGGGTGAAGACATAGACGGATTATGGCGGAGGCGGCCTTATTATAAAAACCAGCCGTCAACGGCAAAAAACCTGTGACTATGCCGCTTTGCGTGCCGATAAGGGTTTTGCAAGTGTTAACGGATGTACTCTGCGTTGCAAGTGGTAAAGGGCGTGGGCTGTTGACAACGTTGCAAAATGGTGTATTTGGAAAAAACCTTTGCGGGACAACATGCTTACTGATAGCATTGAAGTGATTTCTTAAGTTTCGGCTGGTCGTACCTGGCCTGTATTGGGGGATAGTCTTGATCTCATTGGGGTCGTTTTTTTCAAACAAGCCCGCACCGCTGCTCGGTCTTGACGTCAGCTCGTCCAGCGTCAAGCTAGTCGAACTAGGCCAGGACAAGGCCGGGAAACTGGTGCTGGAGCGTTGTGCTATCGAACCACTCGAGCGTGGATGGATCTCAGACGGCAACATCGAGAAATTCGAAGAAGTTGCCGAAGCCATCAAACGCGTGGTCAAAAAAAGTGGCTCCCGTACACGTCAGGTTGCCATGGCGTTGCCGCCGTCCGCCGTTATCACCAAGAAAATTATCCTTCCCGGTGGCATGAGCGACGAAGAACTTGAGCAGCAGGTTGAAAGCGAAGCCAACCAATACATCCCGTTCCCGCTGGAAGAAGTGAGTCTGGACTTCTGTGTGATTGGCCCCAGCCCGGCATCGGCTGGTGATATTGAGGTGCTGATTGCCGCGTCACGGCGCGAAAAAGTGCAGGACATTCAGGGCCTTGCCGAAGCAGCAGGCCTGACGCCAGTCGTTGTAGACGTCGAATCGTATGCCTCCCGGCTCGCAGTAGGGCGGCTCATTGAAACGCTTCCCAACCAGGGGCGCGGCCTGATTGTCGCCCTGTTCGAAGTCGGCGCCCTGACAACCAGTATGCAGGTGCTGCGCGACGACGATGTACTATACGATCGCGATCAGGCTTTTGGCGGCGCCCAACTGACCCAGATGATCGTGCGCCAATATGGCTTTACGCCAGAAGAGGCGGAAGTCAAAAAGCGCAGTGGCGAACTCCCTGACGACTATGATAACTCCGTATTGCGGCCATTTATTGAAACCATGGTGCAGGAGCTCGGCCGGGCGCTGCAGTTCTTTTTCACCAGCACGCCCCACAACAAGGTCGATTACATTCTGGTTGCCGGAGGTTCTTCCGCCTTGCCCGGGCTGACCGCCGCCGTTACCAAGCACACTTCCTACCCCTGTACGCTGATCAATCCGTTTGAAGACATGGAAATTGGGGATGCAGTGCGCCTTAAAAAGATGACGCGTGAAGCGCCGTCTTATCTCACCGCATGCGGTCTGGCGTTGCGGAGGTTTTCGCAATGATCCGTATTAACCTGCTCCCTCACCGGGAGCTTGCGCGCAAACGTCGCAAGGAAAATTTTCAGGTCGCGCTGGCGTTTTCGGCGCTGCTCGGTGGTGTTCTGGCGGGGGTTATTTATCTGGGCTATCAGGCTTCATTGTCCAGTCAGAGTTCGACAAATCAAATCCTTTCAGGCGAAATTGCCAAACTGGAAAGTCAGATCAAGGACATTGCCGGTCTCGAGTCCGAGATTGCGGCACTGCGTGCCCGACAGCAGGCAGTTGAAGACTTGCAGTCCGACCGCAATCTGCCGGTGCATCTTCTGACCGAACTGGTCAACCAGCTGCCCGACGGTGTTTTTATTTCAAAGATGAGTCAGACGGATCGTGTCGTAACGATCAATGGAACTGCGCAATCCAACGAACGAGTGTCCGAGTTCCTGCGCAACCTCGGAAATAACACGCCGTGGTTTACCAAGCCCGAGCTGATTGAAATTGTGGCCTCTACAATGTCCTTGTCCCCCCGCGAGCAGAAGCGGGTGTACAACTTTGCGATCAGCGTTAAGCTGGTGCGTGCAAGTGAGGCCGAGAAAGTGAGCGCCGGCGTAGCACACGGAAGCAGCGCACCCGCCCAGCCTCCAAAACCGTCGCAACCATAGATTGCATATGGCAAAAAAAATTCCCATTGCCCTAGATTTAAAGGGCCTCCAGTCCAAGCTGCAGGCGCAGTTCTCCGGACTCGATCCCAAAAATCCGGCCGCATGGCCATTCCTGCCGCGCGTGGGCCTGTGTGTGTTGACCAGTGTCGGGGTGGTTGTCGTTTTGTGGTTTCTCTGGCTTAGCAGTTCAGAAACAGAATTGGCGCAGGCGGTAGAAAAAGAAGCGCAGCTAAAGACAGAATACAAGACCAAACTGACGCAGGCGGTCAATCTCGACGTCCTGAAAAAGCAGCGCGAGCAGGTTCAGCAATACGTTACCCAACTTGAAAAACAGTTGCCCAGTAAAGCCGAAATGGATGCGCTTTTGTCCGACATCAATCAGGCCGGACTGGGCCGCAGTTTGCAGTTCGAACTGTTTCGGCCGGGGCAGGTTGCGGTCACCAAGTATTATGCGGAGTTGCCTATCACTCTGCGCGTTTCCGGCAAGTATCACGACATCGGTGCTTTTGCGTCTGATATTGCCAATTTGTCGCGCATCGTGACCCTGAACAACCTGACCATTACGCCTTCAAAGGTCGACGGAGTGTTGATTCTGGATTCCACCGCCAAAACATTCCGTTACCTTGATGCAGACGAAATAACTGCCCAGGCGAAATTGGCGGGAGCTAAAAAATGAAGCGCCTTGCCCTCCCGTTGCTCTGCCTGCTGCTTGTCCTGATCAGCGGCTGTGGCGCCTCCAATGAAGACGATACGCGCGAATGGATCGTTCAGGAGCGCAATCAGGCGCGTCCAAAGGTGGCGCCGTTGCCGGCCCCCAAACAGTTTGTTCCAGAGCAGTATGAAAATTCCACGAGCATGGAGCCGTTTAGCAGCCTTAAACTCACGCAGGCTCTGAAACGGGATTCGGCACAGGTGGCATCCAATGCCGGGTTGGTGGCGCCCGAACTGGCCCGTCGCAAGGAACATCTTGAAGATTACCCACTGGATGTCATGACGATGGTCGGCAGCATCAGCAAAGCGGGCGAACCTGTTGCACTGATCAAAGTGGAGAATCTTTTGTATCAGGTCAAGGTGGGCCAGTATTTGGGGCAAAACTATGGGCGCGTTACCAAAATAGGTGAAACAGAATTGGCTTTGCGAGAAATTGTGCAGGATTCCGGTGGCGAATGGATTGAGCGAATGGCAACCCTGAAGTTGCAGGAGAAGTCCAAATGAATTTTTATTGTTTTCGGTTAGGGGCTAGCATGTGCCGACGTATTTTGGTTGTATTGGCCCTGTTTCTGGTGGCGCCATTTTCTTGGGGACAAACTGCCATTGAAGCGGTTTCGAGTTCTATTCAAAACGGTTCCGATGTGGTCAGAATCGATCTGACCAAAGCGCTCGATGTTGTGCCCACTGGCTTTGCCATTCAGGCGCCGGCCCGCATTGCGCTCGACTTTGTCGGTGTGACCAACGCCATCGGGCGTTCTACGGTAGATATCAGCCAGGGAAATGTGAAGTCGGTCAGTGTCGTACAGGCCGGAGAACGCACCCGCGTGGTTCTCAATCTTAAACAGCCAACCGCCTACAAGGCCGAAATTCAGGGCAAGTCATTGCTCATCACACTGAATGCAACGGCCGCAACAACACAGGCTGCCGACGTTATAGCTCCTGCGCCCACTGTTTTTGCTGAGTCCCGCAGTCGGGTCAGTGCACCGCTGAAAGACCTCGACTTCCATCGGGGAACCGACGGCGCCGGTCGCATCGTCATCACATTGCCGAGCAGCGATGTCGGGGTCGATATTCGCAAGCAGGGTGAAAATCTGGTGGTCGACTTCATGAAGACGACCTTGCCCGAGGGCCTGCGCCGACGCATGGACGTAACCGATTTTGCTACGCCGATCAAAATCATCAGCGTGGTTCAGGTGGGTGACAAGGTGCGCATGGTCATTGAACCCTCGGGTCAGTGGGAGCACAGCGCCTATCAGAGCGATGATCAGTTTGTGGTGGAAGTCAAGGAAATCAAGGCCGATCCGAAGAAGTTGACGCAGGGTGCTGGCTACAACGGACAAAAGCTGTCGCTTAATTTCCAGAATATTGAAGTGCGTTCCCTGCTGCAGGTCATCGCGGACTTTACCAACTTCAATATTGTGACGTCCGACTCCGTAACCGGCGCAGTCACGTTGCGTCTGCAGGACGTTCCGTGGGATCAGGCGCTCGACATCATTTTGCAGGCCAAGGGACTCGGTTTGCGCAAGAGCGGCAATGTGATCTGGATTGCGCCCAAAGACGAAATTGCTGCCAAGGAAAAGCTCGATCTGGAAGCACAGGTAACGGTCCAGAACCTTGAGCCGCTGCAGACACAATCGTTCCAGATCAATTACGCCAAGGCGGCTGATATTGCTGCGCAGCTCACGGCCTCCGGTGCAACCGGCGCAGGTGCCGGCGCCAGCACAGCGCGCATATTGAGTTCGCGTGGTAGCGTAATTTCAGAACCGCGCACCAACCAGTTGTTCGTTACCGACATTCCGAGCCGGCTCGAACAGGTTCAGGCCTTACTGGCAAAGGTCGACATTGCCGTGCGACAAGTGCTGATTGAGGCGCGAATTGTCGAAGCCACCGACGCCTTTGGAAAGTCGTTGGGTGTGCGTCTGGGGGGCGGCGGTGCGGCCGGGCAAGTTGGCAGCAGCGCGGGTAACCCGGTCAACCTTGGGGTTGGACCAACTTACACAACCGGTTCAGCGGGTACCACCGCCGGCAATTTTGTCAATTTGCCAGCGTCGCTGACCCAAGGCACTGCGGCCACTTTTGCTGTGTCGATTTTTGGCGCGGCAGCAGATCCGTTCCTCAATCTGGAAATCTCCGCCCTAGAAGCCGATCAGAAGGGCAAGATTATTTCCAGCCCGCGTGTGATCACGGCAGACCAGATCAAGGCAACCATCGAGTCGGGTGAAGAACTGCCGTATCAGGTGGCGTCATCGAGCGGTGCGACGTCGATCTCGTTCCGCAAGATGAACCTCAAGCTTGAGGTTACGCCGCAAATAACGCCCGACGGCGGCGTCATTCTGCTGCTCGACATCACCAAAGATACCGTCGGTCGGGTTACGCCAGCGGGCTTTGGCGTCAATACCAAGCACATTCAGACGCAGGTGCTGGTAGAAAACGGTGGCACGGTGGTCATTGGCGGCATCTTCACGGAAGATACCGAAAATGTGGACGTAAAGGTTCCTTTCCTGGGTGACTTGCCGGTTCTCGGATGGCTGTTCAGGTCCAAGACGCTGACCATCGACAAGAAGGAACTGCTGGTGTTTATCTCGCCCAAGGTGCTGGCCGACAAGACTGTGGCGCGTTGAAGAGGGTGCACGCAAGGGTGCTTACGTGGCCATCATGCGCAGCCTGCATGAGTCCGTGTGAAGCTACACTGGCGTTTTTTGCTGCGCGATTATCTTGATACTCAGTTTGGTTGGAATGCCCGGTTCGGGCAAGACCACGGTCGGGCGGCAGCTCGCCCGGCGGCTCGTCATGCCGTTTGTGGACGCTGATCAGCTCATTGAAGAGCAAATCGGATGCTCCATACGCGATTTTTTTGCGCGTGAAGGTGAAACCCGGTTTCGCGACATTGAGGCTGAAGTTATTGCAGCCCAGACTTCTGGCCCTAATAAAGTGCTGTCTACCGGCGGTGGGGCAGTCTTACGACCCGAAAACCGTCAGCGCCTGCGCCAGTGCTCACGCACGGTCTATTTGAGATCAGGCCCGGAAGAGTTGTTCCGAAGACTTCGCCACGACACCAACAGGCCGCTGCTGCAGGTGCCCGACCCACTGGGCCGCTTGCGGGAGCTATATACGGAGCGCGACCCGTTGTATCGTGAGGTAGCCCATTTCACGGTGGAAACCGGTCGCCCGACGGTGGCCACGCTGGTCAATATGATTGTGATGCAGCTTGAAATGTCGGGGGATTTTTCGGCGCCATAAACGCATAAACGCATAAACTCTGGCCCCATGATGAATCCCAAACCGATTGAAGTCGCCATCGAACTCGGTGAGCGCAGTTATTCCATTCTGATAGGCGAAGGCTTGTTGGGTCAGGCCCAACTTTTTGCAAACTTGCCGCGTGCCACATCCGCACTGATTGTCAGTAACGTGACGGTGGCCCCTTTGTATGCACGTGCGCTGCGCGAAGCCCTGCAGGAGCGCTACAGCCAGGTTTTTTTGGTTGAGTTGCCCGACGGCGAGAGCTACAAAAACTGGCAAACGCTCAATCTGATTTTTGACGCCCTGCTTGCGCATGGTTGCGACCGCAAAACCGTGCTGTTTGCGCTGGGCGGCGGGGTGGTGGGTGATATGACCGGTTTTGCCGCTGCGAGCTATATGCGCGGTGTGCCGTTTGTGCAGATTCCAACCACCTTGCTGTCGCAGGTGGATTCGTCGGTAGGTGGAAAGACCGGGATCAATCACCCGGCCGGAAAAAACATGATCGGCGCGTTTTATCAGCCGAAGCTGGTTTTGTGCGACCTGTCTACGCTGAAAACTCTGCCGACGCGAGAATTGAGTGCAGGCTTGGCGGAGGTTATCAAATATGGTCCGATTGCCGACAGCGTCTTTTTGGCGTGGCTGGAAAACAACATAGACAAGCTTCGTTCCGGGGATGTTGACGCATTGACCCACGCGGTGCAGCGCAGTTGCGAGATCAAGGCGTGGGTAGTTGCGCAGGACGAACGCGAATCCGGTTTGCGGGCGATTCTCAATTTTGGACACACCTTTGGTCATGCCATCGAGGCCGGGTTGGGTTACGGCGAGTGGCTTCATGGCGAGGCCATCGGCTGCGGCATGCTGATGGCCGCACATCTTTCAGCGGCGCTCGGATTGATAGATGAGACGCTCCTTGGCCGGCTGCAAAGTCTGGTGCAGCGCGCCGGGCTGCCCACACGGGGCCCGCTCCTCAGCCCGATCGACAACGCCGGGCGCTATCTGGAGTTGATGCAGCTGGACAAGAAATCGGAAGGTGGGGCCATCAAGTTTGTGCTGCTGACGGGCGACGGGCAGACCGAGGTTCGCGCAGCACCCGAGGCTTTGGTGCGTGCCACGATCGACGCATGTTGCGCAACCTAGCACCCTTCGAACCCGGTGCCGACGCCGTGGCCATGCCTTCGGCTGGACATGGGCTGGCTCCTTACGCCTGTCATCCGCTTCAGACGCGGGGCCGGCGGCTGTCGGAAGCGCATGCCGCAACACGCAGCGACTTTCAACGTGACCGCGACAGAATTGTTCATTCCACCGCATTTCGGCGCCTGGTCTACAAAACGCAGGTCTTCCTCAACCACGAAGGCGACCTTTTTCGGACCCGCTTGACCCATTCTCTGGAAGTGGCGCAACTGGGCCGCAGCATTGCGCGAACGTTGCAGCTCAATGAAGATCTGGTGGAGGCTATTGCGCTGGCGCACGACCTTGGGCACACGCCATTTGGCCACGCCGGTCAGGAGGCGCTAAACGGCTGCATGGCGGCGCATGGCGGGTTCGAGCACAACCTGCAAAGTTTGCGTGTGGTCGACCTGCTGGAAGAACGCTATCCGCAGTTCAATGGCCTGAACCTGACGTTTGAAACGCGCGAGGGCATTCTGAAACATTGTGCCAAGGCGCAGGCACTTGCGCTGGAGCAATCAGAGCCCGCATATGCAGACGGTGCTGGCGGGGTAGGTCAGAGGTTCCTGACCCACACGCAGGCCAGTCTGGAAGCGCAATTGTGCAATCTTGCGGATGAAATTGCCTATAACGCGCACGACATTGACGACGGTATCCGTTCCGGGCTGATTCAGTTTGAGCAGGTTATGGAAGTGCCGCTGTTTGCCCAGTTCTGCAATGAGGCCCTCCATGCCTATCCCAGTCTGGCGGAGCCGCAGCACCGGCGTCGCTGGATGTACGAAAGCATCCGGTTGATGCTCACCGCGCAGGTCTTTGATGTTATTTCGGCAACCCAAGCTGCGCTGGCCAAGTCGGGTGCCCAGTCGGTTGCCGACGTCCGGATGTGTGGGCCGTTGTTGGTCTTCAGTGACAGTATGCGCTCACAGTCGGCTCGGTTAAAACGGTTTCTGTTTGCCCATTTGTACCGCCATCCGCAGGTCACTCAGACGATGGAACAGGCCAAGCAGATTGTGGAAGAGCTTTTTGCAAGCTATTGTGCGGTGCCTTCAGAAATGCAGGTCGGGTTTGTTGCGCGGGTCGAGGCGGGCGAATGCCTGCAGCGCACCGTTTCCGACTATATTGCGGGCATGACCGACCGCTTTGCCATGCGTGAACACCATCGGTTGACTGGGCAAAATTTGCTCGCCTGACACAACGCAAAGCACGTACTCGGTGTCATGACTATTTCAACATCCACCCCTTCGGGTTCAATGTCCATCCCTTTGGGTTCTGCAACCGTGGCACCGGGTTTCGCGTCCGGCGAGGCCGAGGCTATTCTGGCGAGTATGGTGCGCTGGCTGGAGCGCGCGGTTATCGGACTCAATCTGTGCCCGTTTGCCAAGAGCGTGCACGTCAAAGGGCAGATTCATTACCGCCTGAGCGATGCGATCGACCGCCAACAAGTGCTGGACGAGCTAAAGTCGGAATTGCGCGATCTGGCCGACATCGACCCGCAGGTGCGTGATACGACGTTGCTGATTGTTCCGCGCATGTTTTCCGACTTTTACGATTTCCACGCATTTGTCGACCGCGCTGAGCGCTGCCTTCGGCAGCTGGATCTTGAAGGGGTTTTGCAAATTGCGCACTTCCATCCGCAGTTTGAATTTGCCGGCACCGACCCCGATGACATCACCAATTACACCAACCGCGCGCCCTACGCGGTTCTGCACCTGATTCGTGAAGAAAGCATCGACCGGGCGGTGGAAGCGATTCCCGACGCCGAAACCATCTACGAGCGCAACATGCAAACCATGCGCGCGCTGGGGGAGTCCGGCTGGGAGGCGCTCGGGCTGGGGGCTGCGCCTGTGCCCGTGCATGTTCCTGTGCCTGTGCCTGTGCCTGACAATTGCTCCACTGATCGGTCCAATAATCCATGAACCGAAAAATTGCCGAATCGAAAAAATCCCGCGCATCACAGGCGCAGGATCCGTCGTTGCGCGACGTGATCAGGCCCACGCAGTCGGTCGAACTGCTCAAGGAACTGCACATCCTGACGCGCGACGGCAAGCTCAATCAGGACTCGCGCCGCAAGCTTAAGCAGGTCTATCACCTGTTTCAGTTTCTGGAGAAGATGTTGCAGGAATTGTCCCCGGACGCTGCCTCGGCATTCACGTTGGCTGACCATGGCGCTGGCAAGTCTTACCTCGGATTTATTCTGTACGACCTGTACTTTCGCGACCGGCCACAGAGCCATATTTACGGCGTTGAAACGCGGGTCGAACTGGTCGACAAGGCGCAGGCGCTGGCAAGCCGCCTGAATTTCGACCGTATGTCGTTTGTCAACTTGAGCGTTGCTGATTCGGTCCATTCCAACCTGTTGCCAGAGCGCATTGACGTCGTCACTGCGCTGCATGCCTGCGATACAGCCACCGACGACGCCATCGAGTTTGGCTTGCAAAAACACGCCCGGGCGTTTGCGCTGGTGCCCTGTTGCCAGGCCGAACTCGCGCGTCACCTGAACGCCGGTAAAGCCCTCAGCCTGACCCGAACGCCGTTGGCCGAACTGTGGCGCCATCCGCTGCACACCCGCGAATTGGGCAGCCAGATTACCAATGTGCTGCGCTGCCTGTACCTCGAAGCCTGCGGCTATCAGGTCAGCGTGACGGAGTTGGTGGGCTGGGAGCACAGCATGAAAAATGAGTTGGTGCTGGCGCGTTATACCGGGCAGCGCAAACGGGCGTCGGCGCAGCGTCTGCGGGCTATTCTGGAAGAGTTTGGTTTGCAGGAGTTGCTGCCAACCCGCTTTGCCCGCTTGCAACCAGTGGCCCCCGAACTGCAGACCTGAACCGCAACCCTGAACCGCAGACCTAAAAAAAATGGCACGCCTGCCCCGACTGATGATTGCCGCTCAGGTGCACCACGTCGTGCAGCGGGGCAGCAATGGGCAAGCTGTATTCAACGGCGCTGCAGATTACGAATCGATGCGACAAATTCTGGCTGAGCAATTGCAGCGCCACCGAGTTGATTTGCATGCCTACGTGTTGATGGAAAATCATTTCCACTTTCTGCTCACGCCGCAGGATGATGCCGGGCTGTCCACATTTCTGCAGTCGATCGGGCGCAGTTACGTGCGTTATTTCAATAACCGGCACAAGCGCAGCGGCCCGCTGTTTGACGGTCGTTACCGGTGCACCGTGCTGCAGGCCGAGCGCTATTTATTGCCTTGCATGGCGCTGATGGATTCCAATCCGGTGCGCTCGGGACTGGTCGCCACGGCCAGTGACTACGCCTGGTCGAGTCATCGGCACTATATCGGGATGCAGGTTGACCGACTGGTGCATCCGCATGCACTGGTTTGGGCACTGGGAAATACGCCTTTTGCACGCGAGGCGCGCTATGGAGAAATAGTGTCGGGAGGGTGTGAGCCCGAACTGCTGCGCGCACTGACCGAATCAACCCGCAGAGGCTGGGCGCTGGGCGACGCCGATTTTTTGGCGGAATTGCAAAAGAGCACGGAGCGCCGCCTGAAGCCGCTCCCGGCGGGCCGGCCACCGAAAGGTCAGCCTGCTGCATCCGCCTGATTTAGTTGTGTCCCCAATTAAATGCGCGACATCGAACCTATCCAATAAATGGGTTCTGACCCCATTTAAAATACTTGGCACTTTTGTTGCATTGCCGTATCCTCCTATCCCAATGTAATTTTCAGGAGTGCGCCATGACTACGGCTGCAGAAATCGAGCATCTACAAAATAACGGTCTTTATTCCTCTGCCAACGAGCACGATGCCTGCGGGGTAGGTTTTGTGGCCCACATTCGTGGTGAGAAAAGCCATGCGATTGTAAAAAACGCACTCAAAATTCTGGAAAACCTGGACCATCGGGGCGCCGTTGGGGCCGACAAACTGATGGGCGACGGTGCCGGTATCCTGATTCAAATTCCCGATGCCCTGTACCGTCAGGAGATGCAGGCGCAGGGAATTACCTTGCCACCGCTGGGTGAGTACGGCGTTGGCATGATTTTCCTGCCCAAGGAGCACGCCTCCCGCGAGGCCTGCGAGCAGGAAATGGAGCGTGCCATCAAGGCCGAAGGGCAGGTTCTGTTGGGCTGGCGCGATGTTCCGGTCAATCTGGATATGCCGATGTCGCCCACGGTGCGCAAAAAAGAGCCCATCATGCGCCAGGTGTTCATTGGCCGTGGCAGTGATGTGATTGTGCAGGATGCACTGGAACGCAAGCTCTACGTCATCCGCAAGACCGCCAGCAAGGCAATCAGCCGCCTCAAACTCAAGCACAGCAAGGAATATTACGTTCCCAGCATGTCTAGCCGCACCGTGGTTTACAAGGGCCTGCTGCTGGCCGACCAGGTGGGCGTATATTTCAAGGATCTGGAAGACGAGCGCTGCGTCTCGGCCCTTGGTCTGGTGCACCAGCGTTTCTCCACCAACACCTTCCCCGAATGGCCGCTGGCACACCCGTATCGCTATGTGGCCCACAACGGTGAAATCAATACCGTCAAGGGAAATTACAACTGGATGAAAGCACGCGAAGGCGTGATGTCTTCGCCAGTGCTGGGCAACGATCTGCACAAGCTCTATCCAATCAGCTTTGCAAGCCAGTCGGATACTGCAACCTTCGACAATTGCCTCGAATTGCTGACCATGGCCGGCTACCCGATCAGCCAGGCCGTGATGATGATGATTCCCGAACCTTGGGAACAACACACTACGATGGATCCACGTCGGCGCGCCTTTTATGAATACCATGCCGCCATGCTTGAGCCATGGGACGGCCCGGCCTCGATCGTATTTACCGATGGCCGCCAAATTGGTGCCACCCTCGACCGCAACGGCCTGCGCCCCTCGCGCTATTGCATCACCGACGACGATCTGGTGATCATGGGTTCGGAATCGGGCGTATTGCCTGTGCCGGAAAACCGGATTGTCCGTAAGTGGCGCCTGCAGCCCGGAAAAATGTTCCTGATCGATCTGGAACAGGGCCGCATGATCGACGACGAGGAACTGAAAGCCGGACTGGCCAATAGCCGGCCGTACAAGCAGTGGATTGAAAACCTGCGCATCAAACTCGATGACATCCAGTTTGCCGAACGCAGGCTAAAGTCCGCCTTAACCAGCGTGGTGGCTTCGGTGGAGCCTAAGCGCGTGACCGATCAGGTCAGTCTGCTCGACCGCCAGCAGGTATTTGGTTTCACTCAGGAGGATTTGAAGTTCCTCATTGCCCCGATGGCTACCGCCGGGGAAGAGGCTATTGGCTCAATGGGAAATGACAGCCCGCTGGCCGTTCTGAGCCATCGCAGCAAGCCGCTGTATAGCTATTTCAAACAGCTGTTCGCGCAGGTTACCAACCCGCCAATCGATCCTATTCGCGAAGCGATTGTGATGTCGCTGGTGTCGTTTATCGGTCCCAAGCCCAATCTGCTGGACATCAATCAGGTCAATCCGCCGATGCGGCTGGAAGTCAGCCAGCCGGTGCTCGACTTCAACGACATGGCCAAGTTGCGCGATATCAGCGCCTATACGCAGGGTAAGTTCCGCAGCCACACGCTGTGGATTACCTATCCGCTGGACTGGGGCCACGAAGGCGTCGAAGCCAAGCTTGCCTCGCTCTGTGCCGAAGCGGTAGACGCCATCAAGGGCGGCGCCAATATTCTGATCATCAGCGACCGCAATATCAGTGCAAAGCGGGTCGCTATTCCGGCCCTGCTGGCGCTGTCGGCTATTCACCAACACTTGGTGCGCGAAGGTTTGCGCACCACCACTGGACTGGTCGTTGAAACCGGAACAGCGCGCGAAGTGCACCACTTTGCCGTGCTGGCCGGCTATGGCGCCGAAGCCGTGCACCCGTATCTGGCCATGGAAACGCTGGCCAGCATGCACCACGACTTGCCGGGCGATCTGAGCGCTGAGAAGGCTATTTATAACTACATCAAGGCTGTGGGCAAGGGCTTGTCCAAGATCATGTCCAAGATGGGCGTCAGCACCTATATGAGCTATTGCGGTGCGCAGCTATTCGAGGCTATTGGCCTGAACAGCGCCACCGTTGGCAAATACTTTACCGGCACGCCCAGCCGGGTTGAAGGTATTGGCGTATTTGAAGTGGCACAGGAAGCTATTCGTCTGCACCGCGACGCCTTTGGAGACAATCCGGTTCTGGCCGATGCGCTCGACGCTGGTGGCGAATATGCCTGGCGTGCCCGTGGCGAAGAACATATGTGGACGCCCGATGCCATTGCCAAGCTGCAGCACAGCACGCGGTCAAACAACTTCAATACCTACAAGGAATATGCGCAGCTCATCAACGATCAGTCCAAGCGTCAACTGACGTTGCGCGGACTGTTCGAGTTCAAGATTGATCCGGCCCGTGCTATTTCGGTCGACGAAGTGGAACCGGCCAGTGAAATTGTGAAACGCTTTGCTACCGGCGCGATGTCGCTGGGCTCTATTTCTACTGAAGCGCACGCAACGCTGGCCGTGGCCATGAACCGTATTGGCGGCAAGAGCAATACGGGTGAGGGCGGCGAAGATCCGGCACGTTATCGTCAGGAACTTAAAGGTATTCCGATCAAGGTTGGCGATACGCTCAAGACCATCATCGGCGACGATGTAGTGGAAGTGGATTTGCCGCTGCAGGACGGCGATTCGCTGCGTTCGCGCATCAAGCAGGTGGCTTCCGGACGGTTTGGCGTCACGGCAGAATATCTGGTCAGCGCTGATCAGATCCAGATCAAGATGGCGCAGGGTGCCAAGCCCGGCGAAGGCGGTCAGCTGCCCGGTGGAAAAGTGTCCGACTATATTGGCCGTTTGCGCTATAGCGTGCCGGGAGTGGGACTTATTTCGCCACCGCCGCACCACGATATCTATTCGATCGAAGACCTCGCACAACTGATCCACGACCTGAAAAACGTGGCGCCCCACGCCAGCATCAGCGTCAAGCTGGTTTCTGAAATCGGGGTTGGAACAATTGCTGCCGGGGTTGCCAAGTGCAAGAGCGATCACGTGGTGATTGCCGGTCACGACGGCGGCACGGGCGCCTCGCCCTGGTCGTCCATCAAGCACGCCGGTAGCCCATGGGAAATCGGCCTGGCAGAAACGCAGCAGACGCTGGTGCTCAACCGCCTGCGCAGCCGCATTCGCGTGCAGGCCGACGGCCAGATGAAAACCGGCCGCGACGTTGCCATTGGCGCGTTGCTGGGTGCCGATGAGTTTGGCTTTGCCACCGCACCGCTGGTGGTTGAAGGCTGCATC
>Ga0208872_1000908_pt1 | contig 19671 bp, 19 predicted proteins | sample CryBogCBH12Aug08_FD_185508 | JGI IMG/M metagenome (GOLD analysis project Ga0208872, IMG submission 185508) | Freshwater microbial communities from Crystal Bog, Wisconsin, USA - CBH12Aug08 (SPAdes) | ecosystem: Environmental > Aquatic > Freshwater > Lake | place: Crystal Bog, Wisconsin, USA...
CTTATTGGGGTTGGCGACTTTGTTCTACCCACCCCTGCAAGTCATCATCGGCAGCGTGACGACAAGTGTCGCCATCACTGCCGGCGGTCTCGCGCTGATGATTTTGCCCACGCTCGTGGTTGGTCACGAAATGTTAATCTTGTTCGGCGTGGCCGTGGGCGTCGGCGGGTGGTTCTTAGCGCATCGTTACGGCACGCTGCGCGGGATGGTAAATGCTGCCGAGGCCGCCGTTGCTCCGCCAGCAACACCGCCAAATATTTCTGGAAAGGCTGGTGACGTATGAATCAAGTTGAATTCCTGAACCTTCGCCAACTGCCGGCGCGGGTGAATTCGGAGCAGGCCGGATGGCTGATCGGATGCCAGCCGCATGACATTCCGGTGCTGGTGGCCGCAAAGCAACTCAAGCCGGTCGGCAATCCGCCGCTGAACGGGTCGAAGTATTTCTGCACGGCGGAAGTGCTGGAAGCGTGCCGAGATCGCAATTGGCTGGTGCGGGTCACCAAGGTCGTGCAAGACAACTGGGCGCGGAGAAACGCGCGATTAAGGTCTCCGGCAGGAGCATCGGCCTTGCTGGCCAATTCAAGAAATTAGCGAGGATGGTGTAAATCGAAAAACCGGTTGAGCTGAAAGGCTCAACCGGTTTTAGTTTGGCAGATACTCACGACGTTATGGATGGCGACGGCGGCGACGGTTTCGCCCGGTTCTCGTAATCTTCCAGCGAGGGCGCGATGACAATGGCTTTTCTGGCATAAGCACGGTGAATCGCGGTGCTGTTGTGGCCCAGAGCGGCCTGGGCGAAGCGTTCGGGCATGCCGGCGGAATTGGCGCGTTCGGCCCAAGCGTAGCGGTAGCTGTGGAGGGTAATCCCGGTGAGGTTGGCCAGTTTGACGCCGCGCCGGAAGTGGCCTCCCCGGTCCGTCGGCCGGATATTCGAGAGGGTTGGGAAAAGCAGCCCGGTGGTGGGCAGGTGGTTCAAGACCGATTCCAACTTCTTGCTGATGGTGAGTTGCGCCCGCGAGCCGGTCTTCTGGCGGAAATAAGTGATTGTCCGCGTCGGCCAGTCAATGTCCTCGGCTTTCATGTTCGCTGCGTCGGTTTGCGCGGCGCCCGTTTCCCATAGCAGTTCCAGATATAATTTCCACTCGGCATTTTGCTCCTGCGCCCAAAGTGTTTGGTGTTCCGCCAGCGTGATGCCCCGGCGTTCTTTGGGCTTTATCTTCGGCCAAACTTTAGGCGTGACGATGGGTATGACCAGCCAGCCCAAATTCGCCGCGAAACTGTGGAGTCGTTTGGCAAAATGAATGGTGCCTGCCGAGTTGGTTTTGAAAATGGTGAAAAAATCGGCCGCAGTGGTTTCCATCAGGGGCTTGTGACGTAAGCTGTCAAAAGCCGGATGCTTGAACGCGAACTTAAACCGGCTGCGACTGTTCTCCTTGCCGCGTGTTTGCATTTGATCCATGACAGTTTGCCAGGTGCGCTCGACGAAGGCGGGGTCGCTGGCGGCGAGATAAGCGCGGGCTAGTTGCAGGTTGAGCAGGGGATTGTGGTGTGCTTCGTTGGCGGCTTCGACGAGCTTCCGCGCCGTGACCTCGTCGACGGTCTTCAGGCTCTTTTGCTTGCCGGTGACCGTGTCTTGTGAATAATAAACACCATTGCGGCGGAACAGTGTGAGCTTCGGTTTCATATGCGTGATCCGAATCTTACACTCGATGGGCACTACGGAGTTAATGCGTAGTGGGCGGGTTTCAGCGATTGTATCAGATTAGGTGCGATTGGTGGAATGTGCGCCGGTTTACTGACACTTTCACTGACAGTGGCCCCGTTTTTCATCAAGAAAACCTTTATTTATGCGGTTTTTAACAACTTGAATATGAACGTCTTTGTCACCGGCGGCGCCGGTTATATCGGTTCCGTCTGCACGGAAGAACTCCTCAACGCCGGCCATCAGGTCACGGTCTATGACAACCTCACGGAAGGCCACCGCTCGGCGGTGGATCCGCGCGCGAAATTTATTCTGGCGAAGCCGGAGGAGGAGGGGAACATCCTTGCCGCCGTCAAGTCGGTGATGCCGGACGCGATTCTGCACTTCGCCGCGTTCGCGCTCGTGGGCGAGTCCATGACCAACCCGAAAAAATATTTCCACAACAATTTCGTCAACGCGCTCAAGCTCGCCGATGCCGCCGTGGAATGTGGCGTGAAGAAATTCGTCTTCAGTTCCACCTGCGCCACCTACGGCCCGCCGGACAAGATTCCGATGACGGAAGATTTGCCGCAGCGTCCGATTAATCCCTACGGCGAAAGCAAGCTGATGTTCGAGAAGGCGCTGCTCTGGTATCGCGAAATCTACAAGCTGGATTTCATCGCATTTCGTTATTTCAACGCCGCCGGCGCGAGCGAAAAATTCGGCGAGCACCACCGCATCGAGTCGCATTTGATTCCGAACGTGCTGTTCGTCGCGCAGGGCCGGAAGCCGCACGTCGAGATTTTCGGCACGGATTATCCCACGCCGGACGGCACCTGCATCCGCGATTATATTCACATCAAAGATTTGGCGCAGGCGCACATCCTGGGCTTGCAGCCGGGCAAGAGCGGTTTCTTCAACCTCGGCAACGGCGACGGCTATTCCGTGAAGGAAGTCATCACGACGTGCGAGAAAGTTACCGGCAAAAAAATCCCGGTGATCGAGAAGCCGCGCCGCGCAGGCGACCCGCCCCGGCTCATCGCCGCCGCCACCAAGGCGCACACGGAACTCGGCTGGAAACCGCAATATCCCAAGCTGGAGGATATCGTGAAAACCGCGTGGGCGTGGCACGTCAAAAATCCAAACGGCTACGCGGATTAAATTTTGCGGGGCTTGCGCTTGCCGGCCGCTGTGCTAATTTGCGCCTGCTTGCGGCACGAAAAAACATTTCTGGCAAACTGGATGCGGCCGGTTCTCGGCGGTCTGCTGATTGCTGTTGTCCTGCTGCTAAACCTGCTGGCCGCCGCGCCGGCGCTGCACGAACTCCTCCATGCGGACGCCGGCCACGAGGATCATCACTGCGCCGTCACGCTGTTCGCGCACGGCCAGGTGGACTCGGCCACGGTGGAGGTTGCCGCCGTCAAGCCGGTGGTTTTGGTCGAGGCGACGCTGCCAATTTTATTTTCCGTTTTTGCCTCGGCCATTGAAAATCTTCCCGCCGGCCGCGCCCCGCCAGTTTTCGTTTCTTCCCCAGTCTGATTAGGCCGGTCAGCTTTCGCTGATTGGATTTCCGTTTAGAAAATTCGTTGAACCGGCGCGCCCGCCATTCGTGCGTGCCGGAGTGGAGAAGTTAAATATGAAACTGAAAAATTTATTGGGCGCGTCTTCCGCCCTTTGCCTGTGCATGAACGTCGCGCAGGCCCAGGAGACAAATGCCTCCGCCTCCGCAGAGCTTCGGCGCGACGAGGTGGAGCAGTTGCAACAACAACTGCGGCAGATGCAGGAAAAGTTTGAGCAGCGGGAGGCAGAAGATCACGCGGCGATTGCGGCGTTGCAAAAACAGGTCGAGCTGCTGGCGCAAAAACAAGTCGTGGTGACAAATGTGGTTGTCGGGTCAGAGCCGACGAACACGGTGTCGCCGGGCTTGTTCAAGGAATTGAGCGACAAGGTGGACAATGTCGTCGAGGCGCAGAAGAAAACCCTGCCGGGCGAATTTAATCCCGCGCTCGGCTTTGTCGGCGAACTCGTGTCCAGCTATCACAGCCAGGGTGCGAACCAGACGGGTAGCGACCGTCCGGGCGGATTTGATTTCTGGGCGCGGTCGCTCGAACTGAACGCCTCGGCCTCGGTGGATCCGTTCGCGAAAGCCTGGATTGTTGCCAATGCCTCGGCGGACGCCACGACGGGCGAATCCACGTTTGGCATCGAGGAGGCGGCGTTGCAGACGACGTCGCTGCCGGGCAATCTCACGCTGACGGCGGGAAGATTTTTCGGCGAGTTTGGCAAATTGGCGAACATCCACGACCACGAGTTGCCGTTCGTGAATCGTCCGCTGGTGCTGGATCAATACATCGGCGGCGAATCGCGCTCGGACGGCGCGCAGCTTAACTGGCTCGTGCCGACGGAACAATACGTCAGCCTCACGGCGGGCCTCGGCAACAATTTCGGCGGCGACAGCCCGAATCCGAACAACCCCGGAAATTACCGGCCCGTCGGCGGGCTGAATTTCTGGGGCCGCGCCTCGAGCTACTTCGACCTCACGGACAACTGGCAGCTCGAAGCGGGCGTCTCCGGCCTGTGGAATCCCAAGACGCAGGATCGCGGGGGCGCGCTGGTGCAGCCCAACGGCGTCAGCACGATGACGGAAAAAGAACGGCGTCTCGCGGGCGTGGATTGGAAAATTAGCTATGTGCCGCTGCGCGACAACCAGTTCAACAGTTTCACCTGGGGCACGGAAATTTTGTTCAGCGACGACAATTTTCTGTTTGATCCAAATGGCCTGCCGGGCAGCGGCGACGAGTATTTTGGCGATGTGAACTCGCTCGGCCTGTATTCCTACGTCAGCTACAAGTGGAGCCGCCAGTGGAGCGCGGGCTTCCTGTTCGACTATGTGCAGAGCGCGCAAAACCACGACAACGAGACGGTCGCGTATTCGCCGTTCGTGACGTTTGCCTTGAGCCACTGGAACCAACTGCGCCTGCAATACACGCACACCGACCGCAGCGGCAGCTCCGGCTTGCGGCCGGACGACGCGCTTTATCTGCAATGGACATGGATCATCGGCGCGCATTCGCACGGCTGGACACAACGCTGATTCAAACTGAAAGGAAAAATATTTATGAAATTGAAATTGTTTTTGGCCACCGCCATCTCGCTGGTTTTTGCCACACACGTTCACGCCGGAAAAATCCGCGTCGTCGCCACGCTCACCGATCTGGCCGATCTCACGCGCAATGTCGGCGGCGAATTTGTCGAAGTTCGCAGCCTCGCCACCGGCATCGAGGACACGCACGGCGTGCCGATGAAGCCGAGCTTCGTGCCGATGCTCAACCGCGCCGACCTCGTCGTGCTGGTCGGCTTCGATTGCGAGCACGCGTTCCTGCCCGCGCTTTTGGAAGCGAGCAAAAATCCGCGCATCCTCGTTGGCAAGCCGGGTTATGTGGACTGCTCCAAAGGCGTGTCGCCGGTGGACGTGCCGAAATCCACCGACCATTCCGAGGGCGACGTGCATCCCTACGGCAATCCGCATTATATGCTCGACCCCGTGCTGGCGGAATCCGCCGTGAAAACCATCTGCGACGCGCTCGTCGCGGCCGCGCCGGATCACGCGGCGGATTTTGTAAAAAACCGCGATGCGTATCTGGCGAAACTCGACGCGAAAATATCCGAATGGGAAACTGCGCTCGCGCCATACAAAGGAACGAAATTTGTTTCCTATCACGAACATTGGCCGTATTTCGCGGCGCGTTTCGGGCTGGTATATTACGGCACGATTGAACTGAAGCCGGGCGTTGACCCGACGCCCCGGCACATCGAAAACCTGATTGCCTCAATGAAGGCCGACCACATTCCGCTGGTCGTGCGGGAACCGCAGTTTCCGGAAAAAGTTCCCGCGCTCATTGCCGAAAAAACCGGCGCGAAGCTCGTGAAGCTTCCCATCATGCCCGGCGGCGTGCCGAATTCGGAAACGTATATCGCCGAGATGGATTACATCGTGAACACGATTGCCACCGCGTTAAAAAAATGAATCCACCCATCATCACGCTCGACAACCTGGCCATCGGTTACGACGGCCAGGCCGTGTTGTCCGGCATTTCGCTGGCGATTGCGCGCGACAGTTTCACCGCGCTGCTCGGCGCAAACGGCACCGGCAAATCCACGCTGCTCAAGACGCTGCTGGGCTTGCAACCCGCCGTCGCCGGGCAGATTAAAATGAATGCCACCGGCGGCACGCCGGTCTTTGGCTATGTGCCGCAGGCGATTCAGTTCGATCCGCTGTATCCGCTCACCGGTTTTGACGTGGCGTTGATGGGCACGTTCCAGCGCGTCGGGCCGATGAAATTTCCGTCGCGCGCGGAAAAAGATTTTGTGCGCGAATGTCTGCACGCAACGGCGGCGGATGAGTTTGCGAAGAAGAAATTCAGCCAGCTTTCCGGCGGACAAAAACAGCGCGTGCTCATCGCCCGCGCGCTGGCGACCAAGCCGGACATTTTGGTTTTGGACGAACCGACCGCCGGCGTGGACGTGGCGGCGACCCATTCGCTGCTGGAATTCATTTCGCAAATCCACAAGGAGCGAAATTTGACCGTGCTGCTCGTCACGCACGATTTGCCGCTCGTGCGCAAACACGCGCAGCAGATCATCTGGCTGCACAACGGCGCGGTGCTGCACGGCACGGTGGCGGAACTCTTCACGCCGGAACGCATGGCGGCGATTTTTGAAATGGAGGTTGGCTGATATGGAAACGCTCAAAGAAATTCTCTCGCCCGATTTCCTGCTGCGAAATTCGGTTTATACCAGCGTGCTGGTCGGCTTCGCGTGTCCGCTCGTCGGCGTGTTTCTCGTGCTGCGGCGGTTGGTGTTCATGGGCGTCGCGCTGCCGCAAATCTCCTCGACCGGCGTCGCGCTTGCGCTGTCGCTGCCGCTTTGGCTGGGGCTGAAAATGGACGCGAGCAGCGAGCAGACCGAACATCTGCTGGCCTTCGCCGGCTCCAGCGCGTTCACGCTCGCCGCGATTTTGATCCTCGCCTTCATGGAACGGCGCGGACGCGGTTTGCCGGAAGGCCGGCTGGGCGCGGCTTACGTCGTGTCGGCGGCGGCGAGCATTTTGCTGCTGTCGAAAAATCGTTTCGCGGAAATGGGCTGGCTGGATTTGTTGAAAGGGGAAATCATCACCGTCTCCAATTTCGACCTCGAACTCACCGGCGGCGCGTTGGCGTTTGTTTTGCTAATTCTCGGTTTGTTCAGCAAGGAATTGTTGTTCGTCTCGTTCGACCGCGCGATGGCGGCGACGCTCGGCAAAAATGTTTTGTTCTGGGACGCGCTGCTTTACCTGCTCATCGGCTTCACGGTTTCCATCGCCGTGTTGAGCGTCGGACCGCTGATCGCGTTTGGCTTTCTGCTCGTGCCGGCGCTGACGGCGCACATCTTTGCGCGCAACATGAAATGGTTCGTCATCCTCGCGTCGGTCATCGGCGGCGTGGCGGCGTTCGTTGGCTTTTGGATCGCCTACGCGTGGGATTTGCCGGTTGGCCCGACGGACGTGGTGCTGCTGGGAATTCTCTACGCGCTCGGCTTCGTCGTAAAAAAAATCGCGGCGCTCGCCGGCTGATTCTTTTATTACGACGGCAAATCTTTTCCGGTCGTCGTCACGGTGAGCTTGCCGTGCTTCACGCCTTTGGCGGCGATGAGTTCATCGGCGATCTTGCGGATGACGCTGGCCTTGCCGCGCACGATGAGAACTTCCAGGCAGTTGTGGTGATCCAGGTGGACGTGGACGGTGGATAAAATCGCGTCGTGGTGGTCGTGCTGGATTTCGGTGAGGGTTTCCTGCACGTGCATCTTGTGATGGTCATAGACCAGCGTGATGGTGCCGCAGATTTCCTCGCTGCCAAATTTCTGCCGGTGTTCGACGAGCTGGGCGCGGATCATGTCGGCGATGGCGAGCGAACGGTTGTCGTAGCCTTTCGCCGTGGTCATATCGTCGAGTTGTTCGAGCAGGGCTGGCGGGAGGGAAACACTGAAGCGGGTGGCGGTTTCTTTTTTCATGCGGCTTATTGTTTGTCAGCCGCCTCATCCTTGCAAGCCGGCAATGCAAGCAAGCACCAATTTGCTTTATTGCGGCGGATTGGCCAATGGCGACCGGACAACGTGATCTGGAAATTGATCGTTACGGGCATCGCGCCAGCGCAACCATTGGACATGCGCATCGTTATAAACGTAGTTTGCGCCTTTCGCATGGCGGTTGTATCGGAGCCAGCCTTGATTCGCGTAATTCCCGCTGCCCCATTGCACCAACTGTGCCTCGCCGCCCCAAGTGTCATAATCATCCTGACCCACATCGCCATAATCCAAATTATCCGCAGCATCCAAGGCTTCGCAATTGCGCTCGGAAAACATGATGATGTTGGGATTGCTCAAGTGACCAATGGCATTATCCGTGGCGAATCCGTTGAGCACACCTTCCAACGCGTAGCGCGCACTTTTGTGCGTGTAGATGGAATCCAGCGCATAGCTTTCAATCGCCAAATTTTGATCTTCGGCAATGGCTTGTTCCGAACCGGCGGCAGGCGGCTGGCTGGCACTCGTGATGCCGCCGTTATAGCTCGTCAAATCTGTTGTTAGGTCGGTGGAGCGCGGGGTCGGGTCGGCCGGACAAAAGCAAACCTGCCGGCTTTTCAAATAGGGCTGAAAGAAAATCACCCACGGTTTTTCGGCCTGACTGTTGCCTTGGCCGCCGCCAGTGACGCCGGCCAGGCTGGCAGGCAACTGGTCAACCATCGTCCCATCATCCAAGACCCACTGTTCGTGGTGGTGAAACAAGGCGCCTCCGTAATCATCCTTGTAAAGCGTGGCTGCCAACGCAATCTGATGCAGGTTGGCAAAGCAAGCGGCGCGCTGGCCGCTGGCTTTGGCTTTGCTCAATGCCGGCAGCAGCAGTGCCGCCAGAATGCCGATGATGGCGATGACTACCAGCAGTTCAATCAAAGTGAAGGCGATTCGCGAAGCTGATGCCCGCCCTGGCGCATATGCGAGTGTTACATTCATTTGTAATCGTGTTACTGTAAAATATGGTGTTACGCAATAGCAAAAAAGTATTATTAAAGATTGCGGCCCGCCGTTGGTAGCAAGGCGGTGCTGCCCGGTGCTTGGTTGGCGTTACACCTAGATCCGCCCATGCCATCGGGCAAAATGGGTGTTACGAAAAGTAAGAGACGTGTGAAGATTTTGGTTGCACGATGGCGGCCGAGGCGGGAAAATCAGCCATGCACATTCCTGTTGTTCCGCCCGGCGTGAAGGGCCGGGTTGTCGCCATGTATGCGCTGCTCATCGGCATCAATGCCGGAGCTTGGCTTTGGGCGCTGATTGCCTTTCACCATTATCCGGTGCTGCTCGGCACCGCGCTGCTGGCCTATACGTTTGGTCTGCGGCACGCGGTGGACGCGGATCACATCGCCGCGATTGACAACGTGACGCGCAAGCTGATGCACGAGGGCAAGCAGCCGGTGGCCATCGGTTTCTTTTTTTCGCTCGGCCATTCCACCATTGTTTTTGGGTTGTCGGTCGCGATTGCGGTCACCTCCGTGATGCTCAAGAACCGGTTCGATTCCTTTCAGGCCATTGGCGGGATTATCGGCACCAGCGTCTCGGCTTTTTTTCTGCTCGCCATCGCTGCCGCCAACCTTCTCATTCTCATTTCGGTTTACCAAACGTTTCAGCACGTCAAGCGCGGCGGTCAGTTTGTGGATGAGGATTTGAACCTGCTGCTCGCCAAGCGCGGATTTTTCGGGCGCATCTTCCGCAATCTGTTTCGCCTGATTGAACACAGTTGGCAGATGTATCCGGTCGGCTTTTTGTTCGGCCTCGGTTTCGACACCGCCACGGAAGTGGGTTTGCTCGGCATCTCGGCGACGGAAGCCACCAAGGGCTTGTCCGTCTGGGCCATCTTGGTTTTTCCGACCCTGTTCACGGCAGGCATGGCGCTGATTGACACGACCGACAGCATTCTCATGCTCGGCGCGTATGGCTGGGCGTTCGTCAAACCGATCCGCAAACTTTATTACAACCTCACCATCACTTTGGTTTCCGTCCTGGTGGCGCTGCTCATTGGCGGCATCGAAGTTCTGGGATTGATTGGCGACCAGCTTAAAATCCACGGCGCGCTGTGGGACACGATTGGCACTTTGAACAGCAACTTCGGCATGATTGGCTTTGCCATCATCGGGGTTTTCGGGTTGAGCTGGATTGTTTCCATCCTCATTTACCGCATGAACGGCTACGACGAGATTGAAGTGAACACCAGCCCGGCGGATTGACGCAGCGGAAATTTCCTTGCCAAGGGCGGCCAGTCACAGGCATTTTCTGACATGGCAGCGACACGCAATTCTCATCTCGACGACACTTTCTACCAGCCGGCGGATTCCTTTTTCTCCGCCAACGCCAAAATCGGCCTCACGTTTGACGACATCACGCTGGCCACGCTGTTCTCGGAAATCCTCCCGCGCGACACGCATCTCGACTCGCGCCTCGCCGACGCGCTGCAACTCAACATCCCCATCGTCACCGCCGACATGGACACCGTCACCGAATCGCGCATGGCGATTGCGATGGCGCTCAACGGCGGCCTCGGCCTAATCCATTACAATATGCCGGAGCGCGAACAGCTCTCGCAGGTCAGCCGCGTGAAGTATCACGTTCAGGGTCTGATTCAAGACCCCATCAAGATCGCGCCTGACCAGCTTATCGGCGACGTGCTCGCGTTGATTGAGGAAAAGAAATTCGGCTTCAGCACGTTTCCCGTCGTGGATGACAAGGGCAAGCTCGTCGGCCTGTTGTCCGGCCACGTTGTCAAGCCGCGTTACGCCACGAAGAAAGTTTCCGAGGCGCTCACGCCGCGTATGCAGGTTCACACCATCACCAAGAAGGAACTCGGCAAAGACCCCATCGCCCGCGCCGACAAATTTTTCACCGAACACCTCGGCATCCACAAATTGCTCGTCGTGGACGACGAAGACCATCTGCACGGCCTCATCACCATGAGCGACGTGGAAAAGATTACGCTCGAGCGCAAGGCGCAGTTCAAGCCCGCGCGCGACGCGCAGTTCCGCCTCGTCTGCGGCGCGGCGGTCTCCGCCACGCGCAATGCCTTCGGCGAACTCGACCGCGAACGCATTCTCGGCCACGTCGGCGCGCTGCTCGAACGCGGCGTGGATGTCGTCGCCGTTTCCACCGCGCACGGCCACACCAAAGGCGTCGGCGACACGGTGAAAGTGTTGCGCGACGCGTTTCCGAAATTGCCCATCATCGCCGGCAACATCACCAGCGCGTCCGGCGTGGAATATTTGGCCGACTGCGGCGCGGACATTATCAAGGTCGGGCAGGGGCCGGGTTCCATTTGCACCACGCGCATCGTCGCGGGCGTGGGCATCCCGCAGATGACCGCGCTTTATGTTTGTTCCCGCGCGGCGGCGAAGAAAAAAGTTTCCATCCTCGCCGACGGCGGCATCACCAAGTCCGGCGACATCGTGAAGGCGCTGACGCTCGCGCAGGGCGTGATTTGCGGCGGAATGTTCGCCGGCTGCACCGAGGCGCCGGGCGAAGTCATCGAAATTGGCGGCAAACTTTACAAGCAATACCGCGGCATGGGCAGCCTGGCCGCGATGAAGGCCGGCAGCGCCGCGCGCTACGGCCACGAAAAGGCCGACGCCACGCGCAAGGTCGCGGCCGAGGGCATCGAGGCGCTCAAGGAAGCCTGCGGGCCGGTGGACCGCGTGCTCGCGACGCTCATCGGCGGCATTCAGAGCGGCATGGGTTATCTCGGCGCAAAAAATCTGGAAGCCCTCCGCAGCAAGGCCCGCTACATCCGCGTCAGCCCCGCCGGCCAGCGCGAAGCCGCGCCGCATGATGTGGTGGAATTGAAGACGAAGAATTGACGCAGCGGTGTCCGGCGAATTGACGGTGGGGCAGGGGTTCTCTAATCTCCGCCCATGGCGAAAAAGATTTCCGGCGCGAAAACTTCCGGCGCCACTTCGGAGCGCGGCGTTCACGCCGCTTCAGCGTCCGGCTTGCAAGCTACGTCGAAGCGGGCTGAAGCCCGCGCTCCCAAGCCCGCCAAACCCTCGTCCCTCCTCGACACCCGCGTGGTTTATTGCGGCGACAATCTGGAATCGCTCGCCAAGCTGCCCGACGCCTGCGTGGATTTGATTTACAATGACCCGCCGTTCAACTCCAACCGCAACTACGATGGTGGCCAGTCCGGCTCGGACAGTTTACATATTCGTAATATATGGCATATAATCATTATAAAAAAACGGTTGCCATACGGTTGACTGTGTTCTCAATTTCCGATACAATGGGGCACAATGAAAACTCCGAAGGCTCGGTTCAAGATTCTTCCCTTTACCAATCCCCGAACGGGCACCCCCAGCTGGCGGGTCACCGGCACCCGCCGCAACGGGGATCGCATCCGCGAGAACTTCGCCCGCGCTGAGGAAGCGCAGTATCGGTTCACTGAATTGGAGGGAGAATTTCATGCCGCCAACGGCGTGGCGGCGCTGCGGGCGACAAGATTGACGGACAATCAGGTCGGCGTTGCCGAGGCTGCTTTCAAGCGGCTGGAGCGGGATGAGGATTTAATCACGGCGGTGGATCATTGGCTGCGCACGGGCAAGCCGGCGTCAGTCAAGGAGTCGCCCCGTTTGGACGAGGCGCTGAAAGTTTTCACCGACTGGCTGGCCACCACGCAGGAATTGCGTCCCATGACCAAGGATAATTTGCGCAACCGGGTAACCCGCTTTGTCAGCAGCCTGGGCAACCTGCGGGTGACCGACGTGCTGCCCGATCACATCGAGCATTTTCTGGCGAACCGAAATGTGTCAGTCATCACCAAGGACGCCGATCGCCGGGCTCTTTCCAGTTTCTTTTTGTGGTGCATGAAGGGGAAACGGCATTGGGCGGTGAACAATCCCTGCTATGCAGTCGAGATCGAGGGGTTTGCCACCGCCGATCATCATGAACCGGTGGTGCTGCCCGTGGACGAATGTCGGTCGCTGTTGCAGGCTGCGGAAAAAATCCAGAAGGGTCGGTCGGTGCCGTATGTGGCGCTCTGCATGTTCGGCGGACTGCGCCCCACTGAGGCGGCGCGGTTGACGTGGGATCAGGTCAACCTGAAGGATGGGGAGATTCGGTTGAAGGGCGTGCAGACCAAGACGGGCAAGGGCCGGATTGTGGTGATTGATAAAACGCTGAAAGCGTGGCTGAGCCAATATCAAAAGCGTGGCGAGATTTACCGTTCGGCTTATGAAAAGGATTTGCGCCAAGGTCGTATCAGCAGCGGGTATGGAACGCCGACCAAGGAACAGCCGCACTTGAAGCCGTGGGTATCGGACGTGTTGCGGCACACGGCGATTTCGCATTACTTCCGCCTGTCGGGCAGCTATGGCCGGACGGCGGAACAGTTCGGCAATTCCGAGGCCATCATCAAAAAACATTACCAGGGGCGGGTGACCAGCGCGGAGACGAAGCTGTTTTATGCGCTACGGCCGAAGGCGAAATAGTTTTTCACCTGGACAGCTTTTGTCCAACCTGATGGGGCAATATTTCCAGGCATGAAAACGAAAAAGAGTAAAAAGTCAAAAAGCAGCAAACCGATCAAGCCGGTGGGAGCGGAGTCGGGATTAATGCTCACGGCGCATGGCGATTATCGGGAAGAAGACTTTGATTGCTGGCCGCGACCGACGGAGCTGGAACTGGCGCAATTGGCAGCACGATTGGCGCGCACCGACAAACTGAATCCCCAGCAACTGGTCGAGGACGCTTGGGCGATCTACTGGGAGAGCTGCCGGAAAATCCAGGACGACCACCGGGCCGTGAAGGCCAATGGCGAGAAAGAAAGCCTAGCCGAAGCGGCTTTGGCCGACGAGGCCGCCCAACCCCGGCCGGCAGTGCCGGCGCCAAAGAAATATCCAGTCACTTTTCGCGAGCTGGAAATCTTGCTGCTGCCCAAACAGAAGGGACGCACGGCCAACCGGGCCAGCCTGATCCGCGAGTATTTGTTGTCCGAATGCCTGGGAACGTGCATGGTCCTTCGGCCCAAGCCCCATCCGCTGACGTATTGGGAACTGGATGAAAAAGCGCTCAACCACCTGCGGGAACTCTTTAGCGGACAAGTCGCAGCGAAATTTGGTCAGATGCGCGCCCGCCATTTTGACGAAGTTACCTACGTGCGTTTTGCGGAGGGGTTTCTGAAATGGCACCGGCAATACATCGCGGAAAAACGATCTGCCGCCGCGCGCAAGCGGTGGGACCAAGGTGAGGCAGAAGCAAACCCATCGGCAACTGATCCGGTCCCGATCAACCCGAAAAAATCCTGAAATTTTTTAAAAAAAGTTCTTGGTCGGAGATTGACTGGTAAAACTGGTAAAGTGCATTGGTTGGGTCCGTCCTTTGCATGGGGGGAAATTTTGAAAATGGGGCTTTGCATCCGCGATGGAGTAATCCATCGCGTTTTGCATTTTTACGGATCGTCTTTTGCATCCAGTCAACCGGGTTACGAGCAAAGAATCGCAATCGGGCGAATTGGTAAGGTTGGGCATGCAAAAGACAACCAATCCCTCGGCGCGGCTCGCCTCCCTGGACGGGCTGCTGGAAACCATCATTCCGGCGTATCTCACCCCGGTGCCATCCCGCGAGACCTTGCGTGACTGGTTTGATGCCGCGCGCATTCCGCGTTTCAAGGCCAACCCCGCCGCCAAGCGCGGCGGTGGTCCGGTCTTCTACTCGGTGGCCGCCGTGGAGAAGTTTCTCCAGACGCGGACACTGCCGTGCCGCCTGCCGGCGGCGACGCTGCCGGATCGCAATGCGGCCAATAACTAACCCATAAATACAATATGAATTCCAATTTTCAGCCAACCACAACAACTTCAGTAACGGCCCCCAGCAACCCCCGAGCAATTTTGCGGCCGCGCTATCATCTGAAAGCGCGGGAGGCGGCGAACTTGCTCCGCTTGGGCATGGTGTTATTTGATCAGGCGGACGTGGTTGCCGGACAACTGTGCCGGGAAACCATCTCGTGGCGGCTGCAGCGCCAGCACTGGATGGGAGTCCGGTGGGTGACGGTGACCGAGTATGCGCCGGGATTTATCCGGCTGCGCAATGATGTCATGGCGGATATTCCCAAAAACGTGTGGCCGTTCACCCGGCCGCAAATCCGCAACTTTGAACTCACCTTTCACTGGGAGGAAATCACCACGGATTTGGGCGAGATGGTTTTCCGGTTTTGCAATGCGGTGGCCGAAGAGCCGTTTCATTTTCCCTGGGCGCCATTTGAAGACATCAAAACCTATCCGCAATATGCGTGGAGCAAGCAAGCACAGGCGGCCTATGCCAGAAGGCACGAGCAGCGAGCCGCACAGACAGGAGGCAACTTTTGATGCGCCCGGGAATTTCCAATGAGACGCTCACGCTGGCAGGCGTTCGGCTGGTCACCGCCGACGAAGCCAAAGCGCTGTGCGGCTTGCCACAAGCTGGATTGTGGCTGCCCTATCGAAATCTGGACGGCAGCGCGGTGCGCGACGGCGACAAGGATTACGGCCGGCTGCGGCTGGATCAGCCGCGCGGCGACATGAAGTATTATCAGACCGGTGGCACCACCGTGCATGCTTATCTGCCGCCAACGGTTGCTGACGTCGCCACTGTTGGTGGCGACCTATGCGTCGTCGAGGGTGAATTCAAATCGCTGTCACTGACGGAAGCAGGATTTCCGGCGGTGGGGATTTCCGGTTTTTATGGATTCGCACCAAAAGATGGCAAGGAAATGGTGTCGGAGTTGGCCGCTGTCGTGGACAGGCTCAAACCCGCGCGCATTCTGTTCTGCGGTGATTCCGACACGGCCTTGAATTATGCCTTTTCGCACGCGGCGGTGCGCCTGGCCAAGCTGGTGGATCCATTGCCGGTGTTGCTGCCGCGCATTTCGCTGAATGCGCCGGGCAAAGGCGTGGATGATTGTCGCGCGACCATGAACGGGACGTTTTTGAACTGGTGGCAGGAACGCATGGCCGAGGCGATTTGGGTGAAGGCAGACGCGGAACCGGCACAATTGGCGGTGGAACTGTTTGAGTTGGAACTCGACGTCATCGCAGATCTGACCGGCGCAGCGCGGATGAAAGCCGAGAAGCGGCTGGTTCAGTTGGCGGCGGCTTTGAAAAACAGTCCCTTGCCACAAGAACGGTTGATGACCCTGGCGGTAAAGAACCTGGACATCTCCCGCCGCGGATTGAACAAGGCGGTGGCGGCGATGGAAAAAACTGTGCAGAACCACGCCGACCCGCAGCCTTTGGATGTGGTGTATGATCCGGCCCGCAAGTGCTACTGGATTCCCAACGACCGGGGCGAGATGATCGAGATCACCGAATCCGCTTTGACGCGGCATCTGAGCAGCGCCGGATTCATCAATGACCGGAAGAACGGCAACACGACGTTGGACGATGAATTGAACCGCATCCAATGCACGCGCGACGTGCAGTATGCCGGTCCGCTGGCCGGCCACGGCGTTGGTATGCAGGAGATGTGCGGCCAACGCATTCTGGTGACGCGTCCGCCGCGATTGCTTCAACCAGCACCCGGCGAATGTCCGACCCTCGAACAGTTCATCGTTGACCTGTTTGATGATCCCGACCACCCCGAGTTCGACCAGGTTCAATCCGTGTTAAGCTGGCTGAAGGTCAGCTACGAATCCTTGCGCAACAGCGAACTTCGTCCCGGTCAACTACTGGCCATCGCCGGACCACGGGATTGCGGCAAGTCGCTGTTTCAGGCGTTGATCACCGAAATCCTCGGCGGCCGTTCGGCCAAGCCCTACCGCTACATGAGCGGTGCGACCGATTTCAACGGCGATCTGTTCGCCGCCGAACACCTGATGATCGAGGACGAGGTGGCCTTCACGGATATTCGCGCCCGCCGGCATTTTGGGGCGCGCATCAAGGATTTCACGGTGAACGCGGTTCAGTCGTGTCATGCCAAAAACCGCCCGGCGTTGAGCTTAAAACCGTTTTGGCGGAATACGATCACCCTGAATGACGAGCCGGAGAATCTGCTGATCCTGCCGCCGATTGATGATTCGATCGAAGACAAAATCATTTTGCTCCGGGCGAAAAAGGCGCGGCTGCCCGCCGATATTGGCACGGCGGCAGGCCGGAAGAACTTTTGGGCAAAATTGATGAGCGAATTGCCGGCGTTTTTGGATTTGTTGGTTCACTACCAGATTCCGACCGCGTTACATTCCGGTCGTTTTGGGGTGAAACATTTTCATCACCCGGCTTTGATGTCGGCGTTGAGCGAGTTGTCGCCGGAAGAGCGTCTTTTCGCCTTGATTGACACCGCGCTGGAAGAAAAAGAGCATGTCGGCAAATGGAGTGGAACGGCGACGGATCTGGAGCGGATGCTAGCGGAGACGAAAGTTGCTTTTGAAGCTCGTCGCTTGTTGGACTGGAATAATGCCGCTGGCACCTACCTTGGTCGCCTGGCCAAGAAATATCCCAACCGCGTGCACGCCGAGCGCACCAACCACACTCGTCAGTGGAGCATCTACCCGGCTAACTGGTGCATGGTCGATGAAGCGGCGCCAGTCATTCCGCCGTCACCCGTCACCGATCCCGACCTCATTTGATGGTCGTCGCCGGATTTTGTGACACCCTCGCATCGCCGCGTGACACCCTCAAAACTCATCAAACCCCAACATCCACGCGGCCGGTGACGCCGTGACACCCTAAACCGGAAGTTTAACCCATGGAAACGAATATTTTTTATACGCATATAATAATCCGAAAATATATTTTTTCTTCGATTCTATTAAAGGAAAAGGGTGTCACGGTGTCACGAAGGCCATTTCAGCCAAATAAATCAATGGGTTTGAGGTGACACCCTCATCGTGGGATGGTGTCACAGGGTGTCACGATCCATCGGGCAGCCGGTAGTCCGAAAGTAGCCCAAGAGTATACCATTCTGGCCGGACCGGTTAGGCAAGAGTGGGGTAAGAGTTGGGTGTTTCTGGCAGGCGGGCTTTTTTCTGATGGTTATACAAAAGTGGCACAAAGGTGTGACGGTTAGGCTGATGGGGTGGGTGGAACTGGGGTAAAGATACGGTTTTACAGAAAACGCCGTTCGTGGGGTGAAATTGGCCAAGAGTTCCTCAAAAGTTCCCCAAGAGTTCATGTTTTATCCAGACCGGCACCTTTGAATTCGCCGCTGCCGGCGAAATGGCAGGTCTGGGTTGTTTTTCTAACGCCTGCCGGCAGGCGGTTTGGAGGCTTAAAATGACCCAGGACGCGTCGAAAGATTTCGACTGGATGAATCCACCCCCGACAGCGTCGGCTGTATAAAAACGATTTCAGCCGGACTTTTCCCCTGATGACGACGAGACAGTATCCACTCTAAAAGCTGCGGCGTGGCTACACGGTCGGTTGACGAAACATCTGGGGGCATTGCGAAAGCCAGTCCGGTGCCTGAGGACAATGGCCGCCGTGCGGCGAGCACAGAAGCGACGAAGGAGCGCAGAGGCCGAGTCGGCGAGGCCAGCGGAGCAAGGTGCGCAGCACAAGAGCGAACCGAAGGTGAGCGTGGAGGCAAATTGTGCGTCCGGAGCGTGAGCGCAGGACAGAAGCGACGGAGGAGCGTGCCGTCCGAAGGACAAGAGCGGTGGCAGCGCCACCTGCCATCGCGTGCGGTGGCTGGCGTGAGACAGCCACAAAAGCGGCCGGTGGCCGCGTGAGTGTGGAACACAAGAGCGCGTCTTTCGCGCGTGCGTCTGAGCTGTCAGCGAAGACAAAAGCGGAGCGTGAAAGCCGGTCTGGCGACTGAGGACATAGCCCGCGGGCGCGGGCGTGGCCAAGTGCGAAGCGCGATCTGCGCGGCAGCGCCCCAGCGCGAAGCACAAAAGTCCTGGGCAGGACGTGCCGTGCGAGTCGGCGAGCACATAAGTGAAACGTGCCGTCCGTCTGTGGCGGACAAGAGCGAGCCGCTGGTGAGCGTGCCAGCGCAGTCCCCCCTTGGGGACGGAAGGGGGGACGAGCATCGGGGGGATGGGCGGGGGTGCGAGCCGCACGGGCGAGCCTTGGGGAAAGACGCCCCGACCAAACTTTTCAAAACAGCGGAGCGGCGGAGTTGGCGTGCAGGATGCCGGCCAGTTGGCGCCCCGATAGCAGCGCCACGGGCGGTGGCGCGACCGGCGGGGACGCCGGAGCTATCGGGGTGACAATGCAGCCGCCGGATTGAACACAAGACGCAGTTATATCTCAATGAACCGGGCCGTCGGTCGCGGGGTCGCGCGGGGAGACGGCGGGGACCCGAAAGCGGAGGGTCACGCGCCAGCGGGAAACCGCTTTAGGGGCGGCTTTGAATATAACTGCTCTTGTGTTTTGTCCGGGTAAGCAAGGCGAAGGCACAGACGCGCAGGAACGAGCATCGTAGCCGTAGCCGTTCCTTCATGCCAACGGAGCCGCGAAGCTCACGGATTTTTGTCGGGGCGTCTGGACTCGTTGCCTGGCATCGTCGCGCCAGCGCGATGACACGATTCCCCGACTCCCCGACGCTGGAGCGTAGCGGAATGATGGCCGCTCCCGTGGAAACATGGGGGGAGCCGAGACAGCAGGCCGCGAAGCCCAGCGCCGGGGTGTCGGTCAAACTTGGTCTTCGCAGTGAGTCCGGCCAGTTTTGGGAGTGCAGCGCTCTGGAACGGAGCTTGCGTAGTGGAAGATTAGCGGAGCGACCAAAAGCTGGCCGGTCTCACGGATAATGCTGGCGTCTTGCACCGGGCGCAGCCTCGCGGTGCATATTGTTTGGCTTCGGCGACAGGCAACGCCTCGCGCCGTATTGCTGGTCTTGGCCGGACGAAGTCTCGCGGCCATTTTGTTTTTGTCGCCACGCCCGAGCGCGATCAGCGAGAACCGGAAACATCGTGACGGTTCGAGATGTTCTCTGGCTTGAAAAGTGATTTT
>Ga0208872_1000909_pt1 | contig 19648 bp, 18 predicted proteins | sample CryBogCBH12Aug08_FD_185508 | JGI IMG/M metagenome (GOLD analysis project Ga0208872, IMG submission 185508) | Freshwater microbial communities from Crystal Bog, Wisconsin, USA - CBH12Aug08 (SPAdes) | ecosystem: Environmental > Aquatic > Freshwater > Lake | place: Crystal Bog, Wisconsin, USA...
GTTGAACCAGGCATAGTTGCCGTCCACGTTAATATAACCGTCGCGAATATCCGGGCCACATCCAAGATTAAGTTTCATGTGAACCAATTATTAAAGCATTAAAGACTGGCTGGCAATTTGAAATGTCTCAAGGCGGTTTCAAGTGGAACCGGCACAAATGAATATTGGCACTCAGTTCACAAAACCGCTTCTAATTAACTTGGCTTTTGGCGGCGAATCAATAAATTGCCGCCGTTATGAAATATCTTGTGCTTGGATCTGCCGGTCAGATTGGCAGCCATTTCTGCGCGTTTATCAATCGAAGCGGAGAGCATTCCGCCATCCCCTTTGATGTGGTTCATGATCCGGCGGAGGATTTGAGGGAGAATGTGGCGCTGTTGCGCCAGCGGGCACAGGCGGCGGATTTTGTCATGTTCCTCGCATTTGATGTGGGCGGCGCGCTCTACCTCCAGCAATACCAGCACACCTACGATTTCATTTCCAACAACATCCGGCTCATGAACCACACCTTCACGGTGCTGCGCGAGCTGAACAAGCCGTTTATTTTTGCCTCCAGCCAGATGTCCAATATGGGGCAATCCTCCTACGGCTGTCTAAAATCCGTGGGCGAGCATTACACCAATTCATTGAACGGGATTGTGGTAAAATTCTGGAATGTTTATGGCGTGGAACACGACCCCAGCAAGTTTCATGTGATCACGGATTTCATCAAAAAAGCCCGGCGCACCGGCAAGATTGAGATGCTGTCCAATGGCCAGGAAGAACGGCAGTTCCTTTATGCTGATGATTGCTGTGAAGGCCTGCATGCGTTGGCGCTCAACTATGCGTCGGTGCCGCGCAACCAGCCGTTGCATATTACCAACTTCAAATGGAACAAGATTCTGGATGTCGCCCACATCATCGGCACGGAATTAAAAGTGCCCGTGCTGCCGGGACCGCAGGCCAGCGACCCCACGCAGTTGTTTAAGAAAAACGAGCCGGATCCGTTTATTTTGAAATATTGGCAGCCCCAGATTTCACTGGAGGAGGGGGTTCGCCGAGTCATTGCCGATACCATTTAAGCTCAAGTGGAACGCTGTTACTGGTAATGCCTGTGGCGCTGGCATAGGTGGATTACTTTTTTAATTCCTGCTTCACCTGCAATTCAGCGATCAGTTTTTTATCTTTGCCGCGCCGCTTATAAGTCAGCACGCCCCAGGCGTTGCCCAGCACGCTGGCCGGGCAGGCGAGCAGATGCCAGAGCCAGCGGACATCGCCGTCGCGAAAAATGCCGCGCAGCGTATGCCAGAGCGGGCCGAAAAAGGTGACGCAATAAACCGCCGCCAGCCAGATTGGCACCGGTGGTTTTTCCTTCATCCAGTTCACCGGCATCTCCTCCTGCACCCGCAAAAAGTGCACCGTGGCGCGGCGACGTTTCTGGACGAATTTCCAGAGTGTTTGGACGTAAAAATGATGCACGCCGCGCCCGCGAATCCGCAGCCATTCCCGTTTCCCGTTTTTCATCAGGAACAGCGCAACGTGCGTGTCCTGAAATTTTTCGTTCGCTTGCACCGATTGCAAATCGGCGCGGCGATAGACAAAGCCATTCGCGCCGAGCGGATAGGAATAAGTGCCGTCCGGCAAAATCCAGCGTTCCGTCTCGCCGTCGCGCGCGACGAGTCTGGGATTGCTGCTCATCAGCCAGCAGATCGGGTCGCTGATGTGCAGCAAATGCGACAGGTAAGCGCAGAACGAACTCATCTTGGGCGATGGCAAATAATATCCCTCCACGCCGAGCGCCTGCGGATTGGCGGCGAGCGCCGTTACCGCCAGTTCAACGTAGTCCGTGTGTGTGATTTCATTATCCGCGTCCACGAACAAAATGTATTCGCCAGTGGCGTGCCGGAGGGCGAGGCGTTTGCCTTCCTCCATATTTTTGCCGTTGTCATCGAGAACCAGCGCGCCGTATTTCTTCGCGATCTCGCGGGTGCGGTCGGTCGAGTGCGCGTCGGCGAGGATGATTTCAATCTTGTCCTGTGGATATGTCTGCCGCGCGATGGACGTTAGCACGTTGTTTAGCAGCGGCTCGACATTCAGCGTCGGCATGATGACGCTGATGCGGGGCAAAGAATGATTGTTAGTGCTGGACGGCATGAAATGATTGTGTCGGAACGTGGCAATTAATTCAACCGGCTTTACGCGTGCGGGTGGTTTTTGTCGGCGCGCATCGCCGCCAGCCACATCAAGAACAGCGTCACAAACGCAATGAGCGCCGCCACCGGCATTGTTTGCAGCGGGTTGTCCGAGCCAGAAAAGCGTCAACCAGTCGGCCCAGCCCCAGCCCGCCGTAAAGCAGCGCCAGCTTCACCCACCGGCTTGCCGGTATCCACGCTGCCGACCCGCTTGCAGCAGGCCAAAAAAACCATTGTCGTGGCTAGTTGTCCGACCATCGCCACGGTTTCTGGCGGGTTCCGGTCGATCAACTTAAGGTAGAAAGTTTTTAGCACCAGCAGGCCAATGAGGCCGCAAAGCTAACCGGTGGCATAGAGGCCGATTAATTTCAACTGCTCGCGCAACGCGTCAAGATTTGCCAACGGCGGCGCGCTGACAATCGGAAACTGCGTTGTCGCCGCCAAAAAAGTTGGCAAGCATGGCGGCAACGGACTAGACTTGGTGCTTACGAAATGAACAAAATATTTATCACTGGCGTCGCGGGTTTTATTGGCAGCACGCTCGCTGACCGGTTGCTGGCCGATGGCAAAACGGTCGTCGGCTGGGATAATTTCTCCACCGGTCAGCGCCGGTTTCTCGCCGGGGCGCTAAAAAATAAAAACTTCCAGCTCATCGAGGGCGATAATCTGGATCTGCCCGCGCTGACCAAGGCGCTGACCGGCTGCGACACGGTTTTTCACCTCGCCGCCAACGCCGACGTGCGCTTCGGCCTCGAACATCCGTCAAAAGATTTGCAGCAAAACACCATCGCCACTTTTAATGTGCTCGAAGCCATGCGCGCCAACGGCATCAAGCGCATTGCGTTCAGCTCCACCGGCAGCGTCTATGGCGAGGCGGCGGTGATCCCCACGCCGGAAGATGCCGCTTTTCCCATCCAAACCTCGCTCTACGCTTCATCCAAAGTTTCTGGCGAAGGCATGATTTCCAGCTACTGCGAAGGGTTTAAGTTCGAGGGCTATATTTTTCGCTTCGTTTCCATTCTTGGTGAACGTTACACGCACGGCCACGTTTTTGATTTTTACCAGCAACTCCTGGATCATCCCGACCGGCTGAAAGTGCTCGGCGATGGCTCGCAGCGGAAAAGCTACCTCTATGTCCAAGACTGTGTCGGCGCGATGCTGCATGTTATTGGTCAGGGCACCGCCCTCAAGGCCAAGCATAACGTCGAAATTTACAACCTCGGCACGCCGGAATATGTGCAGGTCAACCAATCCATCGGCTATATTTGCGGCGCACTCGGGCTGAAACCGAAATTGGAATACACCGGTGGTAGCCGCGGTTGGGTGGGCGACAACCCGTTCATCTTCCTCGACACCAAAAAAATCCAAAGCACGGGCTGGAAAGCCACCTTGACGATTGAACAAGGCATTGGCCGCACGCTCCAATGGCTGCAACAGAACCAGTGGGTTTACGAAGCGCGCCAATGAAGATCGCCATCACCGGTAGCAGCAGTGGTATCGGCCGGTTTCTAGCCGACGCGCTTGCCGCGCGTGGTCATGAAGTCTGCCGCCTCGCCCGCTCGCCGCAGGCTGGCTTCAGTTTTCAATGTGACGTAGCTGATTGGAACGCGCTTGAAAACTGCGCCAAACAAGTTTCCGAAAAGTGGTCTGCGCTCGACGCGCTGATTTGCTGCGCAGGCATTCAGGAGCCGATTGGACCGGCAATGGAAATTGACCCGCTCGCGTGGCGTAAAAATCTGGCGGTGAATCTGGATGGAACATTCTATGCCATCCGCGCGCTTTATCCGCTGCTGAAAAAATCTTCCGCCCGGGCCAGAGTGATTTGTTTCTCCGGCGGCGGTTCCACGAGTCCGCGTCCAAACTTCGCCGCCTACGGCGTGGCCAAAACCGGCGTGGTCCGACTCGTCGAAATGCTCGCCTCGGAATGGCAGAACGATAAACTCGATGTCAATGCGATCGCGCCCGGCGCGATTTTCACCAAGATGACGAAAGAAGTCCTGGCGCGCGGTGAAAAGCTGGCCGGACAAAAAGAATTTGAATCCGCGGCCAAGCTGTCGCACGATAATGATGCTAGGCTCGCCAAAGTCCTAGGCCTTGTTGAGATGCTGCTCTCGCCGCAAAGTGACGGCATCAGCGGCAAACTGATCAGCGCGCCGTGGGACCCGTGGCAAAATCTGCCCGCGCTGCGCGACGATTTGATGAAGTCGGATATTTACACCCTGCGCCGCATTGTGCCGGAAGATCGCGGTAAGAAATTTTGACCATGAACTACGCCATCATCGGCTGCGGCCTCATCGGAAAAAAACGCGTCACGGCTATGCCCGCCGGTTCGCAGCTCGTCGTCGCGTGCGACACGAATTTGCCGCGCGCCGAGGAACTCGTGAAGCTCGCCAAAAGCGGACGCGCCGGCTTGGATTTTAATGACGCCGTGGCCGATCCGAAAGTGGAAGTCGTTTTCATCGCCACGCTCAATTCCATGCTCGCGCCCATCGCGCTCGCGGCGGTGAAGCAGGGCAAACACGTTCTCGTCGAAAAACCGGCGGCGATTCATACGAAGGAACTGGACGAACTCGAAGCCGCCGCAAAAAAATCAGGTGCGCTCGTCCGCGTCGGTTACAATCATCGCTATCATCCGGCGGCACTCAAGGCGGTGGAACTCTTCCGAAGTGGCGCGCTGGGGCCGATGATGTTTTTGCGCGGACGTTACGGCCACGGCGGGCGCATCGGCTATGAGAAGGAATGGCGCGCGGATGCCAAGATTTCCGGCGGCGGTGAATTGATTGACCAAGGCGTTCACCTGATTGACCTCGCGGGAATTTTTCTCGGTGATTTTACGACGGTCGAAGGCCATGCCACGACTTATTTTTGGAAGATGCCGGTGGATGACAACGCGTTTCTATCGCTGCGTAATGCCGCCGGTAACACCGCGTGGCTGCACGTCAGTTGCAGCGAATGGAAAAATTTGTTTAGCCTCGAAATCTACGGGCGCGACGCCAAGCTGCACTGGGAAGGACTTGGCGGTAGCTACGGCGTCGAGCGACTGACGTATTACAAAATGCTGCCGCAGATGGGTCCGCCGGACACGACGGTCTGGGAATTTCTGCGCGGCGACGAGTCGTGGAAAATCGAGATGGCGGAATTTTTTGAGGACATCAAACTCAAGCGCACACCGATTCCCGGCTTGAATGAAGCCAAGGCGGCGTTGGCCGTGGTGGAAAAAATTTACGCCCAAAAATAATTATGATTATCGCGAGATCCCCTTTGCGCATTAGTCTTGGCGGCGGCGGCACGGATTTGCCGTCGTATTACGAAAAGTTTGGCGGCTTCCTCATTGCCGGCGCGATTGACCGTTACGTTTATATCACGTTGCACGAAAATTTCACGCCTGACCTCATCGTCAAATACTCCAAGTTGGAACGCGTCCAAAACGCAAGCAAGCTGGAACATCCGATTATCCGCGAAGCCTTCGACCTCGTCGGACTTGATGGCCGCGGTCTGGAACTGACTTCGATGGCGGACATCCCCTCCGGCACGGGGCTGGGTTCGTCCGGCAGCTTCACGACGGCACTGCTCAAAGCGTTGCACGCGCAGAAAAAAGATCTGGTGCATCCAGCGGAACTGGCGGCAGAGGCGTGCGACATCGAATTGAACCGATTGAAGGAGCCGATTGGCAAACAGGATCAATACATCGCGGCTTACGGCGGCCTGACGTGCTTCAAGTTTTTGCCCGGCGGCAAGGTTGAGGCGTGGCCACTGAAAGTTTCCGAAGAAACGCGTGATAATCTTGAAGACAATTTGTTATTGTTTTTCACTGGTTATTCGCGGAGCGCGTCGGCGATTTTGAAAGAGCAGGACGTGAAGTCGAAATCCGACGACAAGTCCATGATCGAAAACCTGCACTTTGTCAAAGACCTCGGTCTGCAAAGCCAAGTGGCGCTGGAAACAGACAACTTACACGAATTTGCGCGGCTGATGGATGTGCACTGGCAGCGCAAGAAGCAGCGCAGCGGCGGCATGAGCAATCCCAAGATCAACGAATGGTATGACCTCGCGCTGGCCAGCGGCGCGCTGGGCGGCAAGCTCATCGGCGCGGGCGGCGGCGGCTTTCTGATGTTTTACGCGGAGGACAAGGCCAAGCTGCGCCATGCCATGCGCACGGCAGGCTTGAAGGAAGTGCGGTTCCGGTTTGATTTCGAGGGCACGAAACTCGTCATCTCGTGAGCACGCGGTTGGAAAAAATCCCGGTTGCCATTCTTGCCGGTGGACTCGCTACGCGGCTGCGGCCGATTACGGAGAAAATCCCCAAGTCACTCGTGCCGGTCGCTGGCCGGCCCATTTTGGCGCATCAACTCGAAATGCTCCACGCGCAAGGCGTTCGCAAGGCCGTTTTGTGCATCGGCTTTCTCGGCGAGATGATTCAAAAGGAATTCGGCAGCGAGGCTTATGGCATCCAGTTGGAATATTCCTTCGACGGCGAAAAATTGCTCGGCACCGGCGGCGCGATCAAACGCGCGTTGCCCAAGCTCGGCAAAGAATTTTTCATCCTCTACGGCGATTCGTATCTGCCGATTCAATATGCGCCGGTCGCGGAATTTTTCCACCGCAGCGGCAAGCCGGGGCTGATGACGGTTTATCGGAACGAAGGCCAATACGACACCAGCAACGTGGTTTTTGCCGATGGCGAAATCAAAATTTACGACAAAAAGCAAAAACTGCCGGAGATGCGGCATATTGACTACGGCTTGAGCTTGTTCAAGTCGTCCGTGTTCGCAGCGTATCCGGCAGAGGAAAAATTCGACCTCGCCGAAGTCATGGGCAAGCTCGTCCGCGAAAAGCAACTCGCCGGTTACGAGGTGCCGGAACGGTTTTATGAAATGGGTTCGCCAGCGGGTTTGGCGGAACTCGAAACCATCTTGAAACCGAAATAAACTCTACTTCCATTCGTCATTCAAAATTCGTAATTTATCCGCATGAGCTTTACCCAACAATTTCTTGCCGAAGTCCAGCAGGTCACGGCGCAACTGAACGAAGCCGCTATCGAAAAAGCGGCGGACGAACTCGCCGCCATCCGCGCACGTGGTGGACGCCTCTTTATTCTCGGCGTCGGTGGCAGCGCGGGCAACGCCGGTCATGCGGTGAATGATTTCCGCAAAATCTGCGGCTTTGAAGCTTACGCGCCGACGGACAACGTTTCCGAACTCACGGCGCGCACCAACGACGAAGGCTGGGCGACGGTTTTCTCCGAATGGCTGAAAGGCAGTCGCATCAATGCGAAGGACGGCCTGCTGATTTTTTCCGTCGGCGGCGGGAATCTGGAGAAAAATGTCAGCCCCAATCTTGTCAGCGCGATTCAAGTCGCCAAGTCGGTCGGGGCTTCCGTCGTTGGCATTGTGGGTCGCGATGGTGGCTTCACCGCGCAACAGGCAAACGCCTGCGTCATCGTGCCAACGGTAAATCCCACGCACGTCACGCCGCACAGTGAGGCGTTTCAAGGCGTCATCTGGCATCTGTTTGTCTCGCATCCCAAACTCAAAGTCGCGCAAACGAAGTGGGAATCCACCAAGTGAGTCCTTGCGGACGGCCATCATGGAACGCCAAATGAAACGCGCGGTATTTCTCGACCGTGATGGCGTCATCAACCGCGCTTTGGAAAAGGAATCAAAACCCTATCCGCCAACCAGCTTGGCCGAGTTTGAAATTTTGCCCGAAGTTCCTGCGGCGCTGGCGAAATTGCAAGCCGCCGGCTTTCTGCTCATCGTCGCCACCAACCAGCCGGATGTCGGCCGGGGCACATTAAAACAGGCAGTCGTTGAAGAAATTCACGCGCACATGAGCGCACAACTGCCAATTGACCGCGTGATAGTTTGTTTTCATGCCGGCAAAGGACTTTCCGATTGCGATTGCCGCAAGCCCAAGCCGGGCATGTTGCTCCACGCCGCGCGCGAGTTGAAGATTGATTTATCCAAAAGCTGGATGGTGGGCGACCGCTGGCGCGATGTGGATTGTGGCCATGCCGCGGGTTGTCGGACGATTTTCATAGATCGCGGCTACGTGGAGGAATTGAAGCGGAAACCGGATTTTTCCGCTCGCCATCTGGCGGAAGCCGCTGACATAATCCTGACGCATACAACCAATTTATGAAACGAACCCTCAAAGGCCTGAACGTAAAAATCTTCGCTGACGGCGCGGACAAAAAAGGCATGTTGGAATTGAACGCCAACCCGCTCATTCAGGGCTTGACGACCAATCCCACGCTCATGCGCAAGGCTGGCATCTCCGAATTCGAGGCGTTCGCGCGCGACATCCTGCAGACCGTCACGGTCAAGCCGCTGTCGCTGGAGGTGTTTTCAGATGAATTCCCCGAAATGAAGCGCCAGGCGATGAAAATCAACAGCTGGGCGAAAAACGTCTATGTCAAGATTCCGATCACCAACACCCGCCGGGAATCTTCGCTGCCCCTCATCCGGGAGCTGGCCAACGAAGGGGTGAAACTCAACATCACCGCGATGCTGACGCTCGAGCAAGTGCGGGGATGCGCTGAACACCTTCACGCCCAGGCACCGGCATTTATTTCCGTTTTTGCCGGGCGCATTGCCGACACGGGCACGGATCCGGTGCCGCTCATGCGGGAGTGTCTGACCATTCTGAAGGATCGGCCGCAGGCGGAGTTGCTATGGGCCAGCGTCCGCGAAGTGCTAAACATCTTCCAGGCCAACGACTGCGGCAGTCAAATCGTCACCGTGCCGCATGATATTTTAGGCAAGGCGATCAAAATGGCCGGCATGGACCTCGGCGACCTCTCGCTGGATACCGTCAAGATGTTTGCCAATGACGCCAAGGCCGCTGGCTTTACGCTCTGATCGAATCCCTCTGATCGCTACAGAAGGGCTGATTATTTCCGCCTCCACATGAGGCGGGTGGCCTGCATCCTAGAAAATCAAACGGCTGTTTTCCGCCAGATAAACAAGGTGGCTAGGTTATTTTCTTTAATAAGCCTTCCCATTCACCGCCAGTTTCGACGTGCATAAAAATCATAGTTACGGCCAGATTCTGAAGTCTTCGTCCATCATTGGCGGAGCGCAGGGAATCAATTATCTCATTGCCATGGTGCGAACCAAGGTGGTGGCGGTATTGCTGGGGCCATCTGGCGTCGGCTTGGTTGGGCTTTATGTGTCTGCCACTGGGTTGGTAAGCACCGTGGCCGGTTTTGGTATCAGTTCCAGTGGCGTGCGCGAGGTTGCTGATGCCCATGGTAGCAACAAAGCGGAACAAATTGCCCGCACCGTTAAGACCCTGCGCCGAGTCTGCTGGGTCACCGGTATTCTGGGTTGGCTGCTCTGTGCCTCGCTGTCTTATCCGTTGAGTGTCTATGCGTTTGGGTCAGAGGAGCACGCGTGGGCGATTGCCATCCTAGGGGTGACAATTCTCATCAGTTCAGTTTCCGGCGGGCAAAGCGCGCTAATCCAAGGAACCCGGCGCATCGGCGACTTGGCCCGCATGAATGTGCTGGGGGCGGTTTCGGGAACCATGGTGGCGGTCGGGCTTTATGCTTGGTTGGGGCAGAAAGGCATCGTGCCGGTAATCATTGTCACAGCCGTCATCAATTTAGGTTTTTCCTGGTGGTTTGCGCGTAAAATTCCAGTGTCCCCGATTACACTCACCTGGTCAGAAACACTCGGTAACTCAAAACGGCTTATCCACATCGGGGCGGCGTTCATGTATGGAACCATTATTGGTTCCGTAGTTGACCTGATGATTCGCTCGCTTATTGTGAAAAATTTTGGCCTTGATGCCAATGGTGTCTATCAGGCGGCTTGGGGTATTTCCGGGATGTTCGCCGCGTTTATTCTAAACGCTATGGGGACTGATTTTTATCCACGTCTGACTGCCGTGGCGCAGGACAATGAGCACGTCAACCGCTTGGTGAATGAACAAACCGAAATTGGCATCTTACTCGCTTTACCGGGGCTGCTCGGAACCCTCGCCTTCGCTCCGCTGGCAATTCACCTGTTTTACACTGTGAAGTTTCTGCCGGGCGCGGCCTTGCTGCCGTGGTTTGTCGTCGGCGTATTTGGGCAGGTGATCAGCTGGCCTTTGGGCACGATTCAAATGGCCAAAGGGGCGACAAAATGGATGTTTTTCACTCGCACCGAATATGGGGTGGTTTATCTTGGACTGACAATGTTATTGATCAAAAATCACGGTCTGACTGGCATTGCCTGGGCGTTTGCGCTTTTCACGTATATTCATGGGCTGGTGGTTTTTGTTATTGCCCGTCGGCTTTCTAAGTTTACTTGGTCGCCGGCGGCTGGGCGGCTGTTCTTGGCTGCATTCGGAATAATCGGGTCAGCCTTTGTTATTCTGAAGCTGACAAATGGTCTTTTTGAGCTGGTTCTGGGAGCACTTATCACCGGTGTGGCCTGTCTGGTTTCGCTGCGCGGGATTTCGGCACGGCTTGGCGAACACCACCGCATTGTAACACTGGCCCTTAAATTTCCGGGTGCCCGGCTTGTTTGCGGTCTCTAACCCAGGTTTTGTTTTATGCGTTATTACTTTGTTAAGTTGACCATCGGAGGATTGCTGAACGTCTTCCAGCGGCGGGTGGACGCTTGCACTTCGGTCTATGCCATCAGGAGTCTTCGGCGCAGACTTGGTGCCGTTGGCCCAAATACGGAATTGTTTCCGGATCTTTTCGCTGACTATGCGGAGAGAATCAAGATTGGTAACTGGGTCTATATCGGATCGGGCGGGCAACTTTTTGGTCGTGGAGGACTAGCCATCGCCGACCATGTGATTATCGGCCCACAAGTGACCATCATGACCTCCAAGCATAATCATCACCCGGCCCGACTCATACCTTACGATGAGGTTGAATTGCTCAAGCCAGTCGAAATTGGAGTGGCGAGTTGGATTGGTTTAGGTGCCATACTTATGCCCGGAGTTGTCTTGGGAAAAGGATGTATTGTCGGAGCTGGTTCGGTTGTTACAAAATCATTCCCGGATGGCTCGATTGTGGCAGGTAATCCCGCAAAAATAATTGGACAACGAGATATGCAGCTATTTTTGGATCATTTGACCAATGATCGCACTTACTTTAAAAACTGGTATTTAAAAAAGAAGAAGAAAGTGGAGCGGTGAGCAGATATTTTTTAAGTTTAGTTATTTTACATTCGCAATGTGACAATTGAAGCAGTTCGCAAACAAACAAAAATCTGAAACAGTCGACCTTTTTGACACGGTCGTAAAATCTGGCTGTTGCATCGGTTGTGGCACTTGTGCTGCCTTTGACTCAAACATCCGCCTCCAACTGGATGCATTTGGTCGGTATGTGGCCACACGCCAGTCCGAAAGTTCTCCCGACAATCCGACTGCGGCCCGCGTTTGCCCCTTTGCGGATGGCATACCCAATGAAGATGAGTTGGCGCGCGAGGTGTTCGGTCAGGCTGGCGCGTTTGATCCCCATATTGGATATCATGTTGCCAATTATGCCGGCTGGGTGGTCGAGTCGGATTTCCGCACCAAAGGCTCTTCGGGTGGCTTAGTCTCGTGGCTGTTGGTGGAGTTGCTGAATCACGGACTGGTTGATTATGTTGTGCATGTGACCCCGGAACCTGCCCCGGATGCCGGCAAACCGCTGTTCCGCTTCGCTGTTTCTTCCACGCCCGAGGAAGTCCGCACTCGGTCCAAGTCACGCTACTATCCCGTGGAGATGTTCGGCGTCATTCAGGAGATACTCCGGCGTCCCGGCCGCTATGCGGTGGTTGGCATTCCTTGTTTCATTAAGGCGCTGCGGCTCGCTGGTCGCGAATCGGCGGTTCTCAAGGAACGGCTTGCCTTCACCGTGGGCATCGTCTGCGGCCACCTGAAAAGCTCGGCCTTTGCCGAATCGTTTGCCTGGCAATGCGGGATAACTCCGGGCGAACTGACTGTCATAGATTTTCGCACAAAACTTCCCGGCCGGCCGGCGCATAGTTACGCGGTTACGGTCGAAGGGCAACGCGGCGGTTCTAATATTACAGTTACCAAACCCACCTCGGAGCTTTACGGCAGCAACTGGGGTCATGGTTTCTTCAAATACAAGGCTTGTGACTTTTGCGACGATGTGGTGGGGGAAACCGCCGACATTTCAATTGGTGATGCCTGGCTTCCGGAATATGTGGCGGATACCGCCGGCACCAACGTAGTAGTGGTGCGTTCGCTGGGGCTCAATAAGCTGCTCGCTGATGCAGTGGCTGCGGGTCGTTTGCACCTTGACTCCATCCCGGCGGCAAAAGTTGTGGAATCTCAGGCTGGCGGGTTCCGTCATCGGCGCGAGGGTTTAGCTTATCGGTTGTTTCTCGAAAATCAGGCCGGACGCTGGCACCCTACCAAACGGGTCGCTTCGGCAGAGAAACATCTCACCGCCAAGCTTCGGGAGATTTACAAATTGCGCTACGAACTGGGGCAAGCCAGCCATGTGGCCTTTGCCGCTGCGAAAGCCAAAAACGATTTTAGCTATTTTGTTCGGGCCATGGAGCCGCTCATAACCCGCTATGATCGCCATTACCGCCGCCCGCTGATTTTCCGTATACTAGGCAAAATCAAGCGCACTTTTTTTAGTCTGTTCCGCACCATAAGTTAATCAGGCAGCTCTTTCCACATGATCACTCATCAAACAAATCCTGCGCCTCGTATTCTTCTTACTGGCGTCGGCCCCTATCGGAACCGCGGATGCGAAGCCATTGTGCGCGGCACGATGGAAATCCTGCGCCATGAATTCGGTCCGGAGATAAACGTCCGGGCGGGAGTTATTGGCAGCCGGGCCACCGTAGCGGCTCAAATTGCTTCAGAAATCGATCCGGCGGTTAATTCTTTTGCCCTGTCTAACAAGCTCGAAGGGGCACGCTGGTCGCCGGGGTGGTTTATCCAAAAAGCCAATCAGCATTTGGGAACCGCGTTTTATCCCCACCTCAAAGACCTAAAGGAGCCAGCCAAATCCGCCACCGTCGCGCTCGAAGTCGGTGGCGACCATTACTCGCTTGATTATGGCAAGCCAACTTATTACCTGGCGATGGATCGTTTCTTACAGAAATATGGGGTGCCGGTGGTGTTATGGGGCGCGTCGGTCGGTCCCTTCGATGCCGACCCAGCATTCGCCCCGCACATGTTTAATCATCTCCGCAGTCTGTCCGCGATTTTCGTGCGGGAAAGTGATAGTTACAATTATCTCCGAGCCAATGGGGTCGTGGAAAACGTCCACCTCATCGCCGACCCGGCGTTTGTAATGAAACCGGTGGAGCCGCCACTGGGGAAAATTGGCTTTGCCTTGCCCGAAGGAGCGATTGGAATCAACTTAAGCCAGATGGTGGCCTTCTACCGTGGCCAGCGCCCGGGGGACGTTGATCTCAAGGAATGGCTAGGCTGCTGTGTTGGGTTGGTGAAATCCGCCGCCACCCTCAAGCGCCCCATCTTGCTCATCCCCCATGTTGGTTCCAGCGAGCCTGACAATAGTGACTTTGGCCTCTTGAATTCAGTTTGCCAAGCGGTATCAGGCAACGTGCCGGTGCAAGTGCAAGTGCTGCCTGACGGCCTCAATGCGGCTGAACTCAAGTGGATCATTGCCCGCTGCGCTGTATTCGCTGGTGCCCGAACCCATTCCACCATTGCCGCACTTTCTTCCCACGTTCCCACTCTTAGCATCGCCTATAGCCTCAAAGCCAAAGGTATTAACCGGGACATATACGGTCATCTCGAACACTGTATCCATGTCTCCAATCTTACCAGCGGGAATTTTACCGAAGGTTTGCGCGTCCTACTGGACAATGAGGTAGCCATTCGGAACCAACTGCAATCGCGGATTCCGGAGCTTCAGCTCGCCGCCTTTAAGGCGGGTGCGATATTGCGGAAAATCTCTGGCGGCACGCCAATCTGATTTTAGCATTTGGATCTTGTCCTATTTAACACAACGGTCATGGTTTCTCGCCGCGACAAATTTCTGGAAAAACCTGCGGTGCCAGCGGAAGCAGAATTCCATCCAGTCAGAAAAATAATTGACCATTCCAATCAAACTGTCTGATTTATGGCCGCCTTACAAATCATTAAAAAACTGACGCCGAAGTGGATTCTTCAGTTGGCCAGAGATCTAGGGTGTTCGATACGCTGTTCGGTTATTTGTAGTCCCATTGGCTTTCAAAAAATCACCAACAAGCCAGTCATCGTAGTAGCTCCACACCCGGATGACGAGACCTTTGGCTGCGGCGGGCTTATCCAGATGAAACGGGCAGCGGGAGTTCCGGTGCGCATAATCATCCTCACTGATGGCGAGGCGGTGGCTGAAAGCTTGAGCGAGTCACCGGAAGCGGTCATCGCCGCACGGCGGCTTGAGACTACGAATGCCGCCCATCGGCTTGGAGTGGAGGCAGATTCCGTGCGCTGGTTGCACTTGCCGGATGGAAATTTGCCGCATCCAGGCCAGCCGGGTTTTGATGCGGCGGTTGGATCTTTACTCGCGGAAATCAAGGCTTTTGCCCCAGAGGAGATTTATTGCCCGCACTTTGAGGATGTTCATGCCGACCATATCGCAACCAGTCATCTCACCAACCAAGCGGTGTGTTTATGGGAACAGCCTTGCACTACTTTTTATTATCCGGTGTGGGCTTGGTATCACGCCTCTTTTGGGCTGCGGAAAAGATTAAACCTGACTGGAGCTTGGCGGTTAGACATCTCGGGGATTCTGGCTAAAAAAATACACGCCATGGCGGCGTATCTTGATGCCCCGAAAACATCGCTAGGCCATCGTTTCTGCGGCAGTCTGCCGCCGGCGTTCCTCCGAATTTTCCGTCGTCGTTATGAAGTATATTTTCCAGCCCCGTCAGAAGCACCACTAAAAATTCTTTTTTTCAGCCCAGCAAGTGGCATCTATGGTTCCGAGCGAAGCATGCTGACCATGTTGCGAGCACGGCAGTTTGAAGCCGAAGTCGTCTGCCCCGGCGGCGGAGAGTTGGAGCATGAATTGCTACAGTTAGGAATCAAGGTGCATCCGGTGTTATTCGGCAAGTATGCCGCGCTGGAGAATCCACTGTGGCACGCTGAATTTTACTTAGAAGTGCGACGGATCCTCAAACAAAGCCAGCCGGATTTGATAGTCATTAACCTCGATGGTAACACACCATTAATAACCATCGCGTCTGTCCGAACCGAGATTCCCCTCATCCGGTTCAGCCGCTTTGAATTTAAACCACCCACGCGTTGGCTTGACCGTTGGTGTTGGCGCCGGGCGGCGGTGATTCTTTGCCCGTCGGAATTAGTAAGGCAACAGGTGCAGGAATGGACTGGCAAAGAACATAATCACCGAGTGCTTCGTTTTTACGATCCCTATACCGGTCATGCCGCCACACTAAATGAGATTACCACGTTCCGGCAGAATTTTCGTTTAGGCGACGCCCCGCTTATCGGCTACGTCGGTCGTCTGGATCGTGCCAAGCGGATTGAGACCGCCGTCGCCGCACTGGCACTGGTAAGAAAACGGGTGGATACCGCCCGGCTCCTGATTATCGGCGCAGATAATGGTTCACCTAACGAGTATGCCTACAAGCTAGAATTGCAACATCAGGCAGAGGTTCTTGGTATAAGCGAGGCGATCACCTTTACTGGCTACCGTCAAGCACGAGATATGCCGGCGGCATTTGCCGCCCTTAATGTCTGTGTGCTACCCAGTGAGTCGGAATCCTTCGGCATGGTATTAATGGAAGCTTGGGCACAAGGCGTGCCGACCGTCGCCTCAAATATTGGCGGCTGCTCCGAAATAACTCGGGCATCCGGTGGCGGCTACCTTGCCCCCGTGGGCGATGCCGGAGCCTTTGCTGAACACTTGCTTGCGCTGTTGACCCATCCGGCAGCTGCCACCGCAATGGGAGAGAAAGGAAAGGTGTGGGTAGAGCAGAACTGCTCCAGCTCCGCTTACGCGGCCGTTTTTGAGTCAGTCGCCAAAGCTTATAGAAAACACCATTAAAGACTATGAATCCACTGAATAAAACTAAATTGCTCATCAGCAACCCAGTGCTACGGAATGCCTATTTGCGTTGGTTATTCGCCAAACTACGCGGCTCCTCCGTCCTCAATATGGCAGGAAACTTCAAATTGGGTGGCTGGTTGAGCTTTTCTGAATATTGGTCTTTTCAAGTAGCCGCATCTCAATGTGAACGCCTCTTCATCAAAAGATGCCTATCAAGTGGCAAACCTCACCCGATTGCCTTTGATGTCGGTGCAAACATCGGCGTTTTCACCTGTCTCTTGGCCGCCTCGGGGGCAGACCAAATTCATGCGTTCGAACCCATCCCATCTACTTTCTGCCGGCTTAAAGCCAACATCAAGGTGAATGGTCAACTTGGGCGCAGCCACCTGAATTGTCTCGCGGTTGGCAAAGAACCGGGGTTAGTCACATTCCATGTTCAAGAAGATTCACCCTCCACCAATCGAATAATCCAGTCTAGTCATAAGGCTAAAGATTACTCTCACGAAAGCCTTCAAAGAGTGGCCACCACCAGTCTTGATACTTATTGTCGGGAACAAGAGTTGAACATATTGACCTCCTCAAAATTGATGTCGAGGGGATGGAGCCGTATGTGCTGCAAGGAGCCAGAACGCTTCTCAAGGAACGAAGAATCGCCGCTGTTCTGATTGAGATTTGTCCTGTGAATTTGCGCTCGGTTGGATTCTCGCCGGCCGACCTCTACCGTGAATTTGAAGCCATCCGCTATTTCCCTCATGCTTTGAATGATGATGGAAATACCGGCGAAAAACTTTCGCTCGCTGAAATTGAAGCAATGACTTTGACTAACGTCGTCTTGCTCCCTGACGCCTGAAATGAATCGCTTTCCAGAAAAGCCCCTTCGCATCGCCTCAGTCATCGCCTCGCTTACGGCGGGCGGCATCGGTCCTGTATGCCGCTACGCGGCCGAAGGTATGGCAAAGCTGGCAGGCTGGCAGATGACACTGCTGGCTTTGCACGATCCGGTCGGCGAGTTTACGGATGCAGCAAGCGGCTTGCGGATTGTTGGGCTGGGGCTGGACGGCAATTGTCCTCGGCGGTTTCTCGAATGGCTTGCCGCCCATCCGCAGGACTTGATCATCACCAGCGATGTCTGCCGCCTCGAACCGGCTTTCCGCTTCCTGCCATCCGCCACCCGGCACATCGTTCAAATCCATGATTCAGCCCGGCGTTATCAAGCGGTAGCCGTGCGCCATGCGGTAGGGATTGATGGCGTAACCTGCGTTGGTAAGCACATTGAAGAGCCTTTGCGGAAAAGCCTTCATGCGGTTGGATTCCACGGCTTGTTACGGACCGTTCATAATGGTGCAAATTTTCCTCCACTAATCAACCGCCAGCCACACCTTGGTCCGTTGCGGCTGCTTTTCATGGGACGGGTGGAGGCGCTCAAAGGGGTTTTTGATTTTGTGCCGTTGCTTCAACGGCTCAAAAATTTGGGCGTGCCCGCCACCCTCAACCTTGTCGGTGGGGAGAACGCGACGCTGCAACGCCAACTTCAACGCAAAGGTTTAGACAAGATGGTGACATGGACCGGCCGAGTGCCGCATGAACAATGCTATACCATCGCGGCAGAGTCGGATCTTCTGCTCATGCCCACCCGCAAAGAATCTTTTGGCATGGTCACTATTGAGGCCATGAGCATGGGTTGTGTCCCGATGGCTTACAACATTCCTTCCGGCAGCATTGAAATCATTGAGCACGGCGAAAGCGGCCTGCTGATTCCACTCGGCGATATCCGCGCCTGGGCGGAACAAATTTGCCAACTCCACCATGACCGCAAGCGGCTCGCGGAACTTTCTTCCGAAACCATCCAACGGGCGCGTGGCACATTCAATGCGGAAACGATGAGCCGCAATCTGGTGGCTTTTCTTGATGAGGTGATGGTGCATGCCAACCAGCATCCAGCCCAACGACAAACTGGCATGCCAGCGGAGGAACCAGCCACTTACATCGGGCAAGCGAAAGGCTACCAGAGACTACCCGCCGGCCTGCGTGAATGGATCCGCAATCGGGTGCATTCACATCCAAAATTTTCATATTGGCTGCTTAACCGGTGAAGTAAAACCTCATGTCCTCAACCTCAACAAATTCAACGAAACCAGTATCCACTTGGTATTGTGCTCAACTGGGCCGGAAGGATCATTATGCGGTTCCTCGCGCCTTGCATGCGGCGGGTGCCTTGGGCGGGTTTATGACGGATTTTTGGGCGGGCAAAGTCACCAAAGGCGTAGCCGGATTGCTGCCGGGCAAGTCGTGGCGGGTCGTTGAATCCCGATTTCATCCAGATTTGCCAGCCAACCGGGTGACGTCTTGGAATCTGCGCGCCCTCATTTGGGAAGCCCGACTGCGGCAAATGACCAAGCAGGGTGGTGTGACGGGACGATATTTAGGTTATTGCCAAGTGGGCAGCCGCTTCGCCCAGACCGTTGCGCACTCCCTGAAGTCCCGCCGCCTGACGCCGGAAAACACCGTGTTCTTTGGGTTCGACACCGCCAGTCTCGAGGTCATGGAAATGCTCAAGGAGCGCGGCATCCCCTGCATTTTATATCAGATTGACCCTTGTCGGGTGGAAATTGAAACGGTGCGAGCTGAACAGCGAGTTTGGCCGGGATGGGAGGATTCTCCGCTGGATGTTCCGGAAGCGTTTTTTACCCGCCATCAGAAGGAATGGGCTATCGCCGACCGCGTGGTGGTCAGTTCAGAATTCACCCGCGCAGGGCTGATACAACAGGGAGTTTCGGGAGACAAAATTGCAGTGATTCCGCTAAGTTTTGAACTGCCGGATGACCGGAAAGAGATTGACCCTGAAAAGAAGCCCGCTAGGACGCAGAAAATATTTAGTCAGTTCACACGCGAAAATCCGCTGCGGGTTTTGTATCTGGGGCAGGTGATGCTCCGCAAAGGCATTCAGTATCTAGTTCAGGCGGCGGAATTACTCCGAGATTTTCCGGTTGTCTTTGATATTGTAGGGTCAATTCAAATCTCTCGGCAGGCCGTTTCATCGGCACCGCCCAACGTCACATTCCATGGCCGAGTCACTCAAAACAAAATCCTCGGTTGTTACCGCAACGCACACGTGTTCGTTCTGCCCACGCTTTCGGATAATTTTGCAATTACCCAGGTGGAAGCCATGGCCAACGGTTTGCCGGTGATAGCCACCCCGAACTGCGGTGCCGTGGTTACGGAAGGAGTGGATGGTTTTATTGTGCCTCCCCGCGACCCGAAGGCACTCGCAAGCGCGATTCATCGTTATCTGGAGGAACCAGATACCCTTGAGCAGCAGCGGCAGGCCGCGCTCCAAAAATCAAAGCTGTTCGCTTTGGAAAAGTTCGGTTCCAGCCTGTTGTATTTGGGGCGACAGATATGCAGTTAACAAATGAGCGTAAACGCCAAACGTTTTGAAGCGATTGATATCTTAAGAGGGATTGCCGCATTCAGCGTGTTGGTA
>Ga0208872_1000910_pt1 | contig 19646 bp, 18 predicted proteins | sample CryBogCBH12Aug08_FD_185508 | JGI IMG/M metagenome (GOLD analysis project Ga0208872, IMG submission 185508) | Freshwater microbial communities from Crystal Bog, Wisconsin, USA - CBH12Aug08 (SPAdes) | ecosystem: Environmental > Aquatic > Freshwater > Lake | place: Crystal Bog, Wisconsin, USA...
AACACGTGATCACCACGCGCTACGTCCCCGGTGAGCCGTACGGACAATTAACGCTCGAAGTCGATGACATCGTCGTGGGTGTCGTTCAGATGACAGGGGCTCTCCCGATCGTGTTCCAACACGGTGGTGCGGCACTGCGCCTCGGATTTGACGTTGGGCTACCGGTGAGTGCGTCCTATGTTCCGCCGGCGCGATTCTCCGGAATTATCCATGAGGTTGTCGTGTCTGCGGAGAGCGCTCCGCCTCCGGGATTCATGGAACAAGTTGCTCAATCTCTCCACGCCGACTAGTACCGGCGGTTGCTCGTTCCGAGGTAGATACTGACGTCGAGCCAGAACTTCGTAGGCTGGTGCTCTAGTGACCACACTTCTTTTTGCCCTGTTCGTTGTCTATTGCGCCGCTGTTTTCGTCGCCTTTCGCGTCTCGGCCCGTCGACGTTTTCAACGTGCGTTGTCGCGTGTCACGCCGCCTTCGCTCGCCGCTTACGCCCAGCGAGGCGATCCGCGAGGTGAGGAGGCTCGTACTTTTGCCGACGCGGAGTTGGGCGACGACGCCACAGCTCGCAGCGTCGCACTCAGTATCGACGAGAGCACGTTCTTTCTGGTTCCCACGTCAGCGACCCGCTCACTCGGTGAGCCCTCGTTCGCGATTCCCCGCGAACGAGTGGTCGTCGTTGATGCAGAACGATTTCACATAGATGGTGACGTGGTCACCGTGACGAATGTCGTAGGGCATCCGATGGACGTTGTTCTCACTCAAGGTCCATCTGCCATCACCATGCGCCCGTCACAGTGGCGCAACTCGGAGGCCGTCGCGAGTGACACATTTACCGTCGGTTCAATCGTGCAACCGGTTCATGCCGCGGGCGCCGTTCTCGCCATACTTCTCACCACGGCGGCGTTACTTCGCGGACACACGGCCCTCGGTGTGGGTTTCGCCGTCGCCGTTGTTCTCGTGCTCGGGATGTCGGGTCGCCGGTTTCGTCACGGTGCCGTGACCGTCACGAGTGCCCAGCAACTCCGCGAGGTCACTGGCGTCGAATTACTGATTCGTGCGTCCGTGAGCACGGGGCCGCTCATGATTGCGGGAATCCTGGCTTTACTGATTGCAAAGAAGAGCCCGTTGCTCGATGCCATAGGTGGAGCGGCCATCGGAGTTAGCTACTCAATGCTCGTGAGTTTCCTCGGTATCTGGCGCATCAGAGGCGTGTCGCGTCACGACGAGTGATGCGGCGACGCGAGGGGACACCATCACGTGACGAAAGAGTGACGGTTCTCTCGTATTCAAACTCATCGGAGTCTCCTTGTTCTCTCTAGGGTTTGATCATTCGAAAGATCGATATTTGAAAGATTTTTCTTTTGTTGCTTTTCGCTCGTTTAGTTGACTCTCGTCATAGTGACAATTAGCCTCAGCCTTGACTCTCGGCGCGTGGGCGCCCCTTCCGGAGGTTTCGCGTGCGAGCAAAGAGGATGCGCTGGGCAGTAAGCCTCGGCGGTGCTCTGCTCGTGAGTTCGCTCTCCGTCGGCGCCGGGGCGACGGCACACTCGACTGCTCACACGGCTTCGTCCATTCGAGACCACGCGGTCGCAAACTTGATGGGGATGTATGAGTTTGCCTCTCCCGACGCGCTCGCCGTAGCGGGTGGCAACCTATGGGTGGCGAACGCTACCGGCAACTCCTTGACGGAATTATCATCGAGCACCGGCACGGTGGTCCGTGTCGTGACGGAGGCGACCGGGCATTTCAATGACCCCCAAGCTCTCGCTTCTGACGGAACACACCTGTGGGTCGCAAATTTCGCTAGTAACACGGTCAGCGAAGTCATGTTGTCGACCGGAGCTCTGGTGCGGACATTGAGTTCGTCGGTGGCAATTAGCGGACCTGTCGCGTTGTACGCCGACAGTGTGCATCTGTGGGTAGCAAATTTCGCTCGAAATTCCGTGAGTGAATTCTTGGAGTCGACGGGTGCTCTGGTGCAGGTGTTGTCGGGTTCGCAAGGATTCAACGGTCCGATCTCCTTTGCTTCCGACGGCACCAATCTCTGGGTGGCGGATTTTTCGTCGAACGCCATCACCGAGATCAACCAAACCACGGGCGCACTCGTGCAGGTTCTGAACTCGTCGAAGTTATTGCTGAAGAATCCTGAAAGTCTCGTTTTTGATGGAACGCGTCTGTGGGTCGCGAACACGTCGAACACCGTGACGGAGATCAACGAGAAGACCGGCGCACTCATCCAAGTGTTGCCCAAAGCGAAGTACAACTTCAATAATCCGCAGTCGATGGTGTCTGACGGCACGCACCTGTGGGTGGCGAACGCCTGGGGATCGACGCTGACGGAAATCACCGAGTCCACGGGTGCACTGGTGCAGACCCTGGGCGGTACCCCTTCTTTTAGCGGACCGATCGCGATGGCCTACGACGGCAAGAACGTGTGGACGGCGAACTTCAACAACGCCACGGTGACCGAAACGACGGCGTCGACTGGCCTGATTCAGCAAATACTTTCGAATCCTCAATATCAGTTCGCGAATCCGTCAGCCATCACGATCAGCGGGAACAACGTGTGGGTGGCGAGCGCAACGTCGTTGACGGAACTCAATCGGACCACGTGCATGCCGATTCAGGTCCTCAGCGGCGCGGCGTACGGCATCGACGACCCGCAGGCGATTCTCTCCGACGGCACGCACCTGTGGGTGGCTAACGAGTTCGGCAACGCGATCTCTGAACTCAACGCCTCGACGGGCGCACTTATTGCGGTGATATCGGCCAAGTCGTTCGGTATCAATAATCCTCAGGCACTCGCATCCGACGGCACGCACCTGTACGTGGCGAACGCGAACGGCAACTCGGTCACCGAAATCAATGAGGCGACGGGCGCGCTCGTAAAAGTATTTACGGGATCCTCGTTCGGCTTCAACGGTCCCGAAGCTCTTGTGTCGGTGGGAACGTCGTTGTACGTCGCCAACCAAACGGGCAACTCCATCAGTGTGGTCAACGAGAAGACTGGGACGATTTCCAGTGTGTGGAATAGCCCAACGCTCGCGCTGTCGGCTCCCGACGCGATGACGTCTGACGGTACGAATCTCTGGGTTGCCAACGCGAAGGGCAACTCCGTTACCGAGATCAACGCGGCGACCGGTGTACTCACGCAGGTGCTCTCAGGTTCGACGTACGGATTTGCCGATCCGGTCGCGATCATCGCTGACGCGGCTCGACTGTGGGTGGCCAACCAGCACGGCAGCACGGTGAGTGAAATCGATCAGGCGACCGGTAAGCCCGTACAGGTCTTGTCGGGATCCATTTACGGTTTCAACAACTGGAGTGCACTGGCGTCGGACGGCAGCCACTTGTGGGTGGCTGACTACGGCACGAGCGCCGTGACAGAAATCAACGAAGTCGATGGCTCCCTGAACGAACTTCTCACCAATAGTGCACCCGTCATGGTGGGTGGCACCGAGTCGCGCTAGCTGCGGCTGAAGATCCTCAAGAAGAACAAGAAGACGTTCAATGCGTCGAGGAAGATAGACGCAGCCAACATCGCCGGATTGTCGGTCGCCGCAGTGCCGCGACGAAGGCGTTGGAAGTCGAAGGCGGTCAGGCCCGCGAAGATGACTAACCCAAGGACGCTGTAGAGCAGGTCACCGCCAGGGATGTGCACAAAAATGAGCACGATGCCGGCGATGATCAAACCCAGCAGTGCGAAAAAGCAGATTCGTGCCACCGCTGACAGGTCTCGTCGCGTCGTGTAGCCCGCGGTGCCAAAGCCCAGGATGAAAAGGGCCGTCGCCGCGCCCGCGCGCCAGACGGCGGCTGGGTCAGTTGACGAGTAGTACACCAAGGTCGGCGACGTGGCCAGTCCCATCAGCGCACCGAATCCGAGCAGCAAAGGAACCGTTAAGCCCGGATTGTTACGGATGCTCGCGCGCATCGCGAAGAGACAACCGAGCGCCGCGAGAAACCAGACCCAAATCAAGCTGTACGACATATTGCGGCCGAGGTAGGCGCCGACGGTAAAGGTACCGGCGGTGGCGGCCACGTACCACATGGTCTGAGAAAACAAGGTGCGGTTCTGTGACCGAGCAATTGCTTCGGCGCTGCTGTACTTCATGGCATCGGACACGGGTCTCCTTTGACGTGTTCGGTCGCGTTCTCGCGTACCCCTAATTTATGGACTGTGAGGACTCGCGCGTCGTCATGCGTGTGCGCAACGACTGTGTCGGGGCGGGATCAATTGATGCCGCGCTGAAACCCATCCCAATAGGGCTGACGCAACTTGAACTTCTGGAGTTTGCCCGTGGCGGTACGAGCCAATTCGTCGCGGAATTCCACGCTGCGCGGCGCTTTGAAGTGCGCCATGTGCTCTCGGCAGTGTGCGATGAGATCGGCCTCGCTGACGTCAAAGCCGTCGCGGAGCACGACCAGGGCTTTGATGGTCTCACCCCATTTCTCGTCCGGCACGCCGATCACGGCAACTTCGGCCACGGCGGGGTGAGCGAAGAGAGTGTCTTCGACCTCAATGGAACTCACGTTCTCGCCACCAGTAATGATGACGTCCTTCTTGCGGTCGGTAATCACGGTGTACGCACCGTCCAGGTAACCGCCGTCACCCGTGTGGAACCAACCGCCCTCGAGCGCCTTCTCGGTCTCGATGGGTTGTTCCCAGTAACTGGCGAAGACGTGGTTGGCGCGAGCCAGAACTTCCCCATCCACGTCGATTGATATGTCGACGCCAACGGCTGGAACACCGGCTCGCGATAGCCGCGTCGCTCGCTCGCTGCTCGATAGCTCGTCCCATTCTTTGGGCGCACGGTTAATGGTGAGCAGCGGTGAGGTTTCGGTGAGGCCGTAGATCTGAATGAATTCCCAGCCGAGTTCACTCTCCACGCGCTCAATGGTTCGTCGCGGCGGAGGCGCGCCCGCGACGACGACGCGCACGAGACCTCGACCGGGAATCGCGACGCCCTTTTCCTGTCGCTTGGCCGCAGCATCCAAGGTCATGGCGATCACTGCCGGCGCGCAACAGAGGAGGGTCACGCCCTCGTGTTCGACGCGGTGGAGAATGTCCTCGCCGTCAATTTTCCGCAACACCACGTGCTGAGCGGCCATGGCGGTCGCGCCGTAGGGCATGCCCCACCCGTTGGCGTGGAACATTGGCAAGGTGTGCAACAGAACGTCACGGTCACTCACGCCGACGTGCCAGCCGAACACCGACGCGTTCAGCCAGCAATTGCGGTGGGTAAGTTGCACGCCCTTCGGTCGAGCGGTCGTGCCGGAGGTGTAGTTAATCGAACACGTCGCGTCCTCGTCGGCGTCCCAGTGCAGGGGGTCGTGTCGCTCCGGAAACTCTGCGAACCAGTCAACGTCGTCCACGCCGTCGAGGCACACCTTCACGGAAACATCAATGTCGTGGATTAACTCGCTCTGGTCGGGGTCAAAGAGGACGACCTGTGAGCCCGAGTGCTCAATGATGTAGGAAATCTCCTCGGCGTTCAGTCGATAGTTGATCGGGACGAGGACGCGTCCCCAACCACTCACCCCGAAGAACGAAATGAGGAACTTGGCCGAATTCGGGCTCACAATGGCGACCCTGGCCCCGTGGGGAATCTCCAGTTCATCCAATCTTGACGCCAGGGCGGCGGCGCGCCGCGCGAGTTCACTGTAGGTAAGAGTTCCCAGTCCACCGACGGCGCCCGGTTCGTCGACGACCGCGACGCGATCGGGTGCTACCAGTGCCGCACGGCGCAGGAAATCTCCGATGGTGAGTGGTACGCGCATGGTTCCCCCCAGCGTGTTGTGACAGTGACTGCGAATCTACTCAAGGCACCAGCCCGTGGAGCGACGGCCTCCTACTGCGACGTGGGGTATGCCAGAGCTTCTTCGACGCTGCCCCCGTTGAGCGGCGGGCCCAGAACTACGCGGATCTTGTTGGTACGCGGATTGAACCAGACCAAGGACTTTCCGGGACCGCAGGACAGAGTGGCGTGGAGCAATAGTTCGTGGGATGTGGCACCTAGAACAAAAGTGCTACTCGCATCACTCACCTGAGGCACATTGACGGGTGTCGTGTAGTGATCGGAACCCAAGACCGACAGGTACACCGCTCCGCAGCCTCCGGCCGTCTGGAGGTAGACGCCCGACGACAGTCGCCACGCGTTCATGTCGCCATTATCGGGTGAACGAGGTGGCTTCGTCAGTATCGTGACGTGACCGTCCGTCGTCGAAATGAGAAACAGCTGTTGGAGACCGGTGGCCGGAATGCAGCTGGCTAGAACGGTCGTCGCATCCCACCACCGTGTGGGAGAACACTCGGTCATGGTCGCACCGACGACGTACTGCGCGCGCACGTCGCCCGAATTACTCACCACCGCGACTCCGTGCGCGGTGCCAAGGACCAAGGTCTTTCCGTCAGGCGAGGACAATTGGCTGCCGGTGTACTTGCCGACTGAACTGAAGCTGATGGGATACACCTGCTGCACGGCGCCGGAGAGCGAATATCGCGTGAGCTGTTGATGATCGTTCGTTTGCGTATCAACGAGAAGAGCCCGCCCTTGAGGCTTAGTGAAAGTTATTGATTGCAGGAAGACCGTCTGGCTGGCGGGGAAGGTGAATGTCGAGGTGGTCGCTGCCGTCTTCAAATTCATCGTCGTAAGAACTGCTTGCGGCAAGACCGGACAGGAACCCGTGGCCGGACAGACGGGGATGTTCTCGAGCAGCGCGCGGTCACTCGAAGACGACCAGTCCACCAAAGTGGCCGAGGTGTGAGTGAGGTCGGCGATGCTGTAGCGCCCACCCGTGGGTGTCACCAGGAACAACGTGCGTCGCGGGTGTGCGACGTTGCCCGGCGTCTTCTGACTCTGCCATTCGCTGACGGCCGTGTTCGCATTCCATACGGCGAGAGACCAGCGAGCACCGATGGACGACCACGGAACATGATGTCGAGAGGACTGCTGATTCGCGCGCAACGTCGTGGTGGTTGTCGTTGATCCCGACCCACATGCGCTCAGCACCGTGGCGCTGAGCAGAACTGCAGCAATGGTCACCGCGTGGCGTCTCATGAACACCTCCCGCATCTTCCTACTACCGCTACTCACGACAAGCAACGGATATGGGCGAATGATCCGGTCTTAGGCGCGAAGACTCTCGCGCTCGTCAAGAAAACCCCACCACGCGTCGCGGGACACCGCGGCTCCGGCGAGGAACTCCTCGTGGTCAACGTCGGCGGCGGCGTCCATGAGCCAGCGAGCGTGCGTGGTCTCGAGTTCCGCGTGCACGTCCCAGAAACGGGTCCCCGTGCTGTCCAGTTCGTACCACCGGCGAAGACCGTCCGCCTTGGATGACGCAATGTCGGCGGCCTGGGCTTCGTACGCCGCAATCACGCCGAGCGCGAAGGACGCGCCGCTGGCCGGTGCATCGTTGTACACGCTGACGAGATGTTGCGTGGCCGGAGAGGGGGAGGTGGGCTCGGCACCGACGGACGACGCGAAGGACGCGAACAGCGTCAGGTGGGGCTCGGGGCGACCGAGCTCGTCAGCCAAGTTCTCCTCGAGCGCGGCGCGGCGCGGACCTTCGGGGAGCAGTGGAGCGCACGCGGCGAGCGTGAGCGGGAGTTGGCGCTCGACGTGTTCGTACTGCGCCGCATAAGTCGCCAGTTCCTCGACGGCCAGTTCACCTCTCTCCCAGCGTTGGTAGAACGGGTGCGTCAATAATTCGCGTCCGTGCAACAGGGCCGTGAGCTTTTCGTCGAGGTTCATTGGACGACAGTAACCGTCACCGACGACTCATGTCGTGTGTTGCGATATTTCTACACACCGTGTTTTCTTTTGAAAAATCACGCTCCTCGGGCGAAAGTGCGCTCGTCGGCTGCACGAGGTGTTGCCGTGGTCGGGGGACCTCGTTCGCTTCTCTACACTGGTCTCGCTCGTTCACTCTGGAGGTTGTCGTGCGTTCAGCCAAGGATTTCTTTCGTCCCCTCGCCGTGGGCGCGCCTGAGCCGCTGCGTGAGATCCCGTTTCGTCCGTCCCGAATGATTCACTTCTTCCCAGCGTCGAATCCCAAGATGGTCGCCAAGTTGCCGGACCTGGCTCCCAAAGTCGACGTTCTTCTCGCGAACTTGGAAGACGGTGTGCCGGCCAGTGACAAGGACGCCGCGCGCCAGGGTCTCATCGACGTGGGTCGCAGCGTGGACTTCGGTGCGACGCAATTCTGGACCCGAGTGAACTCTCTGGACTCGCCCTGGGGGCTCGATGACATTGTGGCCGCGGTCACCGAAGTGGGTCACAAGATCGACGTGATCATGATTCCCAAGGTCGAGGGTGCCGAGGATATCCATTACGTGGACCGCTTGGTGGCCCAACTCGAGGCCAAGGCCAAACTGGACCGACCGATTCTGCTGCACGCCATTTTGGAGACAGCGCGCGGAGTTTCCAACGTCGAAGAAATCTGTGCGGCGTCCCCACGCATGCAGGGTCTTTCACTCGGACCGGCTGATCTCGCGGCGAATCGGCGCATGAAGACCACGCGCGTGGGCGGCGGCCACCCGGATTACTTGGTACGTCAGGACCCCACCGACGGAGATATTCACGGCGAACGCACGATCTACCAGCAGGATCTGTGGCACTACACGATTGCTCGCATGGTCGACGCCTGTCAGTCGAATGGCATCTTCGCCTACTACGGACCCTTCGGCGACATTGCCGATGTCGTGGCGTGCGAGGACCAGTTCCGCAACGCCTACCTGCTGGGTTGCGTCGGCGCGTGGAGTCTGCACCCCACCCAGATCGAGATCGCGCGCCGCGTCTTTTCGCCGGACGTCGCCGACGTGCGTCACGCGCGTCGCGTGATCGCCGCCATGGGCGACGGCACGGGTGCGGTCATGCTCGACGGCAAGATGGAAGACGACGCGTCGGTGAAGCAGTGTCGCGTCATGATCGAACTCGCCGACGAACTCGCGGCCCGCGACCCCGAGGTTGCCGCCCTGTACGCCACGATTGGAACGGAGAGTGTGTGATGTCCACCTCAGGTGACCTGCGACCCCGGCGGAGCGTTCTCTACATGCCCGCGGCTAACGAGCGAGCATTAGAAAAGGCGAAGGCGATTCCCGCCGACGCTGTGATCTTCGACCTCGAGGACGCCGTGGCGCCCGACGCGAAGTCCGAAGCCCGCGAGCGTGCGTGCGCAGCCTTCGCGGGTGGCGGCTACGGTAACCGTGAGATCACCATCCGCGCCAATGGTCTCGGTACCCAGTGGCACGACGACGACCTCGCGGCCATCGCGGCAGTTGGTCCCGCGGCGGTCGTGGTGCCGAAGGTGAACTCCGCCGCTGACGTGCACGCGATCGCGACGACGTTGGAGCGTTTCGGAGCGCCCGAACACACGAAGATCTGGGCGATGCTCGAGACACCGATCGCCATGCTGCACGCCGAAGAGATTTGCGCGGCCTCCGAACGACTCACCGTGTTGGTCATGGGCACGAACGACCTCGCGAAGGAGCTGCACGCGGTACGCGTGGCCAACCGCCACCCGTTGCTCCTCGGACTCGGGAATTGCTTGCTCGCCGCACGCGCGACCGGCAAGGTTATTTTGGATGGTGTCTTTAATGACATCAAGGACGAGGCCGGACTGCTCGCGGAATGTCGTCAGGGTCGCGAGATGGGTTTTGACGGCAAGACGTTGATCCACCCGAGTCAGGTCGAACCCTGCAACACGATCTTCTCGCCCGAAGCGGACGACGTGGCACTAGCGGAGCGCATTATTGCGGCCTTCGAAGAAGCGGAAGCCGACGGACGTGGTGTCGTGACCGTTGACGGTCGCATGATTGAGAATCTGCACGTGGACGAGGCCCGTCGCGTCCTCGCTATTCAGGCCGCCATCGCCGCGCAGGGCGACAACTAAGACTTTTCTTCACCTCACGCACTTCTCCACGTCCCCGTACGCGCGGGTGGGCTAACAAAGAGGGAGGAACTCTCTCGAGGAGGACGCGTGAGCGTAGTTGAGTACACCGAGGTCGGAACCGCGGCCGTGATCACCCTGAACCGCCCCGACGCTCGCAACGCCGTGGATCAGCCCACGGCGAAAGCTTTGGTCGAAGCCTTCGAACAATTCGAAGACAACGATGGCCTCCTCGTGGCCGTGTTAACCGGGAACGGCGGCGTCTTTTGTGCGGGGGCGGACCTCAAGGCCATGGGTAGCGATCGCGCCAATCGCGTGGAGTTGACGGGACACGGTCCCATGGGTCCGACGCGACACCTTCTGTCCAAGCCCGTCATCGCGGCCGTGGAGGGTTACGCCGTGGCGGGTGGTTTGGAACTCGCGATCTGGTGTGACTTGCGGGTGGCCGCTCGCGACGCCACCTTCGGTGTCTTCTGTCGTCGCTGGGGCGTCCCGCTGATTGACGGCGGCACCGTTCGGTTGCCGAGGTTGATTGGTCAGTCGCGTGCTCTCGACATGATTCTCACGGGTCGGGGAGTCTCGGGGGACGAGGCCCTCCAATTCGGTCTGGTCAACCGACTGACCGAACCGGGCGGGGCTCTCGCGGGCGCCCTCGAGCTCGCGGCCGAGTTGGCGCAGCTTCCGCAGAATTGTTTGCGCTCGGACCGACAAAGCGCGTACGAACAATGGAATCAACCTCTGGGTGACGCGCTCGTGCGTGAAACGCAACTCGGGATCGACGTCCTGCGCTCCGGCGAGAGTTTGGCGGGTGCTCGTCGATTTGCCGACGGGGCCGGGCGCCACGGGGGAACGGCCCCGTCGCTCTGAAGCCGCCGCGTGGTGCGCTCAGTTGAGCGGTGGTTACTTGTCGCGTGAGGTCGCACTACGCCGAACGCGCCAACGGGCGAATTGTCCGCGCCCGGCGAGAGAGTGTTCGCGCTCATCATGCGCGCCGGCGACGAGGGGGGAACGTGCGAGAAAGACGGCGCCCACGATGAGGGCCGCGAAGGTTGCGATCTCGCCCGCCAGGGCCACCGGCGTGTGGCGCAACGTGTCGCCGAAAAGCTCAATTCCGAGGATCACCGAAACGACGGGATTGATCAAAATGAGCGAGGACTGACTCGCCGCGAAGGGTCCGGCTTGAAACGCGCTCTGCATGAGAAAGAACGAGCCGAGGCCGGCAACGGTGAGCCCGTAGGTGGCGGGCGAGGTCAACAGACTCCCGAGTCCGTGCGCGAGGGCGTCCGTGGCCGTCTTGGTCAGGGCAGCCGTCAACGCGAAGCCCACCGATGCCGCCGCGCCGAGCGACAATGCTCGCCACCAGGTGGGGCCTCGTCGCGCCGCGATGACGAAGATGATCGCCACCGTGACCACGGCCGCCGTGGTCACTACCCACGCAACGTGCGTCGGAACGTGCGAACCAGTGCTCGGAGCAGCGATGGCGAGAAATCCAGCCAATCCCCCCGTCGTGACCAAGGTCGCCAGAGCGTCGATGGGTCGCAGATTCATGGAGAACCACAACCGCATCACGAGGACCGTGATCACGAGTTCGCTCACCAAGATGGGCTGCACGACTGTCAAGCTGCCGGCGTGAAGGGCGGTGGCTTGCGCAATAAAGCCCACGCCCATGAAGACAAATCCGCCGAGCCAGATCACGCGAGTGAACATGTGGGAGATGAGCTTGGTTGACAGCGCACTGTCCTGTGGGGCGTCCTCGACACCAAGACGCTGCATGATCGAAGCGAGGGCGTTCACGAGAGCCGCCACGAAGGCGAGCAGGTACACCATCGACCCAGCCTACGAAGAAGCCGTCGATCGGCTTCGTCTCCGCTCGTAGAATTCCTGACGGTGATCACCGAGGAGAGAACGTGAGCGATTCTGTGACAGGCGACCGCGTGCGTCACGCGCTCGCCAAGGTGCCCGAAATCACCGTGCTGTTCTGGGTGATCAAGATCATCTCCACCGGCATGGGCGAGGCGACGTCGGACTATCTGGCGCACCGGTTCTCGCCACTTACCGTGGCGCCCTTCGGCGTCGTGTTGTTGCTCGTGGCCCTGGCGATCCAATTGCGATCTCCGAGATACAACGCGTGGCGTTACTGGTTCGCGGTGACGTCGGTGGCGGTGACGGGCACGATGCTCGCGGACGGGCTTCACGTCAAGGTGGGACTTTCCTACACCGTGACGACGTTCGGGTACCTCACCTTGCTCGCCATTACCTTCTTCCTGTGGTACCGGGTGGAGGGCACCTTGTCCATCCATTCCATCTACACCACTCGCCGAGAACTCTTCTACTGGGCGACGGTCATCGCGACCTTCGCCCTCGGCACCGCGGCTGGTGACTTCACCGCCAACACCCTCCACATGGGCTTTCTCGCCTCGGGATTCCTCTTTCTCGCCCTCTTCATACTTCCGGGGATCGGATTCTTCTATCTCGGGCTCAACGAGGTCGTGGCGTTCTGGTTCGCTTACGTTATGACGCGACCACTCGGCGCGTCCTTCGCGGATTACCTCGGTGTCTCGCACCACCGTGGCGGCATTGCTATTGGCACGGGGATTGTGGCGATCGTGGCCGGCGTGGCCATTGTGATCCTGGTGGCGGTCGTTGCCCGACGGGATCGACTCGCCGCGGGCGATTAGTTGCCTTCGTTGCGTGGCAACTGTAAAGATCACGTTTTAGTTCAAGAAGGGGGTCGTTGAATGGAACGCACGCCAGTCACGAGTTGGGAAACCGATTTCGACGTGATGGATCCGCAGTACGTCAATGATCCCTTTCCGATCTGGGACACTCTGCGCGAAACGTGCCCCGTCGCCCACACCGAACGTCGTCGCGGTGCGTGGTTGCTCACGACCTATGAGGACGTCACGGCCGCAGCGCACGACATCGACGCCTTTAGTTCATTGCAAATTTCGGTGATTCGACCCGAGGAGGCACCGAACGGGGCGGGAGCGCCGATGCTTCCCTACGGTCTGCCACCGATTTCTTCCGACCCGCCGCTGCACACCTGGACTCGTCGTCTCCTCCTACCGTGGTTCTCACACAAGCGCGTGGAGTCCTACGAAGCGATGACGCGTGAGTTGTGTCACCGACTCATTGACGGCTTCATCGAGGATGGCCGGGCGGACGCCGCCGAAGGGTACGCGCAGCAGATTCCGGTGCGGGTCATTGCGCGCACGCTCGGGGTTCCCGACACTCTCTCGGACACCTTTACCGGCTGGGTGCGCGATGTCCTGGAGTTCGCGGATGACCAGGAGCGTCGCGCGGCGGGGGCCCGAGGGATCTTTCAGTATCTGACCGAAGAGATCGCTCGCCGTCGCGAGGATCCCCAGGACGACCTCATTAGCTCGCTCGTGCACGGCGAGCACGACGGTGCACCTCTGGATGAGGGACTGATCCTCGGTATTTGTTCTCTCGTCATGATCGCGGGTATCGACACGACGTGGTCAGCGATCGGGTCCACGCTGTGGCACCTCGCCACGCACCCCGACGACACGGCCCGTCTCGTGGCCGAGCCCGAACTCATGCCCATCGCGATTGAGGAGTTTCTTCGCGCGTACGCCCCGGTGACGATGGCTCGCCTCGTGACCGAGAACGTCGAATTCCAGGGATGTCCAATGAAGAAGGACGACAAGGTCCTCATGAACTTCCCGGCGGCGAATCGGGATCCCGCGGTGTTCGAACGAGCCAACGAGGTGATCATCGATCGCGAGAAGAATCGGCACGTCGCGTTCGGCTCAGGTATTCACCGGTGCGCGGGATCCAACCTCGCGCGCATGGAACTCACGGTGGCGGTCGAGACCTGGCTGCAGCGCATTCCCACTTTCCGTGTAGCGGACCCCGACGCCGTGACGTGGGCGGGTGGCCAAGTACGCGGACCGCGCCAGGTGCCCGTCGTCTTCCCGAGTTAGTTCACGCGCGATTGAAGATGTGGGTGAAGGCGCCCGCGCTCTGGGAAATGCCGCTACACGTGTCGGTCGCGACGTGGGTCACGCCGTTGGCGCACGCGCGATCACGGTCGAGTGACCACATCGTGAGGCGACCGAGTGAGTGCTGCTGCGCCCAGCTAGCGAGCGTGGTCGCGTCGGCCACGGTGAAGACCTCGTCAGATTGATCATTTTGGCCAATCATCGGCGTCACTCCGATGCGGTGCAGTAGCGACGCCGCAGTGTCTGACGGGTAGAGCGTGTGGAGTTGTGTCGCCGTGGCGTTCACCGCGGCTTCGGCGTACTGGGCCATCTTTCCGGCCGGATGCGGTGCGGGGCTGTCGCCGAAGTCCATCGTCATGACGTTGACGACCGAGATGGACACACCCGCGGCCACCGCCGCGTGCAGCAGCGCGACGTCGTCACTCGGAAGTCCCTGGGGCTCGACCTCCAGAGTGAACGAGATGCTCAAGGGGACGTGCCGCGTCGTGGCGGTCTTTTGCAACTGCACTATGGCCTGCGCGCGTCGTGCATTCGCTGCCGTATTGGTCACCGCAGTTCCCTCGACGTCAAAGTCCGCGCTGTGCGCCCCGTAGTAGTCGAGGACGGCTTGGTACGCCTGAGCGAGTTGCGTGACCGAATGACAGGTAAGAGCGAGTTCTTGTCCGGCTGCTCCCCCAAAGGAAATGATCACGGCGCCGTGTCGCTTTTCCAGATTCGTGATGGAGGTGCGCAGCACCGGGTTCTTGTACGTCGATCCCACGAGCGCCGGAGTGCACGACGTGGGCGAAGACGCTGCGGTAATGAAGGCGAAGGAGTAAGTGCGCACTCCGGAAGTACACGACAGGGTTGCGAGGTCGGGGGTCGGGTGCAATGTCACGTCGACGTAGGGCGCAAAGGGCACCGAGGGCGCGCTGCCGGGCAGGTTGGCGCACAAGGTGGCTATACGGGGAAGTGCCGCGACCACCGAAGCGGTCGCGGCACTGGTGGGAAGCACAAACAGCAGTGTCGTGCACATGAGTGCGATGACACGAAGGGGGGCAGTTGCGTGGCGCATTAGTCGCCACCGTACTGCGCACAGACCTTGCCCAGTGCCGGCGCACCGGGCAAGGTCTGTGGATTACACGCTGACCAGTTCGGCGTTGCGATCACGGACCGTGGGGGTCGTGGCCTTGGCGCTGTAGTGGGGCGTGCGACGTCGTCCGTGGTGCAGGTGGTCGAGGGTCAGACCCACGAGCACGGGGGACAGGGCCACCAACAGGGCGGCGGCCACGAGCAGTGACTTGAAGACAATGGCGACAATCACGGCGTTCCTTTCGTTCGGGGCCCTTGCGGGCCGTTTCACACTTGCTGCTACGGATGTTTTCGTAGCGACATGTTTCAAAGTACGCAGCGTCTTCAAAGACTCGTTGAAAGAAAGATGAGGACTTCCTAAGAATGATTCGTCCTCGCGAATTACCCTCTGAGCACGGGACCAACTCGGAGATGTCAGTTCACAGTGGGTTCCTGGCGTATCGCTAGTGAGGGAGGAATGTATGTACCGGATGATCACGGTGGCGGGCAAGGCCGCACTCGAACACGAGGGGCAGTACTTCGATCTCGCGATATTGACCGCACAGCCCCAGTGGGGCGACCCGATGTACGCCGTGGCGCACCACGACGAACTGCACGAGTGGGCGGCGATCTGTGGTGACACCACGCCGACGGGTTCTCTCGCCGACGTCACGCTGGGACCACCGGTGCCCTCCTCGCGTCAGGTGTTCGGCATTGGACTGAACTATCGCGATCACGCGCAGGAAACGGGTGCCCAACTGCCTCCGGCGCCCCTCACCTTTACGAAGTACCCCAGTTGCATCGCCGGACCCACGGCGAGCATTCCGCTGTCCGGGGAGACGGTCGACTGGGAGGTTGAGTTGGTGGCTGTTGTCGGCCGGACTGCTCGCCACGTGAGCCGCGAGTCTGCCTGGGACTACCTGGCCGGACTCACGCTCGGTCAGGACATTTCGGACCGCACCGTGCAACGCGCCGGAGTTCCTCCCCAGTTCAACTTGGGCAAGTCGTTCGAGAACTACGGACCGACGGGTCCCGCACTCGTCTCTCTGGACAGCTTTCCGAACCTGCACGATATTGGGCTCGGCTGCGACGTCGACGGTACGACCATGCAATCGGCGTCGAGCGCCCAGATGATCTTCGATATTCCAACGCTCGTGGCGTATCTGTCGTCGATCGTGACGCTGTACCCGGGAGACTTGATCTTTACCGGGACGCCCGCCGGAGTCGGTGCCGCTCGGGGAATATTCCTCCGCCCGGGTTCGGTGTTGACCTCGCGCGCCGACATTATTGGTTCGCTGCGCAACGAGTGTGTGGCCGGTCAGGCCCCACTCGACGTGTCGGCCTAGTGCGTGGCGGTGAAGCGCTCGCGCGACGCGACCAGTTCAGCCTCGGCGGCCTCACGGCCGACGTAGTGCTCGACCTTTGACCACTTGTTGGGGTCGAGGTCCTTGTAGGTCGAAAAGAAGTGGTGAATTCGGTCGAGGATGTCCTTCGGCACGTCGTCGATGTCGTTCATGTCCTTCCAGCGACGGTCGTAGGTCGGCACCGCGATCAGTTTGGCGTCCTCGCCGTTTTCGTCGGTCATGATGCACATGCCGAGCAGCTTGACTTCAATCTCGCAGCCGGGGAATGTGGGGTACTCCGTGAGCACGACGACGTCGAGCGGGTCGCCGTCACCGGCCAACGTGTCCGGCACGAAACCGTACTCACCGGGGTAACCCATGGCCACCACGAGGTGCCGGTCCAACTTGATGGTTCCCGTCTCGTGATCGAACTCGTACTTGTTCTGACTGCCTCGCGGCACTTCCACGATGATGTTGACGGTGACCATGGCTCTTCTCAATTCAGCGGTAGATCGGACGATTCATTCTAGGGGAGAGTAACCGGCCTTTCTGAAATCTTTCTTACGGTGAGCCTCGGGTTCCCTTAGGGAGCCGCCGTACCATGCGCAGATGCCCCTACTGACACGATCCTCCACGGACCGGACATCTCAACCCTCCCTGCGACCCGCCGAGGTGATCGTGGCAGTAGGGGCGTTCCTCTTCTTGTGCCTCGCGGTTCTCACTAAGTCGACCGCCATGCTCGAACCCGACGATTTTGCCTATCGGGCCTCTATCGTGGCGTTGAGTCAGGGCCATCTCGTCCTTACCAATGCGCAGTATCTTGCGCTGTCGCACCAATTGGGCAGCATTCTGCAGTGGGATCACCTCGCGAACGGTCACTGGTTCTCCGAGAAGAATCCCGGGTACCCGTTCTTCGCGGTTCCGTTCTACATGGCGCACGTTTTGCGCGTCGCACCGTTGTTCTACGGAGCTCTCGCCAGCGTCGCCCTTTTTCTTGGTGCGCGTCGTTGGCTCGGTGCCTGGGGCGGAACGTGGGCCGCGGGTTTGTTCTGCACTTCGGGAGCCGCCATGTCCTTCGCGTGGCGTGCGACCATGCCGACATTCACCGATGCGTCCTTCGTCGCTATCGGAGCAGGTCTTCTGCTGTGGACACTGCTCGCGACCGACGCGTCGTCTCGCCACCGCACGGTGGTGGGCGCTCTCGCGCTCGTCGCTCTCGTTGCCGCGATGTTCATTCGGTACACCGACGTAGTGGCTCTGGCGGTGGCCGTTCTCACCATCGTGGCGACCGCCCGTTGGACGGGACTTCGTCGCGTGACCTACGCGTGGTGGGGTGGGCTGACGATCCTCCTGCTCGTGGGTGACATGTGGTTCAACACCTACTTCTACGGAGGAGCATTCTCCACCGGCTACAGCGCGGGCGAGATCACCTTTTCTCTGAGTTCGTTCTGGCCCAATCTCACCGGCATGCCGTCCAGCCTGCTGCAGGCGATGCCCATGACCCTGCTCGCTCTGGCGACTCTGGTGTGGCTCACGAGCCGAGCGTGGCGGGCTCGTCATGACCCGCGAGACGGACGCGAACTCCGCACAGTGCGGGTTGACGTGATGGTCGCCACCTTCGTCGGGCTCGCCTGGGCGGGCATCTGGGGTCTCTACGCCTGCTACTCGTGGACGGTCAACCAGCAAGGCAATTCCATTCACGTCATTCGCTTCTATCTACCGGCGCTCGGCCTCATCGCGTTGCTCGGTGCGTGGTGTCTCCAACAATTGCCGCGCTGGGCCGCGCTCGTACTCCTCGCCGGAGCGGGCCTCGACGGGCTCTACGTCTTCCACTCGATCACCGCGAACTCCGGACCGGGTGGCCCTGGTGGTCCCGGCGGATTAGGTGGTCCTGGCGGACGTATCGGTCCGGGGGGCGCCGGTAACTACGGTCCACCTCCGGGCGGCACGGGCAACTACGGTCCACCGCCGGGAGGTTCGGGGAGCTACGGTCCGCCGAATGGCGCCGGCGGACCCGGTAGCCCTACGGGTGCTCTGCGGTAGAACTCAGCGGGTGGTGATGAGCGCGGGCTGACCCGTCGACGACGCGTACTGACCCACGCCCACGCAACTGGTGGCCGTCGTGCAGGAGATGGCGTTCAGGATCCCGTACGTCGGAGTGCTGGCGTCGCTCGGGCGGGGCGTGACGACCGAGGACCAGGATCCGTTGGTTCCCGTGGCGGCGACACCAAAATCGTTGATCCCCGCCAAGTCCTCACCGACGGCGACGCAGTGACCGAATGACACGCAACTCACGCTGAGCAGTTGCGCCGCGTGAGTGGAGACGGACTGTCCCGAAGGCAGCGGAGCCTGACGGGTGGATGACCAGACCCCTCCGGTCTCGGTGTCAATAAGACCTTGGCCGCCGTAGGGGCCCTGGTAGACACCCACGGCCACACAGTTAGCACCACTGAAGCAGCGAATGCCAAAGAGTCCGGCCCACGGATTGCGGTCCGCGTTCGTGGGTAATGGCGCGACCACGCTCGAGGTCCAGGTGCCGTTGACTTCGGTGTCGATCATGGCGCGTCGGGCGGGCGACGTGTCCACGAATTGACCCACGGCTACGCAGTTGCCCGCCGAGGTGCACGAGACACCGTCGAGTTGCGTGATGAAGTTCGGCTTTGCGTACTTCGGGAGCCGCGCGCGCAGTGCTCCACCCCACACGCCACCCGACTTACGAATAATGAGTGCCTGATCGCGAATAGCGTTCTGGTACTGACCCACGGCTACGCAGGTGGTTGTGCTCACGCAATCAATGCCGTAGAGCGAAGTGACCGTGCTCGTGATGGCGTCCGACGGCAGGGGAGCCTTGACGCCCGTGCCCCACACGCCACCAGTTTCGGTGACAATGAGACCTTCGTAGCTGTTCGTCGCTTTGTACTGGCCGACGGCCACGCAGTTGCCGACCGACACACACTTCACCGCGTTGAGGGCCGTGTTGGGCGACGCGGCCGCGTCCGCCGGCAACTTCACAATGATGGGTGCCAGCCACGTGCCGTGACTTTCGGTTTCAATCACGCCGGTGGGACCGCTGTTGGCCTGATAGCGACCAACCGCGACGCAGTTGCCGGTCGAGGGACAACTCACACCGAGCAAGTTCGCCTGAGGGTGGGCGAATGAATTCGATGGCAGCGGGGCGACTTGTGACGAATAGGCCGTTGTCGCACCCGCGGGCACCGCGAGGGAGGCCGCCAACGTGACGGTGGCGAGCACGCTGAGGAACCCCGTACGTCGACGGGCGCGAGCAATCCGAGTGGTCTCAAAGAAGGTTGATGTCGTCATGGTCCGCTATGAGAGTAACGCCCACGTGCGGGCGATTCCATGGCGCTCTGTGAACTCTGGTCGCGTCCCCAAGATTCCC
>Ga0208872_1000911_pt1 | contig 19641 bp, 36 predicted proteins | sample CryBogCBH12Aug08_FD_185508 | JGI IMG/M metagenome (GOLD analysis project Ga0208872, IMG submission 185508) | Freshwater microbial communities from Crystal Bog, Wisconsin, USA - CBH12Aug08 (SPAdes) | ecosystem: Environmental > Aquatic > Freshwater > Lake | place: Crystal Bog, Wisconsin, USA...
CTGAAGTCCAGTTGCGCCAGTCGTGCCTTGTGTTCCGTTAGTTCCTGATGTTCCCTGCGCGCCAGTTGATCCTGTTGCACCAGTAGAACCCTGCAAGCCTGTTGTACCTTGTGAACCCGTAGTTCCCTGTGCTCCAGTTGAACCCGTAGTTCCTTGAGAGCCAGTTGTACCTTGTATGCCCACTAATCCTTGCAGACCAGTTAATCCCTGTGTGCCATTTGTTCCTTGAGAACCTGTGAGTCCCTGAGTACCAGTAGTGCCTTGCGCACCATCTACTCCTGATGTTCCTTGTGTACCAGTTAATCCTTGAGAACCAGTAATACCCTGAAGTCCAGTTGTACCCTGAATTCCATTTTGACCAGTAATGCCTTGCGCGCCAAATGTTCCCTGAGAACCTGTTGCGCCTTGAGTTCCAACTGCTCCTTGCGCGCCAACACTTCCCTGTAAGCCAGTTAAGCCTTGCAATCCCGTGATTCCTTGTGCGCCTGTAATTCCTTGCGCCCCAGTTGTGCCTTGAATACCCGAAACTCTTGTAATTAAACTGATAACAGAGTTGTTGCTGAAGTTGGTTGTGCCTGTACCAGCAGATGTAATGAGAGTAACAGGGAATGTCCAATAAACATTGGGAACTGTTGTAGGAGTTCCCGATATTCTCCACTCTTGATAATTATTTGAGTTACTAGAATCTTGAACAAAGAAAATATCATTCTGAACATAAGTTGATAGCAATACATCAATATCCACACTATCGTTTGTAATGTGTGAAATATAGATATTTGTTGCTGAAATCTGTGTTGTGTTATTCCATCGAATCTGTCCGGTAGTTGGTGGCGTTCCAGTATTTGTAGAAGCCTTATACGAGAAGATAGATGATGAAGTACCGCTTGCACCAGTAACGCCTTGCGTTCCTTGAATTCCAGTTAAACCTTGTGTACCAGTAACGCCTTGTAGTCCTTGCGTTCCTGTAGAGCCTTGTAGCCCTAGTGAACCTTGAATACCTTGAATACCAACAGTTCCTTGCGCTCCAACAGTTCCCTGCGCACCGGTAATTCCTTGAACACCAAAAGTTCCCTGTGTTCCTTGTGTGCCAGTTGCGCCTTGAATAGAACTAGATGAAAGAGCCGTATTAGCCCATAAAACACCCTGATTAGCAGGAGGGGTGTTTCCAATAACTAATCCTTGAACGCCGACATTACCTTGTAAGCCTTGAATACCTTGAACGCCATAGAATCCTTGAGTACCGATAGCGCCTTGTGTACCAGTAACGCCTTGCGAGCCGTTTGTACCCGTTGTGCCAATAGTTCCTTGTGAACCAGTAGCACCTTGCGTTCCAACAAATCCTTGAGTTCCAACAGCACCTTGCAAACCTAATGTGCCTTGTGCGCCAGTTATGCCTTGAATTCCTTGTGTGCCCTGAATAGAACTAGATGACAAACTTGTATTCGCCCAAAGAACGCCTTGATTGGCTGGCGCTATCGGTCCTACTACTAATCCCTGAACACCGATATTTCCCTGCACACCTTGTATGCCTTGCGTTCCCTGAACACCTACTGCTCCTTGTGTTCCTGTTGCGCCTTGAGCACCAAGATTACCCTGTGCGCCTTGTGCACCATAAACACCTTGTAATCCTTGAGTTCCTTGAACGCCTTGTAAACCTTGAGTTCCTTGAGTTCCTTGAATACCGCGTTCGCCTTGAGGTCCGGGCGCAGTAACAGAAACAGTATTAGTAACAGGTTGCGAAATTACTGTTGTGTTATTGGGTTGAACAACAATTATGCTATCGCTCATCTTGAAATCTGCGCACTCACTTGAATCTGTCCGTAAACCAAACGAGTAATAATGTTATTGCTAGAAGTAATTTCCAAATCATAATTATAGATACCAGCACTAATAGCACTTGTCTGTGCGTTTGTAGCGTGCAAGGCGATTGTGCCAGTTGAACCAGTAATTGTGATACCACTACCAGTAGTTAATGAAAGTACGGCAGTTGTATCGGCTGCAGTAGAACGCAACTGAAGTTCAGCCGTATAGCCATTTAAGTTTATTGGCGTTCCAGTTGAATCTTGATAAACAAAGTTTTGATACCAGTCGGCGCCTTGATCTATACCGCCAGAGCCTTGCAAGAGATTTACTTTACCTGCGCTCATTTCAGTTTCCTAACTTAGTACCGCAATCACAGAAGGTCGCCGACTTAGGAGAAGGCATACCGCAAGATGGACATAGTATAGACATATTAGCGAGCGCAATCATTGATGAACCACCAGTTGATAACTCTGTTAATGCCCAAACCAATGCGTCTAGTCTATCAGGCGAATCTTTGCTTTCAGGTGTCCACATAACCATCTGATCTTCAAGTAAATCAAATCCGCCGACATGATGAACCCTGCCTTGTTCATATAGAGCAGATATAGGTTCGGCGCGCAAACGCTTACCTCTGGTTGCCGTTACTTTCTTAGTAGGCACATTGTGATCAACTTGTTGAATCAAATAAATAATCATATCTCCGCCGTTATTGCCTTCGGCGATAATCCTGTCCGCTTTCCAATGATGATAAGCACCAACTGCTTTGCGCGCCCAAGCATCAGGCGTTGCTTTGATAGTGTCATCAGCCAATATGTAATACTGCCCATCGGTACTAACGCCTGCCGTTATTATGCCAGTTTCATCTGATTCTTCACCGCTGGTAACTGCTGGGTCAATAGCAACAACAATACGAACTAACGGTGGCAAATCAGCAACATTGATACGGGCGCTATCAATCATCTCTCTAGTCCATAGCGCGCCTTCACTGCTTTCTAATAACTCGCCGTATAACTCTTGGCGACCTACACGCGTTCCTTCATAGCGAGCGCGTAGTTCTAATAGGGCAGAAGCAGAAAGGTTTCGAGCATTATCAAATGTCGAGCCTCGCGTTATATGAACAGAGCCATCAGTTCGCTTAGTCCACTCACGCAATAACTTAATCGGCTTAGGAGTAGTAGTTACAACAACTCTTGGTCGTTTGCCGATACGAAGGGCAGGGGCTAATCCCTCTGTCCAAGTTTCATAAGGATAGTTCCACATAGCCAACTCATCAAGCCACGCACCTGAAAGGTTGAGTCCGCGACCAGCATCAGGCGTATCGGCACCGAACATATGCACGATTTGTCCGTCAGCGAAGATAATCTTGTATGAGGATTTGTTATATACATAATCAACATCGCGTTTAAGTCCACGATAATCTAACGCTTTAAGGAATCCCGAAGGACCTTCAAGGCAAACATTCTTAGCATCTCCAAATGTCGGCGCGATAATAGCCCATTGAGTTGCTACTCCGTCAGGTGCTTTCGGGTGGCGTAACACTTGCTCGGCTAACCATTCACCGCCAGTACGGGTTTTGCCCCATCCGCGACCTGAAAGGATTAACCAAACATTCCAATCACCATCAGGTTCTTGTTGCTCAGGGCGAGCCACGAACCACCAAGGTTTATTGGCAATTTCCTTAACGAGATGATCGGGAAGGCTAGCAAGCCATAGTTCTTTCTCACTCCTGCTCTTGCGGGATATCTTCTCCGATAGAGATAGACTCATCTTCTTCATCCTCCCCTAAGAAATCAAGAACAGATTTACGCGCCTCATCAACTACCGCAAATAGGCTTTCACCGTTAGCGCCCGTGATCTGTTGCGTTAGCGTATCTTTCCTGCCCCAACGATCATTGTGCTTGCGTTCTAAATACCAAGTCGCTGCCTGCCACTTGCCTTCTTGCGCTGCCTGCTTGATCAAGGCAACAGATTGCACTTCAGCCTCGGCTTCAGCCCGTTTAATCGACTCTAACAATTCCCGATAAATAGGTTTCGCGTTCGGCTTTTCTGCTAGTTCTAGCCAATGATAATAAGTTGATTCGCCGATGCCAACCATCTCGCAAGCAACTTTCGCATAGTTACCTGCCCTGATTGCTAGACATATACGGTCAATGAGTTCTGTTGTAAGTGTTAATTTGCGCCCTGCCATGATTACCCTTCCAAAGTTAATTTAGCGATCTTAGCAGCATCGTGATTGCCTAACAGTTTATCTCCAAATACTGTTGGCTCTTTAAGAACTGCTTCTGCTAATTCTTCGGGTTTAACAAATGTAGCGTGTTCTAATAATTCATCATCTGGGCGACCTGTAACCCATCCGTAATTAAGAAGTAACGCCGTACCTGCATCAATCGCTTCAAGGAAAGTATATTGCGTTCCGCCACCATCACCTGAAATCGTGGACATATCAACTGCCCAGCGATAACGAGATGCTAGTACTGCTCCGCCCCATAGGTTGTCAGCGCTGAACTGTCCAGCATAATACTTAATCCAATGCTCAGGCAGTTTGTGATGTGCGTACATACGGTTTTGCGCGCCGTGAATTCTGATCTGTTTGCTATCAGGAAGTTTGTCGTTAGCATCAACGATGAAGTGAGTTCCTTTATCCCAGTCAATACGACTAAATGCTCCAGCCCATAGAACACGCTTACTCCATTTGAAAGGATTGCGCATATACGGATGAGGAAGGTAGCGCGAGGCAATCTGATGTTTCTCTAGATTGATAACATTGATTGGGCGAATCGTGACAACATCTTTGCACTCACGCAATAAGGCAGGGATATCGCCTTTAAGTTCTGTTGGGTCGTGGATGATAACTTTCGCGCCAGCCTTGATTAACGCTTCAGTTTCCGCGCTGAATTTCTGTGTTGTGGCGGTGATGATGGCGGTCGTTTGGCTTGCTACTTCAACCGCATCCATAAGCGAAAGGTTCTGATACTTAATTCCTCTGCCCCAGTCGCGCGTATTGATTTCCGTGCGATTGCCTATGCGGTACAGATTGACCTTATAGCCAGCCTTATCTAATCCGTAATACAAGTGAGCCGTATAGGTTGGCCAACCGCCGTACTTAACATCAGGCAAGTAAAATAAAGAAACATTCATTTGGTCGCATTCCAATCTAACGGTTGAGTTCTAGGGATACGGGCTATCGTTATAGGTTTCAGGCGTAATGCCGTGATGCCAGTATCTTCGTGGAAAATAACTTTGCATAAATCTGAATATCTTGCGTGGACTTTAAGCAGTTCCTCTCTGTGGCGAACATTGCGTTCAACTCCATCTTCTTCCCTAACGCATTGAGCATTGCCACCTTCGCCAAACCAATCTTGCTTAAATGCTAAATACTCAAATCTGATATTCGCGCCGTAGTGAACGAAACCGCGCAGAGATGAGTGAGCATCCTCACCAGTATTAGTCATATTGCGTTCAGGATCACAGAAGATCCAATCGTGAGCATAAGTTCCCATAATCGTTGCCGCGCAATAACGCAAGCCTGCCCAAATCTCATCTTTCATATAGAAACCGTTGGTTCCGTGATGAAGTCCCCATAGCCGAGCGCCGTATTCTTCACAATAGCCAAATGCTTCTTCGGCGAGTTGATCTAGCGTATATACCGTAGGAACTAACTTGTTTCCGCGTTTCTCCAGAACATCTTCCACATCATCGTCGAAACTAACGATCTTGGTTCCTTCAGGGAAATACTCGTGATAGAACTTGCGCTGACGAGATATTCCCTTAACGCCGACAATGATTTTGTAATCGCTTCCCAATGCTTCGCGGTATTTAATTTCTTCTTCTTCGTTGGCAACGAAAATGTGAATCTTGTCGAAATCTGCTTGCAACTTTTTCAGGGTCGGCAAGGTCTTAGTCGTTAATGCTTTCACACGCGCATAAGTGGGAATAGCGATTACATAATCAATCACTTCTTTTTGCCTACAACCTTGAAGGGAATATCACCCTTCACCGCAGATGCCAAGCCGACTTCGCGTTCTGTTCTGCGCTTCGCGCCCTCTGCTGCTTCTAACGCATAAGTGAAACAATCTTTCATTCCGCGCAGGCAGTAATAGACAACGCTATATCTGTAACTATCGCTGGCAGTTTTAAGAATCGGTGTTACGCCGTGAACGAACCGATAGCCCGGAAAGAACAATACCCACCCGTCACGGCACTCAACTGTTGCATCATATTCAGGCATGTGCAGATATCCGCCACGAGTTCCTCGTCGAACTACTGGCATCGCACTCCACATATCAAAGTTATTACCGTCTGTGTGATAAGGAAGTGTCGCCGTCTTGTTGATCACTCCACTAGTCCATAACGAGTCGTCGCTTATACGCCACTCTTTTTCAACGCCAGCAGTTTCAGCAACATCTTCGTTATATACCTCAGGTGCAATTTCACGCATCATCTTTGCTAGTTCATCAGCGATATCTACGAGTGTTGCGTGTTCTTCAGGTTGCTCATAAGAAAGAGCGGTAGGTCGGCATGACTCACGCGTTTGAAAAGGTTTACGCGGAGCCATACCGAAAGTACGCGACTGATTACCTGTCCCAGTATTTTGTCGCGTAACGCCTTCTTTAGAGTATTTCACATTGCGCACTGCTTGTCGCAGTTCTCTAACTAAGTTTTTTTCTAAAGGTAAATAAGCAAGGAACGGTTCTTTAGTGTCAGCATCAACATAAAGTCCAGCCTCAGTTATGTTCGCCGTCAATTCAGGAACTACTTTGCCTTTGATATCCATACTATCGGCGCGAGTCATAACGCTTTTGATTTCGTGAATATTAAGAATCATAGTTTAGGAATTTCCGTTCCAGTTTCGTTGGCGACTGCTTGCAGAATCGCTTCCGCGTTGCTTTCAACGCCGTATTGTTCGCGCAATTCTGTTAGGCGTTCAATGACCCATACATATTGGTGATTAGGATATTCAGCCATGAGCAATCTAATAGTGCGCTCCGCGTAGCGTTCAGCGCGTTCAGCAAGAGTAGGGCGAACAGTTACGCCTTCTTGTTGTCCGTGTTGATTTGCAGGAATTTCTGTTACTTCGTCAATGAGTGCCAATAAATCATCAACATCATTGGAGTTATAGCCAGTACCAGCCAAGTCAATATCACCAAGCAGTTCTAGCAACTTTTCATTATCGTAAGTTCCAAGATCGGCAAGGCGGTTATCTGCTACGACAATACGCGCTGCGTGTTCATCAGTAACATCTACTGCAACGGTATCAATCAAATTCCAACCGAGGCTTTTTGCTGCTTCCCATAAGTGATTGCCAGCAAGAATCTGCCCTGTTGATTTTTGAATAACGATCGGCTTGTATTGACCGTGATTTTTCAATGATTCGGCTAATGCCTTGATGTCGCCTTTACGGGGATTATTAGGGTACGGCTTTAGCGAATCAATTTCTTTAGCAATTACTTCCATTTTATGCCTCTCTTAAATTAGTAATAAAGTGAGAGCGCACCGAAAAGGGATTAACGATGCGCTTTCACGGTCTCGTCACGCAGAAGGGGTGGACTGCTGACGAGTCTGTGCCAAACGAGCAGCATCTAAACGCTGCACATCGGCAAGATTGAATAATGATCGGCGGTTCTTCCGACCAACTGGAATTAGTTCTTTGCGAAATACTAACTGTCGCAAATTGCTAGTTGTAACGCGCAACATTTCTGCTGCTTGATTAGAGTCAATAGTGTCTTCCATTGTTCGCCTTTCTTATGCCCAAGGATCTTCGATTGGGTCTTCATCCGTTTTCGTTACTGGTGGAATAGCAGGTTCCGCAACATTACGCGGAGTGATGCCATAGTTATCAACTGCAATTTCTAACGAGCGTCTTTCGTTTTGCTCTTTATCTATGTAAGTATTCTGCGAGAAACGACCCGTGACAATTACGCGACATCCTTTGCGTAATTCATTTGCTGCGCCCGTTGCATCTTTGCCCCAAACGAAACATCTAAACCAAATCGGTTCTCCGTCAATCCACTCTCCATCTTTCTGAATTCGTGGAGTGTTACATAGCGTGAAACTTGTAACGATCTTTCCGTTAGGTGTAGTGCGGAGTTCCGCATCTGCCCCTAAATTACCAGTAACGGTAATTGTGCCTTCACCAGCCATAATCTTCCTTCCTAACTAAATAGTGATAACTGCCTTCAGGTGTAAGTATAACGATTGAACCGTTGGCAAGTGTTACGGGAGTCTCTAACGGATCGGCGTGTCCTGCGACAATATGACCAGTCCGTTCAGCCTTCTCAACATTGAAATGAACTGCGTTCTTACTCATATTGTGGCAACCGTGATGAAGCGCTATTAGATTCTGAACAGTATCTTCACCGCCACGCGATCTTAATTTCCTATGATGCAGGGCGAAAGATTCTGACAAGCCAGCACCACACTTTTCGCAGTATCCTTCACATCGTGAAAGAATCTGATCTCGTAACTCTGTCCACTTCGACATACAACGCCTCCTGCTATATTGCTAATGGGTCAATCGGTATATCCATCGAATTCAAGATGGACGACTTTGTTCTGTGCGCTTAATTCCCTATCAACAACTCTAATCTGTACTCCTTGTGTAACGCCGTACTGTTTCGTTGCTGATACTTTCGTGACCTGCTTATCATCTTCGTAAGCAACATCAGTTAATCCGTCTAGTACCGCTCTGATCAATTTATCTATATCAGGTGTAGTGCTGGGTTCTTTTCTTTTGCTGGTCTTAGGTTTAATTAAGGTGAATATCAACGCCACTTCAACGGCTCCCTGCGCCTTTCTAAGACCCGCTTTCCGCGCCCCGTTAGCAATGTCTGCCCTCCATAATGCTAAGTCTTGCGCCCTTACATGAATTGCGTGTCCGTTGATGAACTTCAAAGAACCCTGAGGAACGGGTCTGCCACTAACGAAAAAATGCGCGCTAGTACCAGTAGTGGCTTCGCCACCATTTCCAAGCGGAGCAGGGTGTTCCATAACGATACTCAATATACCGCAAACCGTTACGGATTTGCACATCAGGCTTGCGGGAAGTTTCAATCAATAACTGCCCTATGCCGTATGCCGTGCTATGTGGATTGCGTGATTTGTAGTTCCAATGAGATTCTTGTGTCCATAGATTAACTACGCATTCATATTGCTGCGCGCTCCACCCTTTAGCCTTGATTACTTTGTATGCGTACTCTTTAGGCTGATGAAGGGCAAACACTTCATTATTTATATGTATTGCTTGGTGTATCGGGGCTTGCGCTTGTGCGGGATTTTGTATTGTCCAACTAATTACTAACAGTATTACTGTTGCTATTTTTAGAGTCTTCAATTTGCGCCTCCTTAGAGAGTGCGTGTCTTTGTCGCTTCTTGATTGTCGTAGTTCTCGACTACTTTGAAATGAGAGCGCGCCCTGAGTCTTGTCGCCAGTTCATCGGACGATTTGCTTGTTGCAAATATCTGCGCTCTTTCGGGGTCGCAGGTTGGGCACGGTCTAACGCCATCATACTCCGTTTCAACTATATTAGACTGCCCATTTGATCTTTTTTCTTCTTGATATATGTAGCGTTCGTGAATCCAACCCGCTTCACAATCTTTGTGTGAACATACGCAATTAACGCGATAACACTTCATAGGCTCTGATTCCATTCGCTTAACGACTATATTGCGAATAGAAGGTTGAACTTGTTTAGGGTCTGCCATCTAATCCTCCTCAATCGGGTCAGGTATATCTATTCCTTCATCTTCTTCTTCAATGTCTAACGCGTGATCATCACCGTTAAACCACATTGGTTCACTCACGGTTTTCCTCCCCATCCGTTGCCACGAAAAATCGCGGCATTAACCGTATATTTTCTATTCATTTCATCTTCACATATTTTGCATTTGATTGTTTCGGGAGCAGTGCCGATTTGGAATACTTTTTCAACAATGCCGCCAAGCGGACATTCATATAAATAAACTGCCATTACTGTAACTCCTTTTCAATGGCTTTAATAGTGCGGCAGTTCTCATAAAGAGTTGCAACACATCCAGAGCATAAGATGTCGTTTGGCTTATGCAATTCCACTACTGCTTCAATGGCATTTACAAATGCACCATCTAAATTGTGATTCCAAGTCCATTGTATTTTCGCTAGCAATTCATCGTGGGTCATTTTTTAGTCACCACCGCCCAAATTGCAGTAGCAATCATTCCAATTACCCCAGTGCCTAGGATTCCAAGAACAATTCTGTACCACACAATTCCTTGCAGGAATCCTTTATCTCTAGTGTCATAGCCCATTACAATTCCCTCCTTATTTCAGATAGTGCTGTTTCTATTCCAGTTTGATGCCCGTCAAGCCATATGCGAGCAGCATTGTTCATCGGCTCATCTTGCCAACGCGCCGATTCAACATTAGCGATTATTTTCATTATCAATTCATAATGATCTACTTGTGCCAATTTTTTCTACCGTATTCCATTCCGAAATAGACAATGCCCAAATTGATATCCCATCCGCCTTTATCTATTTGAATACCTAAATGGAATCCGTGCAAAGTTCCCCAATGGATCCAATTATGTTTGATCGCTTTTTCTTTATATTTCATTGCAGTATCTCCTCTATTTTTTCGATTGTTTTACACGGATATTTGATATGCGTCCCCCAGTGATCTTTACAACTAGAGCAGTAATTAGCACTGGTAGGTTTATGAAGTTCAATTACTTCTTTAACCGTGTCGTGTAGTAGTTCGGGGTATTCGTCAAACCTGTCCCACGCTAGTTGAATCAAATCAGCGTGTTCCATATTAGTTTCCCAACACTTTATCGGCGATCAACGCCTGAACAGATAGAGCAACATTGTCGATACCAGCCTTGACGATTGCGTTACGATTTTCTAATAACTTCATATTGCAAATTTCGTCATAAATCTGTAACCGCAAACGGGCTTCTAGGCTTGCTTCCATTTTGGCTACGATTTTTAGATCGCCCTCAAGTTGCAATTTATTATTTTCAATCGACCAATGATTGCCTTTGCATAATAACTTCATGATGCTCCCTTATTTGCTATACGCTTCATAGTGCAATTCGCACAATGGGTTATTCCAAACGATACGAGTCGATGGACTTTCGCAGTATTTGCATTTTTCTTTATCTTCCGTTGTCATTTGCCTGCCTTTTCTTTGTATAGGTTCTGAGCAACGCGCATTGCGTAACTCACTAGATCGTCTAAGTCTTTACTGGCTGCTTGATCAATAGCCAATAACGATATGCGCCCGAAGCGTTTGGTCATTTGTCCAATTCTGCCAATCTCGCTGGAATTGAGTTTGCGACTTTGCAACTCGGAGACATACCAAACTGTTAGGGCAATACACCCGCCGACATCATTAGAATCATGCAACTTGTCCCACTCGTCTTCTACGAGTCTTGATAAGTTCCAAGCATTGATTCCGTTAGCGCGAGCCTCCATCAACTTGTTGCTTATATTTTCAACTGCAACTTTTGCACTATTAACGCGTGGTGCTATCGCCATTGAAGTCTCGTCAGAGACTTCGGCGGTAGTACTTGTAGTTGGGTTGGGTTGGGTTGGGTTGGGTTGGGTTGGGGAAGGATAACTTTCGCGTTTCATTTGCGTTTCATCTTGTGTCGGTTGAGAACGCTTTTTTTCCCTAAACTGCTTAACACGCTCACGCGCTTGTTCACGCTTAACAGATACTTTTTCTTTAGTAGGCTGGTATTCGGTATAAGAGCGAATGATGAATCTATTATTTTCTTCCTCATACTCCCACAATCCAGCATCAATGAGTTCTTGATCTCCGCCAGCATTGTGCATATTCGTGAACGCAACATACGGAATAACCCCGTCTGTTAGATAACGGTTTGCATAGCAAAGTGCTTCAATAAATAAACGAAACGCACTATCTGATAATCCAATAATTTTTGGATGATCTGCAAAATTATCATCTAATCTAACCCAAGCCATTATTTCCCTTTCTTAATCGTTAAGCGAGTTGTTGAATCACTTTGTTTAGTAGGTATATAACCAAGTAACTCAATCACCCTTGCTTCATCTGTTGTTGTTCTGCCTGATACGGAACTCCACTTAATAGTTATCCCATCAAGTGTCACCCCTGTAACGCCTTCAAGCATAGCCTTAGCCCCATCTTTCTTTTCTTTATACACCTTCTCTGCTTCACCAAACGCAATGTAATCCTGTGCGGCTTGGTTGATATCGGGGTCTTCAATAATTGCAGAGTCAGCGATATCTTTTTTTCCTATACCTGAACATCCGACCATTCCAGTAGCATCGTAATATCCGCAATAACTCGCGCAGAATGAAGCGTCTTTTTCGGGCGCAGGTGACCTTGTGGAGTCTTTGATTTCTTTAAGCCACGACAGGGCGTTCAGTGCTATTTCACGGTTGTACGGCTCGCTATGAACCTTTACGGATGTCTCATCACCGTCTCTAGGGATGGCTAGGAGAGTGACGGTCTTAACTTCTTTTCCGTTCGCTTCTAATAGATAACCGTATAAATGCACTTGCCATCTTTGTTGTTGCGAAGGGAAGTAAGCAAGGTTCCGAAGCTTCGTTGTTTTCCAATCTACAACTTCACCGCGTGATGGAATATAAAGATCAACATGCCCAGTCAAGCCTTCGTGTTCAACCTCAACTTCCATTTCATACGAGTCGCCAAATGGGTCTTGTGATTTCAATGCAGTTTCTATGGCATTGTGAATAGCAGTGCCCATAAATGAAGCGAGCCGTAGCGTGTTTGGATTAGTTGATTCTTGATTATTTAATTTATACCAAACTTTGCGACGGCATCCACCTATTTCAGATGGTCCTATATTGACTTGTTTCGAGCGCTCGCTATTTCTTCCCGAACCGATAACGGCTTTGAGAATAGTATTTGCAACTGATTCCATTTCTATCCCCTTTATACTTCTAATGAAGCCCTGACGGAAGTTCCGACAGAGCGCACGATATCTACTTGCGTTCTTAATCTGTTTGCGTTGGCTCGCGCTGCTTTCACGGTAGCCTCAGCAATATTCAATACCGTATATTCACTACGACATTGAATAAGCGCCGTATCTTCAACATCTTGTACTCTCATCTTTATCCCTGATTCATTAAGAGACATTCTGATTTCCGCGATCTTGATTTCATATTCGACTTTTGCTTGGTGATAACCGTATTCCGCCTGACTCAGTTGCGCGTGTGCTTCGTCAATTTCTTTAGACAAACTCACAAGCCTGCGTTCAACGGATACTGGCGTTAGGATGTCAGCCACGAGTTGTCTCCTGATCTGTTGTAGATAGGGGAACACTTAGAACAGAAGTTACTGTCCAAGTTATATACATCAACTGGTGCGTTGCAGACGGCGCAAGGAATATTTCTTTTTTCGAGGTGGTGGCACGGAGTGTCTTTCCATCTCCACGCCCCACATCTGCATCTTGTAATGTCTTCATCTGACATACCTTCTCCCTTTTCTAGTTGGCTATTAGAACGATTTGCGGGCGACCTGATTTACCAGTACGCCTTCTGCCTGAGTCAAATATCAAACCTTTTGCTTTGAGACTTGATGGTCTGGCGGTTACAGAGGAATAAGAAAGATCAGGGAAACGACTGCGCAATTCATCAGCGGTCATTCCCCTTTCTCCTGATTCTCTGATTGCTTCCAAGATCAATGTTTCTAACTTAGTTACATTGATTGACTTAGCAGCCTTGATAGATGTATCAATTGCGTTATTACGGACTAAACGCAAATGGGAATTTGCTTTCACATTTTCCAACATTCGATTGTAAGCGCGCAGATCATTATGAACTTCATAGAAATCTTGGTGCTTAGCAGTTTTGCCCGTGCTCTTTAGAGTAATGATGTCGAAAGAAACGGGATGATAACGGCAATTTTCATCACCGTAATCATCAATCCATATTCCTAATACATCACGCCTCATTACATTTTCACACCAGAAGCAATGGCTTTCTAGGTCAGGCATTGTGATTCTCCTCTGTCTTTGCGAGTAGGGTTTGACGGCGATCAAGCATTATTTCGCGGAGTGTTGTAGGGGCATCGTGGAAAAAGAAATCAACATCTAAGTTGACTTCATTTTCTTGCCACAATTTCTTCAACACTTCAAGGTCGTTCACTAGAGCAATAGTTGTTGCTAGTGGAACTCCGTCGAACGGTTCCTTGACTTCTTGCACTTCAATCGCCTTAGTGATTACTGGTGCGCTATCTGCTTGATTCATTTCTTCAGCGGTATAAATACCTGAGAGATCGTTAGGAAATGCTTTGCGTAGCGCCAATGATTCAGCACACTTAGCCAGCATCACATCAGGCATCTTCGCCCACAATCCCATCGGCTTTCCATCTTTACCGATCTGGCCGTAAGCATCCATACGGGCTACTGCCCATAGTGGCTCTGCGAAACCTTTGCGATATACGCCAACCTTCGCAGCAAACGGCGGAGTGCTTTTCAACCAAACATCTGTCCATTGTCCAGTTTCATCACACCATAGTGGTTCTGCTTGTCCAGCATATTCACCGCTTCGCTGAGCAACAATGCGCAGACCATCAATACTTGATTGGATGGTGTAGCGACCGCCACGATTGATCATATAAATCTGTCGAGCAAATGGATCTAATCCAGTTCGCTGGCAGTAATGCAGGAATACCGCTAACTCAGGCTTTGGAGCATCGGCTAATCCGATCTGCTTCAATGCAGCAAGTTGCTTATCATCCCACCACGATTGATCATCTTGCACTTTCAGTATTGCGTTGTTCATGGTTTGCCTTCCATTTCTGTTTATTCAGGCGTAACTGGTTTACGCCATTCTCTGATCGTTTTGTATGTCCATAAAGGAGTGCGCGCATACTTGATATCAGGCTTCGGCATTTGTTTCCGAGCGTTGTATGAAGTGATGGTTGCTTCGCTTATGTTTAGTAGTTTTGCTATTTGACCAATGGTTAATAGCGTGTCGTCTGTCATTGAATTGCCTTTCTTTATTTAGTTTTTGGGCGAAGAAAACGAATCTTGATATCGCTTGGATTATTGTCGGCGAATGCGTGAAGGACGATGCCTTCTAATTCCTCGATAATTCCAGCCTTGATTTCGCTTGGCTTCGTAGCATCTAGAACTTGCTTGTTCCAATCAACTGTGACATTGACTCTTACCTTCTTCATATATTGCCTTCCGTTAGTAGTTGGTTTTGCGGTTGTATTTTACAGCGTTGAACTGTAAATTGCAGGAAGGCGCGACATAACACGCATATCGTTTAAGGGCGCAGGAAGCCTTTAGAGCCTTTCATAATGCTCGGCTAACCCCTTTACCCCTAAACGATATTCAGCACGTTAGAACGGGCTTCTAGACCCGATTTGTAATTGCGTATATAGGCAATTACGCGGTGAGTAGAAGTTGCGCTCTTTCTTTAAGTGATGAGTTTCCGCTTAATGACTTTTCAGCGCGGATAACCAATTTATCCTCATTGCCGCGAACTGGCTTGAACCAATCTGCATATTCTGCTACGGCATTGTAAGCAGCCCACGCAGTACCAGCCACGATCTGTTGAGTTGGTGCTTTCCATAGGTTGGTGAGATCGGCGCGAGTCTGTGCTACGGCATTGATCTTGCGTTCCGTTACACCATTACCTTTTGGTTCAGGGATCAACTTTTCTACAAACGCTTTGTAGTCGGCATCTGTGTACTTGATTGAAAGGAGTTTCTCAACTTCCTTCTCGAAAGACTCTTGATACTTGAATACCAAGCCAAGAGTTTCGCGTGCTTGTTGAACTTTGCTAGTTGCTCCTGATGTGTGCTTCAACGCAATTTTGGCAGTTGCGTTTCTAACCGACATACGGATTTGATTTGTGCATATCAAACGCAACGGGGTAACGGCTACCGTGAATGATGATGAACCGTCGTGACTATTGGTGGCAATAATGTATTTATCAATGCCATCAGTTCCGTTAGCAAACATCATAGTTTCAGGGAACTTCATCACGATAGCAACCTTCTCACCGTTACCTAAAGATACTGCGCTTTGGAATACGGCACCTGCTTCATCAACTAAATGATTCAGGAACGAGAATGCTTCAACATTTTGAATAGGTGTATAACGATTACCAACTACACCGAGAGCCTGAGTGCCCTGCTTTGGATGCTCGCGGTATGTGATGAACTTATTTTCAACTTGAAGTAACTCGCCACCGATGTTCACGCCTACTGGTTCGTCGCTGACCTTAACGCGCCAATCAAGTTGCGCCATAGTCAATGCTTCTTCAGCAGTCATAGCACCATCGGTTTCTACACCGATTCTGTTCCAAGGTACTTCACGATTACCAGCAACGGCGCGTGTGCCATCTGATAATTTTTCTGCATAACTTGCTTTTCCGTGTCTAGCCATTTCATTTCCCTTTCTTATTCTGTGAGTAGCCTCATCAGTAGTGGCAATTACCACTAGACGCGGAATGTGACGGCACTCCGCGTTTCGGCTTCCTATGGCTGAGCCTCTAGCCACTCAACATCGATTACATCAAACCCGATGCTGAGATACCACTTAACTTGCTTTTCATATAGTTCGCTATCTGTTATATCTTCAAGATCATGAGTACGGCGAACTTTGATTTGGAACACATTCGTTTCATTAGGCATTTACATTTCCAATCACTTTTAACTCAGCCCAAGAATTGTTTGCATTTAACTTTTCAAGGATCGGAGCGATTTCTGGTGCTAGCAAATCTTCTAACATCTTCTCCAAGAACATTTTCTGATTTTCAGGCGGTAGTCTGAGTAGTCTTTTAGCAGTTTCATTATTTTCATCTACGATTGTTTCGAAATGTAGATCGTGCTTAATTGATAGTGTCATTTGCCTTCTCCTCTATATCTAGTGATTTGGAATTGATTGCTGCGCACTTTGCGCATACATAGATTTTGTAACCTGAGTAGTACCGCTTGAATAAGCGTAGATTCGTTTTAGAACACATACCGCAAGCAGCCACTTGTTACCTTTCGTTCCATTCGTTATAGGTCTGTTCAATGTAACCATTGATAGTTGATTGCGTATTGACAAGGACAGCCCAAGTAATCTTCGGGTCGTCCTTGTCTAACGCGAGTTGATAATTAACAAGTGCTAGTTCAATCCACTTCTTAGTCCAAGGGTTCACGGATATAGGAGATCCTTACAACCTTGACTCATCTTGCTAACTGGAACATCACACTTCTTGGGCGTAGTCAATTCTCCTAACGCCCAGATGATTCCTACTATTACAATCAACGCAATAATGCGTCGGCGTATGTATTTATTTTTCATTAGTTATCTTCCTCTGCGCTGAAATCGTTGATTTCAATAGACTCGTTAGTTTCATCAAGTTCTTCAGGAATTCCGTATGTGTTGATAGACACATCAAAATTGCTTTCGTCAATTAACTCAACATCAAAGTCAATCGGCGCGGTATATGTATATTCAACCTGAACCGAAAATGTAACTGTGACTTCTTTAGTTAGTTCAATATCGCAATCTGATGCTAGTTCTTTCAACTCATCAACAGAAGCCGAATCATCATTAGCGACGTGTTCGACAATGAACTCACGCAAAGTTGCAATGAGGTCATTCAAACGGTTGCGTTGCATTTGATTATTCTTGCGAAGCGTTTCAATCAACGCATCTTTGGCTTCAATAGCATTGTGATAATTGACCATTTCTTCAGCAATCATTTCAACGCTATGTTCTGCGATGAATTCTTCTGCTACTTGAAGTGGTGTAAGAGGTGCTGAATCGGTTGTGTTTACTGTTGCTTCTGACATTTGTATCTCCCTTTATTTTCTGATGGACTCATCAGTAACGGCACTCACCGTTAGACCGCCCGAAGGCGGTTTCGTCCTACGCTTTGGCTAGTTCTTGCTTAACTACCTTTTCTAATTGTTTGAAGAATTGACTAATAGTCTTGTTCGTTGAATTGGTATATAAGCCGATTCGCTTCTTGACATCTTCGAGAGTGAAGAAGTAATCACCATCAGGACCATTAGCGAGCGCGCCGAAAGTTGCTTCAACGGCTTTGAGTCGAGCATAGAACTCAACATAATTTTCTTCTGTGATCGCGTTCATATTCACCGTCATAGTTGCCCAGATCAATGAATTTGTAATTCCCCACTCTTTACCTTCTGCAGTGATTCCTGCGAAGTCTGAGCAGTTTTCGATATTCCAATGTAGTGCCATTTTATATCTCCCTTTGTAATTGCCTATTCTCATCAGTCACGGTTCGGCTTGCCGTGAGACGACACGCATTTTTAGTATGCGTGCCGTTTCGAATGTGTATTCTGTATTTGTTCGCCAGTAATTCGCTATATGGTTAATCACTTGACCGTTGCGCTAGAAACTTATCTCTGTATCGCTCGCTGATTACTCAGGTCATCGCGGATAATTTTCACGGAACCTAGAACTGGTTCGGGCGTCGTTCTTGTGATACCTAAGTTACTCAATCAACATTATTATTTCGAACCCGATACGACCTGATATTGCTGGTTTCGGGGAAATGATGTTTTCACTTCGCTACCCAACTGACTTATGTAATTAGTAAGTATTAGTTTTCTGTCACACGATTTATTTCCCTAGGGATTTATATGAATAAACCGTTGCACCAGTTTTACTAACCTGACTTCTCGCTGGTTCACTTCTGCGAGGCTATCCTTGGATATACCCCCCGCGCGTGCCGAGGGCTTCAGTATACAGCCTCAAACTGTACCTCCGCTACCCGCGCGCCGTTCATAACTGCTCTGTCCCTAGGAGGGGTTGACCGAGGGGGAAGCTTCGTCCCGCTACAATCAGGCTATGGCATACACTCACATAGAACTTCGTTGCGGTGGACTCGTTGTAAATATCGAGACTGAACTTACTTATCCCGATGCTATGGACGATCTATGTAATCGCACTCTTAATCTATTCAAAGAAGGCGTATTGGTCGCTAAGGAAAACGATATCGATATCACGACTATGAGCCTTCATACTTCAGACTACGGCGACGACGACTTAGAAGATTAATCCAGCCAAACTTGATACTGGGCAGTTACGCGCCCTTTATCTGGCGAGACGAAGTGCAATCGTTGAGAAGGCATACCTGAAGCAGCCATTGAATCTCTAGCGTAACGATTATCCGACTCGGTTGAACCAGTCCAATAAATGTTGTAGTGCTTCTGAATCGGCTCTTGTGCGTGGCGATGATAATGTCCCAAATAAATATCGTGGAAATCGTAATCGTGTGCGCCAGCCTTCCAGCGATTAGCACCGGCAATCCAAGCCGAAGGCGAAGCGAATCCACTTCGACCCAACTCATCTCCGTGCATCAACAAGGCTCTGTAATTGCCTACGGCGACTTCTTGAATGTCTTCAGGACAATCTTCCCAAGTCAAACGCTTTTCAGTTTCAAGGAGCATTGTGCGAGCGAATGAATAACACATACGATCAACATTGTCGCTCTTTGGAACTTCTGCTCGCTTACCACCAATGCGCCCGTGATTACCCCATTCAGCAACAACAGTTACCTTTTCAAAGTTAGCAAGCATTACGCGAACAAAGTCCATAAGTAATCGAGATACATTTACCCATTGTTCGTGAAGTGAGGCGTCGATTTGCCACAACTGCGCAGGATAGTTAAACAAGCCTTCAACCATGTCGCCACCAAACATAACTACGCATTCTCTTACTGGGTGATGAGCGCGTTGCAATTCAGTTAATGCCACAACCTTTTCTGCGAATTGCATAACGCGCTTACGCATAATTTCAGAGTTGTAAGAAGTAGTTACCTTTGCGCCTTGCCAATCTGTTGAATGAATCAGCGCAACTTCGGGCTTTTCTTTAC
>Ga0208872_1000912_pt1 | contig 19632 bp, 9 predicted proteins | sample CryBogCBH12Aug08_FD_185508 | JGI IMG/M metagenome (GOLD analysis project Ga0208872, IMG submission 185508) | Freshwater microbial communities from Crystal Bog, Wisconsin, USA - CBH12Aug08 (SPAdes) | ecosystem: Environmental > Aquatic > Freshwater > Lake | place: Crystal Bog, Wisconsin, USA...
AACGGGAAATACAAGTTTTACCAGTATTAAGGATTGGACAGGTGGATTCTGGCCAGGTTGTCTTTGGTTTATTTACGAGTACTCCAATGATCCGGACTGGAAACGGGAAGCTATTAAATGGACAGAATCATTGGAACAGAACCAATATAACAAGGAAAACCATGATATTGGTTTTATGATGAATTGCAGCTATGGCAATGCATTACGATTAACAGGCAATGAAAAATATAAAGATGTTTTAGTTCAAAGTGCTAAATCTTTGATTTCAAGATATAACGATCATGTAGGTGCTATTAAATCGTGGAATATTTTCAGATCATGGGATAAGCAATCCGTTTATCAATTTCCAGTTATCATTGATAACATGATGAACCTTGAATTATTATTTTATGCTTCAAGGCTTACCGGAGATGATATATATAAAAAAATAGCTATTAAGCACGCAGAAACAACCATGAAGAACCATTACAGAAAAGACTACAGTTCTTATCATGTTGTCTGTTATAATCACATAAATGGTAGTATTTTAACGAAAGAAACTGCTCAGGGTTTTTCAGACAATTCTTCCTGGGCGAGAGGGCAGGCATGGGGACTTTACGGATTTACAATGGTTTACCGGGAAACCAAGGATATTAAATTTTTAGAGCAGGCTTATCATATTGCAGATTTCTATCTTGCTGATACCACCACACCATCGGACAAAATACCATTCTGGGATTTTAATGTGAATCAACCAGGGTTTATTCCACGGTGGAAGTATGAAAGCAAACTTTTTAAAACTATTCCACGTGATGCTTCAGCAGCTGCTATTGTAAGCTCGGCTTTATTTGAACTATCCACCTATGCAAAGGGTGCTGCTAAGGAAAAATATTTCAATGCTGCTTATGAAATCATACAATCTCTAAGCACTAAAGCATACAGGGCTCAACCGGGTTCCAATGGCAACTTTATTTTAAAGCATTGTGTTGGAAGTATTCCTCATGGGTCTGAAATAGATGTCCCTTTGGTTTATGCCGATTATTATTTCCTGGAAGCACTGCTTCGCTACAAAAAAATAAAAGCGCATAAAAGCATTTATTAATACTAAACATCATTCATAATATATTTATCAGGCCTATTTTTTGGGTATCATATCTGTTTAAGAAAATATCTGATTACCATGAGCATTAGAGTACTGTTATTCATTATTTTAGATTGTTTTATTTTAAACACAAAAATTATTGCACAGGTTGATAGAGGTTCAGGAAATCCAATAATAGTACCTATCCATTTGGATACAACTTTACAATTTCAGAAATTGGAAGGTTTTGGAACTTCACTTTGTTGGTGGGCCAATAAGATTGGAGGTTGGGATGAAAAAAAAATAGATTCAGTGTTATACCTGATTTGTAGCCCCGAAGGTTTAAATATGCGGCTATTCAGGTTTAATATCGGAGGAGGGGATGATCCCACACATATTGGAAAACATATGTGTGCAAAAGGTGCCATGGGATCCAGGGCAGAAATGCCTGGTTATCAATCAGCCAATTATTTACCCTATGATTTTACCAAAGATGAAAACCAGCGAAAAATATTATTAAAGATAAAAAAAATAAGGCCTGATGCGATTTTTGAGGCATTTTCTAATTCTCCGCCTTATTGGATGACTATTTCAGGATGTTCTTCCGGAGGTTTTGAAGGCGGATCTAATTTACAACCAGCATTCAGAGATCAATTTTTAGATTATTTGTTAGATGTAGTTGAATATTACAAAAAGCATTTTGGGGTTGAGTTCAGAACCCTGGAACCTTTTAATGAACCTATTGCAAGCTGGTGGAAATTTATGGGCAAGCAAGAGGGGTGCCACTTTAGTCCTGAGGAGCAGACCTATCTGATTCATCGGCTTTATGATAAAATTCAGCAAAGAAAACTGTCTTTATCCATTTCTTCCAATGATGATTCATGGGCTGATATGTTTAATGAGAGTATGCGGATCTATCAGAAAGATGCAAATGTGTTTACAAAAATTGTACAATTAAATACGCACACGTATGCAGGTAGTACAAAAGACAAAGATTCCATTGCTGCTTTGGCCAGCGAAAAGGGCCTTCGGTTATGGCAATCGGAGAGTGGCCCAGGAAATTTAAAGGGGAATAGTTTTGAAATTGATCTAACTATGGCAAAACGGATCATCGAAGATTTACATCATTTAAAAGCTGTTGCCTGGATCGACTGGCAGGTTTATGAAGAAGATAATGATATATGGTGTTTTTTTAAAGGAGATTTTAAGAAAGAGACTTTTTCGACAGTAAAGAACTATTTTGTAAGAAAGCAGTTTTCAAAATTTATTGAAAAGGGATCTACTGTATTTGGCAAACCAGAAGTGCCTATTCTTTCTGTTCTCAGCCCTGATCACAGAAAAATAGTTATAATAGTAGTGAATTCAACTGAACAAGCTTGTGAGTATCATTTTGACTTTCCATTTGCTGTTAAAAGTGAAAAAGTCTTTCTAACCAATAAGACAAATGATTGTGTTGAACTGCCGGTACACAATCATTTGAACACTAAAAGCCTGTCTTTTTTGGCAGAGCCCTTTTCGGTATCCACCATCATTCTTGAGTAAAACAGATTTTCAAAATGAAATATAATACTATATCCTACCTCTTTTGTTTAATGGGATTATTAGTTTCCTGTAGTGTGATCGTTAGCAAAAATAAAAAAGCTGAAATTTCGAGCCCTATTATTAAGGGATACTATGCGGATCCCACTATCGTAAAGCACAAAAATACTTTTTATATTTATGCCACCATTGATCCCTGGGGAGCAGAGGAACTTGGGGTATTTGAAACCAAAGATTTCAAAGCGTTCAAACAACATCATCTCGATTGGCCTAATAAAAATAAATGTATAAGCCCAACTTCCAATAACAGTATGGTTTGGGCTCCCTCGGTCCGGAAATCGTCTAATGGAAAATTCTATATGTATGTTGCCATTGGAGGTGAAATCTGGGCAGGGGTAAGCGATCACCCTTTAGGGCCCTGGCAGAATCTTAAGCCTGACCATCAGCCCCTGATAAAAAGTACAGATTTTCCCCAGGTTCATAATATCGACCCTGACCTATTTTTTGATGATGATGGAAGTGCCTATTTATACTGGGGCTCAGGGTTTGATTGGGTTAATGGACATTGTATGGGGGTAAAATTAAAAAAGGATATGATCAGTTTTGATGGTAAACCAAAGGACATTACACCTCCAAATTTTTTTGAGGCAGCCCATATGATCAAGCGAAACGATCAGTATTATTTGATGTTCTCGGAAGGCAGGGCAATTGATGCTACTTATTGTGTAGGTTATGCAGTTGGAAATTCTCCATTGGGACCCTGGACTGAAGGTAAAAATAGCCCGATTCTTTCAACATCAAAGGATAGTTCGACAATAGGACCGGGGCATCATACCGTCTTTAATGAGCATGGTCAGGATTTTATTCTATATCATAAAATTCATCCCCAAAAAGAGAAATATGTCTTAAGGCAATTATATATTGATAGTTTAAACTTTGACAGCAGTGGAGCAATAAAGAAAGTTGTTCCCAGAGGCGTAAAAAGCATTTTTAAAAGTTAAGATTGTTTATTCTTTTTCATTATGCCAACACACATAAAGACATTAATTATTGTTTTTATAATTATTTCCCAGTTTTGTAAAAATGTACTCGCACAAACTGAGCAAAATAAAAATGATATAACAGAACTTGAGAATCCATTAATTACAGGAATAAATAAAGAGAAAACCCATGCAACCATTTATTTACCCAGTGAAAAGTATGGCAATCCTACTATCCTATCATTAGATGGGATATGGAAATTTAAATGGTCGCCTAACCCTCAATCAAGGCCAGCCCAATTTTATAGAACCGATTTTTCATATGAAGGGTGGGATAATATTTTAGTACCCGGTAATTGGGAGATGCAGGGTTTTGGAACGCCTATTTATACCAATATCACTTACCCTTTTAAAAGAAACCAGCCATCTGTGAGCAGTGAGCCACCCTCAAACTTTACAAGTTATTCTGCACGGAATCCTGTTGGCAGTTATTACACTACTTTCCAAATTCCTGAACATATACAAGGGAAATTGCTATTCCTAAATTTCAATGGGGTACAGTCTGCAATGTATGTATGGGTTAATGGTAAAAGAGTAGGTTTTAGTGAGAATTCAATGTCTCCAGCAGAATTTGATATAACCGGATATGTTCATCCGGGAGAAAATAAACTTGCAGTTGAAGTGTACCGCTGGTGCTCTGGAAGTTATCTGGAAGACCAGGATATGTGGCGATTGAGTGGGATATTCAGAGATGTAGAATTATATATAAGGCCAAAATGTTTTATTAAGGATTTTTTTGTTAAGGCAGAACCCAATGCAGGCTATGCTAAAGCAAGTGTTGATATTCAATTAAATATTGAGAACAGGTCAATAAAATTAATTAAAAATTTAAAAGCCGAAGCCATTATTTCAGGATACGATTCAAAGGGAAACCAACTAAAACTTAATATCTCCAAGATGATACAAATACAAGAATCATCAGATTTGCAAGTTGTATTAAAATCTAATATACTCCAACCAAGGTTATGGTCAGCCGAGATTCCAGATTTGTATGATTTAAAAATAGACCTGACAGATGATAAGAATGAGGTTCTTGAAGAAGTTCATTCGTTTTTTGGAGTAAGGAAGATAGAAGTTACAGGGAATTTATTTAAGATTAACGGTAGAGCTGTAAAGTTAAAAGGAGTAAACAGGCATGAGCAACATCCAAGAACAGGAAAACATGTGGACCTGCAAACAATGATACGTGATTTGGAATTGATGAAGCAGGCAAATATCAACATGATCAGGACCTGCCATTACCCTGATGACCCATTATTTTATGAATTATGTGATAAATATGGATTCTATGTTATGGATGAGGCCAATCAGGAATCGCATGGATATGGTATAGGGAATAAGGAACTGGGTGATAATCCCATTTGGAAAAAAGCACATATTGAACGGGCAATATCCCTTGTTCAGCGTGATAAAAACCATCCCTGTGTTATTATGTGGTCGTTAGGAAATGAAGGAGGCCATGGTAGCAACTTGTTTGCGATGGCAGATACTGTTAAAAAAATCGATCCTTCCCGACTTGTTTATTCGGATACACATCGTGAAGTTTCTTCAATATATGACGAGGGTTATTTGCATCCGGATACATTAAAACAATTGGGAGAAAAAATAAAAGACCGGCCCATATTTATGCGTGAATATGCGCATGTAATGGGAAATTCGGGAGGCAATCTTCAGGAATATTGGGATGTTATATATGGTAATGCGGGTTTAGTTGGAGGTGCAATCTGGGAATGGGTTGATCAGGGAATTGCAAAAAAGAAGGATGGTACACCTTTGAAATATGATGATCATCCTTCTAACCTTACATTAAAAGATGATGAGTTCTGGTCATATGGGGGTGATTTTGGGGATCAGCCAAATGATGGAAATTTTTGTATAAAAGGGCTTGTAGGTTCAGACAGGGTTCCATATCCCCATTATTATGAAGTTCAGAAAGTGTATCAACCGGTCATTTTTAAGCTTGAACCGAAAAATAAGCTGACTGTTTCTATTATCAACCATTTTGATTTTTTGCCACTCAGTGCAGTAGACATCATTTATGAATTTAAAAGTGATGGTAAAATTATAGGAACCGGGAAACTGGATTGCAATTCTATAGCACCCGGAAGCCAGGAAAGCCGGCAGTTGTCTTATCCTTTAGGCTTTAGTAACCAAGGGGAAGTATGTGTTAATCTGTATGCCCGGCTTAAAAAAGCAAGTTTATGGGCTGAGGAAGGGTTTACAGTGGCAAGGGAACAATTTGTATTGCAACCCTTTCAATATCCTTTAATGGGAAAAAATGAAATGCAGGTTCTCCAAAAAAATAATATTATTCAGGTTCAGGGAGATTCGGATGTATTCCTATTTAGTAAGCTAAATGGTGCACTAAAGAGTTGGAAACACTGTAACCTTGAATTACTGAAAGGAGATTTAGAACCATATTTCTGGAAACCCGAAAATGATAACCAGAAATACAGTGGATTTAAAAAGGAGCTGGGAAAGTGGAAAACTGCTGCTGAAAAAAGGGTACTGGATAGTTTTAACATTATAAAACAAGACGGCATTATCAAAATTATTTTCTACTTGAATTTACCAACTATTGGTGCAGTTTACCAGTTAACCTACCAGTTGAATGGGAAGGGACAAATTCAAGTTGAAGCTTTATATAGACCAGTATGTGATTCTGTACCACTTATTCCAAAATTTGGGATGCGTGTGCAGTTGCCGGAAACATTTAATATTATTAATTGGTATGGCCGTGGTCCTTTTGAAAATTACCCGGACCGTAAAACTGGTTCTCTGATTGGCATTTATCAAACCAGGCTTAATAATTTTATAACCCATTATCCTGCACCGCAGGATAATGCCAATCGTTGTGATGTAAGGTGGTTTTCATTATCTGATCAAATTGGGGGCCGTATTAAAATAACAGGATTACAACCTTTGTGTTTTAGGGCATGGCCATATGACGAAAACGCTTTGGAAAAAGCGAAACATGATTATCAAATATTGCAAACGGATTTTATAAACTTAAATATAGATTATAATATACATGGTGTAGGGGGAAATGATTCATGGGGGGCCAAAACTATGAAAAAATATACCATTGATGGTAATCAGCCATACCGGTACGGGTTTATTATGGAGTATACCACAAATTAACTTTAGTTATACTGTATGTTGAATAGTGTATAAAAAATTATCAAATTTTATTTTTAATCATTTTTAGTTAATCTTATTTGAAGAGCTAAGTGTAATAATTTATAAATAACAGGAAATAAAAATGTAAAAAATATAATTGCATGATTTTATGTTCCAAAATATGTACTATGGAAATTGGCAAAGAAATAACTATATGGGATATTGCTAAAAAGCTAAAAGTTTCTATCTCAACAGTCAGCAGAGCTTTGAAAGACGATCCTTTGGTAAAGAAAAATACCAAAAAGAAGATCGTGGAAGCCGCCTTGCAAATGGGCTATCGTACTAATAATTTTGCCAGGAACCTGCGTTCCAAATATTCGAGTACCATTGGCATCATAGTACCCACTTTAAACAGCTACCTCATGTCGTCAGTAATTTCAGGCGTGGAAAATTTAGCCAATAAGGAAGGCTTTAATTTAATCATCTGCCAATCATCTGAATCATATGAACTTGAAAAACAAAATACGCGTACCATGTATAATAACAGAGTTGATGGATTACTGATATCCTTGTCGCGTGAAACAGAAACCATTGAACATTTTGAACCATTCTTTAACAAACATATTCCATTAATTTTTTTTGACCGAATAACGGAGCATCAGCATGCTATCAGTATCGTTATAGACAATCATAAAGCTGGCTATGAAATAACGGAACATCTGATCAGCCAGGGCTGCAAAAGGATTATGCATGTTACTGATTCTTTGAAAAGAAATGTTTACAGGGACAGATTCGAGGGATATAAACAAGCATTGGCTGACCATCTACTTCCCTTCGAAGAGGACCTTTTAAAAATCACCCATCTCTCTTTTGAGTCAGGGGAACTGATTGCACAGGAAATTTTAAAAATGAAAAAATTGCCAGATGCGATTTTCTTTTCTAACGACAATTGCGCAGTTGGATGTATGAAAGCATTAAAAAAAGGTGGAATCCATATTCCCCAAAAAATTGCAATCGCAGGGTTTAACAATGATCCTGTAAGCTTGGTAGCAGAACCTAATTTAACCAGTATGCATTATTCAGGTTTTGATATGGGAATATTAAGTGCCAGGAACCTGATCAATGACATTAGAGGAGAAAATACATTAAGTTTTACCAATACCATTGTACTCCGGTCCCAATTAATCATTCGGGATTCGTCAATCCGGGTAAACAAAAATAAAATTTAACCTATAAATGAGAATTTATCTATTATCTTATTTTTTTAATTTCTATTTCACTGGATTTACAGTTCAGAAAGGGAAGGAATTTTATACAATTTCTTATATCTGGCTAAAAATAATGTATTTCCTGAATTTGCTCCAGGTTCCAGACATGTTTAGAGTTATCAAGTTTATTAGGTTGCAAATTTCCTTTAGGATTAAGAAAGTATAATTAATAAATAGTTTTTATATATAGAAGGCATTCAAGGTTGAACTTTTCAAAGTCGATTTTTTTATAGTGGTAGTTATTGTTTGCTGATTTTATCTTTAGGATTGAATTTATTACTATGCCCATAACAGTGCATGACAGTTAGCATTCTTTTTAATTTATTTTTGAAAACAATTAGTATTGTGAACCCATTAAGATTACTTGCCCATGTTAACATTATTCGGTGTTTTATTTCATTTTTTAGGAGGGTTTGCCTCTGGGAGTTTTTATATACCCTATAAAAAAATAAAAAGCTGGAGCTGGGAAAGTTTCTGGATTATTGGGGGGCTGTTTTCATGGCTTATAGTTCCTCCAATTGCTGCTTTTTTAACTATTCCTCATTTTGCAACAATTATACAGTCTGCAAGTTTTGTAACCTTATTGTCTACTTATATCATGGGGCTATTATGGGGAATTGGGGGACTAACCTATGGGTTAGGTGTCAGATATTTAGGGGTTTCACTGGGTAGTTCCATTATTTTGGGATTATGTTCCATATTTGGTGCGCTTGTCCCTTCCATATATTATTATTTTAATCCAGTTGCCGGGAAAAATACTATTGCGGATTTAATACATACAGATTGGGGCATATTGGTCCTATCCGGGTTATTTCTTTGTGTAATTGGAATTGTTGTCTGCGGTAAAGCTGGTTCCATGAAGGATAAGGAAATCGGGAAATCGCATATAGATGCATCCGGCAGTGAATTCCAGTTGATGAAAGGATTGATATTAGCCATTATATCCGGTGTATTAAGTGCCTGTTTTAGCTTTGGAATAGAAGCAGGCAGCAATATGGGGGCAGCAGCTAATGATGTATGGAAAACAATGCATCCCAACCAGGGAGAATTTCTATTTCGAAATAATGTCATTTTTGTGGTAATCCTATGGGGTGGGTTGACTACCAATTTTATCTGGTGTATGATCTTAAATTTCCGAAACAATTCATTTGGGGATTATACCAATAAGAAGTCACCCTTGCTTAGAAATTATCTATTGAGTGCTTTAGGTGGAATTACCTGGTTTCTGCAGTTTTTCTTTTATGGAATGGGAGAAAGTAAAATGGGTAATGGTGCCAGTTCCTGGATTTTGCATATGTCTTTTATTATACTTGTAGCTAATATATGGGGAATCGTATTAAAAGAATGGAAAGGAGTTAGTACCAAAACAAAATGGACGATCAGTGCGGGTATTGCTATTATTATATTATCTGTTTTTATAGTTGGTTATGGGAATTCTTTAAAGTAATTAAGAAATTCCAATTGTTTTTTTAATCAAGCAAGCAAGCAAGAGGGTTGGTGGTTTTCTAACCAGCCAACCCATTTTTAATTATTCAGTAGAATATAATTTTTAAACAGCATGCAGTTAAAAAGGCATGATGAAATTTGGATAAATGAATGTTGAGTGAAGGCTTCCTGTTTATTTGCATATAGTACAGGACAGTTATTATTTTTCCAATAAATATTTTTATTCAGAAAATTAATTGCTAGCCAGATAGAATATTTACTCATGAACAGCAAAATAACTTTTGGTTTGTACATTTTTTCTGGATGCCCATTTTTTGGGGAATGCGTCCTCTTTTTACCCAATAATTGGTTTTTGAAAGATAAATGGTATTTATTGAAACCAATAATTAGCAAAACTTTTCTATTTTAGAAGAATATTTTACCTGTCATTTCAAAACAGACTATGATACTTGCCGATAATACTGAAGATTATATTTTGTTAAATCAGCTTGCTCAGGGTAGTGAGTATGCTTTTCAGGTAATATTTGAAAAGTATAGAAACCATTTATACAATGTTGCCATTTCATATGTAAAATCTCCCTATGTGGCTGAAGAAATCATTCAGGATTCCTTTATGAAATTGTGGATTAACAGGGCTGAAGCAAAAAATATCCGGTCTGTAGAAGCCTGGTTACATACTGTTGTAAAAAACCTGACATTTAATAGGTTAAAAAAAATAGCTTTTGATTTGAAAAGAAAAGAACCATTAACAAATCAAGCTATAAAATCGGGTGATTCTTCTGATACCAGGATTTTAGAGGAGGAGAATAATTGGTTATTACAGCATGCAGTCAAGCAATTGTCCAGCCAACAAAAAAAGGTATTTTTTTTAGCTAAAGAAGAAGGATTAACCTATCAAAAAATTGGAGAACAATTACATTTATCTCCTTTAACAGTTAAAAAGCATATGTCAAGAGCTTTGATTTCTTTGCGAACTTTCCTGAAAAATTATGATAAAAAATTTATTATAATTTTATTATTAACCTCGCTATTTTTTTAATAAGGATATTTCATCTTTTTAAGTTTCGTTATAAACTGTATTGCAATAAAATTTTTTTTTGAACCTGTACTCCGGTTTCTTTTGCAGATTGTCTTATAAAGAATAGAAGACATTTCAAAAGCTTGCATCTACAGAATGAAAAATCAAGATAAATTTAAGGAGCTTTTAGCGCAATATTTAGACAATACCATTTCTGAAGAGGATTGTACTGAATTATTTACAATGATTCAGTTGGGAGAATTTGATCAGGATTTACTGGAAAATATTTTATCCAGTCTCAGGAATAAAAATATTAAAAAGGTTGATTTTAATTCAGAAAGAGCAGAAAAAATGCTTTCTGTGATATTAAGAGGGGAAGAAAAAGTTGATACCCTTATTGTAAATATTAATAAAAATAAAAAACTTAAACGTATTTGGCTTTCAGCAGCCATTTTTATTGGATTGATTATTACCGGGGCCCTGTTTTTAGTACTGACCAATCAAAATGGTATTAAAGACAGTATAAGCTCTTTTCATTCAGGAACTATAAATGATATGCAGGTAGCTGAAAATTCAGGTAATTCAAATTTTAAAATAAATTTATCCGATGGTAGCCTGGTAGTATTAGAACCTGGCTCCAAATTGACTTATCCATTGCATTTTGCATCTGATAAACGTGAAGTTAAGTTAGAAGGTGCAGGTTTTTTTGACGTTACCCATAATTCAAACAGGCCATTTTATGTTTATTATAAAAACATCATTACACATGTTCTGGGCACTAGTTTTTTCATGAGGGAAAACAACAAGTCGGGAGATATTGAAGTAGAGGTTAGAACCGGAAAAGTTAATGTTTATGAGAACAAAGAAATGATTTCTGAAAAATCTTCGATTCATTCAACCGGAGTAATACTTAAATCTAATCAAAAAGTAATTTATAATCAAAAATCACGAAATTTTCAAGCAGAGTTAGTGGATGTTCCGCTACCTGTTTTATACAATGAAAATAAAGAACCCATTGTAACAAAACCTGATGATTTTATTTTTGAAAGTATTGCTGTAAAAGAAATATTAGAGAAAACCAGGAAACTATATAATGTAGAGATATTGGTTGAAAATGAGGCGATTAATAATTGTTTATTTACAGGCAATTTATCTGAAGAAAACTTATTTACAAAGCTGAATTTAATATGTGCTGCTATCGATGCCAAATATGAAATACAAGGCACTATTATACTCATAAAGGGCAAAGGTTGCCCTCAATAATATTAATTAACCAAAACAACTGCCATATGAAAAAATACAGCCTACAAACTTAAAAATTATACACATTAAGGCTTAAAAAATTAGCCGATAATACTGCGAATATTATCGGCCTGTAACCCTATTAAGGTTAGTCTTGGACTCTATTATTTATCACAAAACTTTTGTAAAGTAATGAAAACTCATCGAATTGTTCAACTAATTTTCAAAATAATGAAAATTACAACCATACAATTATTGTTACTGATATCATGTGTTATTTCAGTGTATGCAAAAAACCTGAAAGCACAGGAAATCCTGGAAAAAAAGATTACAGTAAATGTTCAAAATCAGGAACTTCGGAAAGTAATTGTAATGATTGAAAAACAAACAAATGTAAAGTTTGTTTACAGCCCTTCTGCTATTAATGTCACTGAAAAAATCACTTATCATTCTAAAAGCAGTACTATTAATAGTTTCTTAAGTGAAGTATTGGTTCCCATAAATATTCAGTTTAATGTAATTGATAATCAAATACTACTTTCCCCGGTAATGCAAAAAAGTATGACAGCCATTAATCTGGAAATTAGTAGTATGGGTAAAACAATAACTGGTAAAGTTACCTCTGAAGACGGAACCCCATTAGCTGGTGCCAGTGTAAGAATCAAGGGAACTTCAAAAGGTACCACTACCGATTCTAAAGGTGTGTTTAAAATAAGTGTATTGGAAAATGAAAAAACATTATTGATTTCCTTTACCGGTTATAAGGAAATAGAAGTAAGTATCAGCTTTGACAAATCAAACTATGATGTCAGATTAACCACTGTATCATCAAAATTAGAAGATGTAATTGTAGTAGGGTATGGTACGCAGAAAAAAAGTGAAGTTACAGGTTCTATTGCAACAGTGAGTGGTGAAGAGATTAATAAAACACCCAGTGCAAGTACTTCCAATACATTGGGAGGGCGTATACCAGGGTTGATTTCCCAACAGGGAACTGGTGAACCTGGTCAAGACCAGGCCAGTATCAGTATCCGGGGATTTGGACAGGCATTGACTATTGTAGATGGGGTGGAACAGGATTTTAATGGGATCAACCCTGCTGAGATAGAATCTATTTCTGTATTAAAAGATGCTTCTGCTGCGATTTATGGTGCACGTTCCGGAAATGGTGTTATTCTTATTACTACAAAAAAAGGAAAATTAGGAAGACCAAAAATTACTTTCAATTCTACCTATACCAGCCAGAGTTATATTCAGTTACCTAAAATGGTAAGTTCTGGCCAATATGCAGAAGAAATGCGTGATGTGGATGTAAACACAGGAGTTAATCCTTCACAAGTTTCCTTCACTCAGGACCAGATCAATAAATATTATGCAGGAACTAACCCAGATTACCCCAATACTGATTGGTGGAAAGCAGCCATGAATAATTCTTCCCCCATGTATAAAGTGGATATGTCGGTTTCCGGAGGAACAGAAAATGTTAAATATGCTGCTTTTATTGGTTATCTGCAACAGTATGGGTTTGCCAAATCAAACAATAACATTTATAATAAATACAATATGCGGGTTAATCTGGAAGCAAATATTTCCAAGAATTTATCTGCGGAATTTAGTGTTTCAGGAATTTTAAGTGATCAAAACAGGTCTAATGCAGATATTGGTGATTATGGTTCGTTCTGGAATGATTATTACTGGTCGCTTCCTATTGCAAAAGCCAGTTTCCCCAATAATAGTTATGCACCTTATGGAGGTTCTGCTACTGCCGGTAATCCAGTTATTGATACCAGATCAGATATTTCCGGTTCCCAAAAGACTAATATTCAAAACCTGAGAGGTAGTGTTGCACTCAATTATAAAATCCCGGGTGTGAAAGGATTAACAGCCAGAGGTTTTTTTGATTATCAAGGATACAGAACTGATCTGAACAGGTTCAATAAATTCTATCAAACCTATACCTATACAGATTCTACTCAAATGTATAAACAAGCACTCTCATCAGGGCCAACTACTTTAACTGTATACGATGGTTATTCCACGACTTTAACCAGGCAGTTATCTTTGAATTACTCCAATACATTTAACCAGAAGCATCAGGTTTCTGCATTGGTACTCTATGAGGGTATAGATTATGCCACCAATTCATTTTGGGCAAGCAGGCAGGGATTTTTATCTTCTAACCTTCCTTACTTATTTGCTGGCAGCCCGGCTGCACAAACCAATAGCGGATCAGCCACAGAAGCATCCCGTGCCAGTGTTGTGGGCCGTTTTAATTATGGTTATGACCAGAAATATTTTATTCAGGGTACTTTGCGTTATGATGGCTCACCGAATTTTCCACCTTCCACCAGATGGGGTTTATTTCCAAGTATATCCGCAGCCTGGTTGATAACTCATGAAAAATTCATGGAAAAGAGCCCTGTCAGTACTTTGAAATTGCGTTTAAGTTATAGCAATACCGGTTATGATAATGTTGGCGCTTTTCAATACCTATCAGCCTATAATCTGGGCCAGGTACAATGGTCAGTAAATGGAAGTTCACAGGTTGGTATTTCCAGTACCGGCTTAGCCAATCCGAATATTACCTGGGAACAAATGAAAAATTATGATGGTGGCTTTGATTTTGGATTTTTGAATAATAGTTTATATGGTACGGTTGATCTGTTTTACAGATTAAGGAGCGGAATACTGGGTACCAGGGCAGTTTCCCTGCCGGTTACTTTTGGTGCAGTATTGCCTGATGAAAATATAAATAGTTATGCAGACAGGGGTTTTGAACTTTCAGTTGGCTATAAAAAATCATATGGGAAATTTGCTTTTGATGTGAATGCAAATGTGACTTATACCAGGGCTAAATGGAAACATTATGATGAACCAAAATATACAACCCCAGATGATATCAGGGTTTTACAAGTTTCCGGAAAATGGACAGATTTGATGTGGGGTTATAAAACTGCTGGCTTATTTGCTTCTCAGGCAGATATTAATTCTGTAACCTATAATCTGGACGGACATAATAATGCAACTGTTAAACCCGGAGATATTAAATATGTTGATATTGGCAATCACGGAGTAATAGATTACAGAGATCAGATCATTGTAGGTACACAAGGATTACCTAAATATATGTTTGGGCTGAATTTCAGCCTTAAGTATGGTCAATTTGATATGAACGGCCTTATCCAGGGTTCTGCAGGAAGGGATATTTCAGTTGTGCAGAATATTGATTCCAAAAGAGGAACTTCTGCTTTTCTTTTTGAGAATATGTACACACCTCAAAAGAATAATCTGAATGCGTTATACCCTTTACAGGATTTAAGTACTTATAATACAAGCGGGTCAGATTATTGGACCAAGAATGCCAGTTATCTGCGGTTTAAGGATTTAAGTGTTGGGTATAATTTTACACATTTATTTAATGTTAAATCCGGAGTTTCTAATTTGAGGATTTATCTGGCAGCTACTAATTTTTTAACAATCAGCGGCCTTAAAAAGTATGGAGTAGATCCAGAATACCTGCAACAGAATTATAGTAAAGTTCCGGGGGCAATTTATCCCAAACTCAAAACATTTTCTGTTGGTGCAAACCTGATTTTTTAAATCTATTTAATTTACAATTATGAAAATAAGAATTTATTTAATAATTATTATTTGTACACTATTTTTCAGCTCCTGCCTGAAAACAGCAGTACCACTTAATACAATATCTTCCGGGGTAGTCTGGAATGATTCGGCACTTTTGGATGCCTATACCGTAAATGTGTATGCAAATATGTATTTTCTTCACAATTCAGGGTGTGACCTAACCAATGGTTATTCTCTTTATGCCAATAACTTTTTTTCCAATTTATCTGATGAATCACATACAGATTTTAGCTGGTTATGGTTGTATTATTATTTTAAACCAGGTAAAATGTCAGCACAGGATTTTTGGATTGCCAGTGGAACACCCTTTGATATGTGGGGTTATTATAATACCATCCGCCAGCAAAATGAATTTTTAGCAGATATCACCAGTTCTAAATTACCTGCAAAAACAATACAGGTGAGAACTGCCAGAATGCGTTGGGCCAGGGCATTTACTTATTTTATTCTTGCCAGAAATATTGGGGCTGTACCTTTAATTACAAAACCCCAGTCTGAAAGTTTACCATTAGATTCTTTGTATACACCCAGAAGTTCCGAAATTTCGGTTTATGATTTTTGTATCAGTGAGTTAAATGATATCATCAATAATAATGAATTGCCTGCAGTAAAGTTTGATAACGGAAATCCAACTTTATATGAAGCATTGGCATTAGAAAGCCAGATTGCATTATATGCCGGTAACCTTGCTAATGCGGGAAGTACTGATCTCAATGGATTATTGGGTGTACCTGCCGGCAGGGCTTCAGATCTGTATCAGACAGCCTATACAGCATCACAGAAAATTATCAATTCTGGTGTTTTCAGTTTGTTTAATCAATTGCCAAATAATAAATCAGAAAATTTCCGTCAACTATTTCTAACAAAACAAAATTCTGAAGTTATTTTTTCCAAAGAATTTAACGGGCCTGTAAATGGTGTTGGAGGTTTTTATGATGATTATGAATTTCCGATTGGTTTGGTTGGTGGATGGCCAGGAAATGCATCACAACCTTATTTTGAAATGGCAGAAGAATTTGAGTGGACAAACGGGACTCCGGGAGTACCGGGTACCTTTGATTTAAATGCGTTACAACAGGGCGAATGGAGCCATGATAATTTATGGAAAAATAAAGACCCGAGATTTTTTGCAACATTGTATACACAGGGCACAACATTTCAGGGAGTATTCTTGCAAATGAATGCCAATATGCTTGATGCAAATGGAAATTTAATTAATCAGGCAGGTGCAAATTGGAAATTTAATTAATCAGGCAGGTGCAAATTATAATCCAGGTTTAAATACTGGTTTTGGGGTTTTTAAGTATTGTAATGATGCCTTAATCAAACCTGTTGGAGGTTCCTCTAACACAGATGTTATCGTTCACAGGCTGGGTGGTATTTTATTGAATTATGCTGAAGCTGCTTTTGCCCTGAATAAAACTTCAGATGCATTGACTGCTATTAACATGATCAGGGTAAGGGCAGGTGTTCAGCCATTGGCTACCCTTACACTGGATAATATTCACCATGAACGAAAAGTGGAACTTGCTTTTGAAAATGGAGACCGTTATTATTCCTTAAAATCATGGAGACAAGCAGCTACTGTTCTGAGCCATCAATATTCAGGATTACAATACACTGTGGATAGCAAAACCGGTAATTTCAAGGTTACTGTATTAAATAATATAGACGGAAGCAATCCACCTGCTTTTTTTCAAAAGAATTATTATTTGCCTATACCCACCTCTATCATTTCAGCTAATCCAAGTATAGTTCAGAATCCAAACTATTAATTGGTTGAAGTTTAATTAAAATTTATATGGCAGGCCATTCATACCGGCTTGCCATATATTTAAACTTTTAATAGGTAGTTCCCATTTTTTTGATTTAAACTGATCAATCAGTCCGGTATGAAAACTATTATACAAATATTATCATTATGAAACTATTATACAAATATTATTACTGCCTTTATTTTTATTAACTTTTTTACAATCCAATGAACAGATTATTGAAATGTCGAATAAAACAGTGACATAGCCTACAGGCACAGTAACTAAAAGCGACACGATGAAACAGCTAGCTTTCTGAGCCCTGAAAGAAAGGAGACGTGAAACTGGAACGAACCAAACGGAGGTGGAAATGATTGGTATTTTCTAGAAAAATATAAGGATTAGTTATTCATTTAATCTTAATTTAATATTATGATAAAAAATATTTTAATTATTCTCTTTTTATTTACACTTTGGAGCTGTAATGACATTTACACCGAGGATACAATTCTAAACATACCCCGCACAAAATTCTTTCAAGTCAGTCGAGATGAAGCTGGTAAATGGATAGCTGGTAATGCTGAATCTTATTATGCCAGCAATATAAATGATAGCACACCCGTCTTCACCGTTGGAAATGGGTCCCTTAGTGCGGCTATCGCTCCAAATGGAACGCTAACTGCCTGCACTTTTGGGGATACCTATTGCCACCCTTCCCAGAATGCCGGAGGATGGGTCAAATGGAAAAGAACAGTTGTAGGTCCGGTGAAATTCAAGATCGAGATAGAAGGTAATACTCTGGATCCTTCGGTGGACTGGCCATGCCAAACCGCTTTTCTAGGGAATGCAATACCGATAACGGAATATAATTCAGCCAATTTAAAAGTGAGTGTGATTGTCTGTCCCCCAATCTCTACAGATGGGCAACAACGTCCACGTGGCATAATCTGGGAAATTTGTGTGCAGAATACATCATCAGTCACCCAGAATGGGGCTATAACTCTTCATATTCCAGGTCAACTGTTTTTGAAAGGTACTATTACCCGAAAAGGATTCAATTTGAAACCCGGAAACAAAATCTGGTTTCCGGTATTACTCACTAACCCGGATGATAGAGCGACCCTGGCCTCATTAATGCAAAAGGACGTTGCTTCCTGGTTAAAGGAAACATTCGCATACTGGCAAAGAGTCACTGGTCATTTCACAATGCCTGGTGATCCATTTACTGCAGAACTCTTCACGCGCATGACTGTGGCCTCTCTGCAAACCGGTGCACTGAATTCCAAAGGTGAACCGGCCGGTGTACTTTTTGGGACATATCCATTCAATGAACTGGATAACTTCAAGGATTCCTATTATGCTATTCTTCCTGCCACTCAGCGTGATCCTATAATGTTGCAGCCTTTTATCGCATGGTTTGCAAAGTATGCAGCAAGACCATCCGAGCCAAAATATCCTGGTGGCATCACCAATTCTCTTGGTAATACACTTAATTCCGTCCTGTTGGCTGGACTTTATTATCAGACAACAGGAGATAGTAAGTTTTTTAAGGACCGGCCCAAACTGGTCAAATCGTTGAATAGTATTCTCGAACAGGTACTTGCTTCCCGTAAAGTACCTGGACCATGGTTGTTTCCGTCTTTTTTTATTTCCGATGGTAAATCGCTTGGCGATTATCACACGGGTTCTAATGTTTGCGCCTGGCGCGCCTTTGAATCATTTGCCAGAATTCTTGAAGAAGTCTTCGACGATAAAACAACTGCCTCCCGTTATCATGAAATTGCCGCACATATCAAAACCGACCTGGATCAAAACAACATCATGGATGGGCCTTTTGGTCCCCAATTCATTGAGGGGCGTGATGCAGATGGCTCTGTACCTGCGATGATTCATGATGGTGAAGAGTCTGATGCCACACTTATGCCCTTCTATGACTATTGCACGTTTAATTTCCCTCCCTATAAAAATTTTAACCGGTTTGCAAAATCTACGCACAATGCATCCTTTAATCCGGAAACCCAGGGTATTGTCTGGGAGTATTATGGACCCCGGGCGAAGGTGCAACCAGCTGGTGGATTTATGGCTGATGCAACATTCCCCGGCTATATCACTTGCCTTGCGGGTTGTACTGATACCGAATCATTAAAAGGCAGCAATGGTTGCCTTAATGAAATCAGGCGCTTAACCGATGTTAACGGCATGTGGTGGTGGTGGCCATATAAAAGAGGTGCCACTCGCGGAAATGTACAGCGATATCCCTTTGAATGTGGCTGGGCAGAAGGTGAATTTGGAGTCTTCTATCCCTGCAATTTTCTAGGACTCTCTTATGATGCCCCTACATATACATTTCTCTTTTCGCCACCGTCTACAACGGGTGATTTCAACTGGAGCGATTTTCCGATGGGATTTGATACTTTCAGCCTCCATTACCAGAATGGTGTGGTTGATTTCAAAAACAGCTCTTCTCATCCAGTTATATTTATTGCTGATACAATAACAC
>Ga0208872_1000916_pt1 | contig 19552 bp, 15 predicted proteins | sample CryBogCBH12Aug08_FD_185508 | JGI IMG/M metagenome (GOLD analysis project Ga0208872, IMG submission 185508) | Freshwater microbial communities from Crystal Bog, Wisconsin, USA - CBH12Aug08 (SPAdes) | ecosystem: Environmental > Aquatic > Freshwater > Lake | place: Crystal Bog, Wisconsin, USA...
CTTTCATTGAACAATTGCTAGACGCTGAGCGCCACAATGGCTCGCTCCTGTGTGTGGGGCTGGACCCGGAGCCTGCCCGTTTCCCGGTTGGCTGGCGCGACGATCCCAGCAAAATTTACGACTTTTGTGCGGCTATCGTCGATGCAACCGCCGATCTGGTGATCGCTTTCAAACCGCAGATTGCCTACTTTGCAGCGCACCGCGCCGAAGAGCAACTCGAGCGTCTGCTGGCACACATTCGGGTTGCCGCGCCGCGTGTGCCCATCATTCTCGACGCCAAGCGGGGCGATATCGGCAGCACCGCCGAGCAATATGCAAAAGAAACCTTTGAGCGCTACGGAGCCGATGCCGTGACGCTGTCGCCCTTCATGGGCTGGGATTCGGTGGAGCCGTACCTGCGTTACCCGGGCAAGGGCGCATTTATTTTGTGCCGCACTTCCAATCCCGGCGGCGACGACTTGCAAAATCAGACGATTTCGAGCTTGCCCGGAAATCCGCGCTTGTTTGAACATGTAGCTTCGATGGTTCAGGGCCCCTGGAACCGCAACGGGCAGCTCGGGCTGGTGGTGGGCGCTACTTATCCGGCCGAGATTGAACGGGTGCGCCAGTTGGCGCCCACGGTGCCGCTGCTGATTCCTGGCGTCGGTGCGCAGGGTGGCGATGCGCTGGCTACGGTGCGTGCGGGCTACCGCCACAGCGATGGCCAGACCACCGCGCCAATTGTGGTCAATTCGTCGCGCGCCATTTTGTACGCGTCGTCGCAAAGTGATTTTGCGGATGCCGCGCGCAAGGCGGCCGAAGCTACGCGCGGCCAGTTGCAGGCCGCCAGATCCTGAACCTTTACCGCAGATAACGCGCCAGATATTTGCCGGTAAAACTTCCGGCGGTTGCGGCAATCGTTTCCGGCGTGCCGCAGCCCACCACGGTGCCGCCCCCGGCGCCGCCTTCCGGTCCCATGTCAACGACCCAGTCTGCCGTTTTGATGACGTCCAGGTTGTGCTCAATGACCACGATGGTGTTACCGGCGTCGCGCAACTGGTGCAATACCCGCAACAGCAGGGCGATGTCGGCAAAGTGGAGCCCGGTGGTCGGCTCGTCCAGAATGTAGAGCGTGCGCCCGGTGTCGCGTTTGCTGAGTTCGAGCGCCAGTTTGATGCGTTGTGCTTCACCGCCCGACAGCGTGGTGGCGGATTGGCCGAGCTTGATGTAGCTGAGGCCGACGTCGAGCAGCGTCTGTAGTTTGCGGGCGATGACGGGAACTGCGCTGAAAAATGCAAACGCGTCTTCCACCGTGAGTTCCAGAATCTGTGCGATGTTGCGGCCCTTGTAATTCACCTCCAGCGTTTCCCGGTTGTAACGCTGGCCGTGACAGACTTCGCAGGGCACATAGACGTCGGGCAGAAAGTGCATTTCTACTTTGACCACGCCGTCGCCCTGACAGGCCTCGCAGCGTCCTCCAGCCACATTGAAGCTGAAGCGTCCGGCGCCGTAGCCGCGTTCGCGCGCGCTGGGAACTTCTGCCATGAGTTCGCGAATCGGGGTAAACAGCCCGGTGTAGGTTGCCGGATTGCTGCGCGGGGTGCGGCCAATGGGCGACTGATCGACATTGATGACCTTGTCGAAATGCTCGATGCCTTCAATTGCTTCGTGGGCCGCAGGCTCGTCGTGGGCGCGGTACAACTGGCGCGCAACAGCGGCGTAGAGGGTGTCGTTGACCAGCGTCGATTTGCCCGACCCCGAGACGCCGGTGACACACGTCAGCAGGCCGACCGGAAACTCGACGCTGACATTTTTCAGGTTGTTCCCGGTGGCGCCCAGAACCCGCAGCGCCTGCAGCGATCCCTGTGTTGCCAGGTGATTGGCATGTCGCTCGGCCCACGCCAGCGCTGCTTTACTGGGCGGGGCTTTGCGGGCGCTGCTGCGTGCATTTCGATCTGGTGCGGGGTTATCGGCTTTCGTTGGAAGCCAAGGATTGCGTCGCTCGGGCACGGCAATGCGCCGCACGCCTGACAGATATTGGCCGGTGAGCGACGCAGCGCTGTTTTTGATGTCTTCAAAATCGCCTTGCGCAATGACGCGACCGCCGTGGATACCGGCCCCCGGGCCCATGTCAATCACGTGGTCTGCGGCACGCATCATGTCTTCGTCGTGCTCAACCACCAGCACACTGTTGCCAATATCGCGCAGGTGCTTCAGGGTGTCTATCAGGCGGTCGTTGTCGCGCTGATGCAGCCCGATGCTGGGTTCATCGAGAACGTACATCACGCCCGTCAGCCCCGAGCCAATCTGGCTGGCCAGACGGATGCGCTGCGACTCGCCGCCGCTCAGGGTGTCGGCGCTGCGGTCAAGGCTCAAATAGTTGAGCCCGACGTCGTTGAGAAACTTGAGGCGCAGGCCTATTTCGTGGACCACCTTGGCGGCAATTTCTCCGCGCGCACCGGCCAGCGTCAGGTGCTGAAAATAGTCCAAACAGGAACGCAATGTCAGCTGGCTGACCTCCTGAATGGTGCGTGCCTGGGCGGCGTCGCCGATACGCACATTACGCGCTTCGCGGCGCAACCGGCTGCCCAGACAATCCGGGCATGGACGGGTGCTGCGCAAACGCGCCAGATCTTCGCGCACAAGTGCCGAATCGGTCTCCCGGAAGCGCCGCTGCATGTTGGGAATGATGCCTTCAAACGGGTGCTTCTTGGTGACCTTGCGTCCACCGGCGCCTGCGTCACTGAGATAGCTGAAACGAATCTCTTCTTCGCCCGAACCAAAAAGCAGAACCTGCCGGATCGTTTCTGGGAGACTTTCGAAGGATTGTTCGAGATCGAAGTGATAGTGTTTAGCCAGACTTTCCAGCATGGCGTGGTAATAGGCGTTACGGCGGTCCCACCCCTTGATGGCGCCGCTGGCCAGACTCAGCGAGGGAAAGGCGACCACCCGATGCGGATCAAAAAACTCCTGATGCCCCAGGCCGTCACAACTGGTGCAGGCGCCGACCGGCGAGTTGAATGAAAACAGCCGCGGCTCGAGTTCACCAATCGAATAGTGGCACTGCGGGCAGGCAAACTTGGCGTTGAAAAGATGCTCGCGCGCTGGTGGGGCGCTGTCGACGCCGTCTGTTTCCAGCCCAATGGCGCGTCCGCTGGCCAGCCGCAGCGCGGCCTCAAAGCTTTCAGCCAGACGCTGGCGCAACCCGTGACCAACCGACCCGCTGCCGCCAACCGTGTCAGTTTGCTCAGCCGCTTCATGGCGCACCACCAGCCGGTCGATGACGACGTCGATGTCGTGCTTTTCCGTTTTTTTAAGCGCTGGCAGGGTGTCGGAGTCAAAGATCTGACCATTGATGCGAAAGCGCACATAACCCTGCGCCTGCAGGTGCGCAAACAAGTCGGCAAACTCGCCTTTCTTCTCACGCGCCATGGGCGCCAGGATCAGCAGCCGGGTGCCAGCCGGCAAAGACAGAACAGCGTCGACCATCTGGCTCACCGTTTGGCTTTGCAGCGCCAGATTGTGGTCCGGACAATAGGGCTGGCCGGCCCGTGCAAACAGCAGGCGCAGGTAATCGTGGATTTCGGTAACCGTGCCCACGGTAGAGCGCGGGTTGTGGCTGGTGGCCTTCTGCTCGATCGAAATGGACGGCGACAGGCCCTCAATCATGTCGACGTCGGGCTTGTCCATAATTTGCAGGAACTGGCGCGCATAGGTGGACAGGCTCTCCACGTAGCGGCGCTGCCCTTCGGCGTATAGTGTGTCAAAAGCCAGACTGGACTTTCCTGAGCCGCTCAATCCCGTGATGACCACCAGTTGATTGCGGGGAATTGCAAGATCGATATTTTTCAGATTGTGCGTGCGAGCGCCACGCACCGTGATGAATTGCTGTTGCAATATTGAAGCTGCTCGCGACGACGTCGCGTGTGGCGTAGAAGCCGGCGCAGGCGCCAGAGCCGGTTCATCCGGGGGCGGCGCAATGGCACGGGGTTCTTCAGGAGAGTTCACAGCAGGCAACGAGAGGGGGACAACCCCCGATGATAGACAATGTGGGGCCGTGGTGCCGATTTGTGGCGTCATTCGTGTTTTTATCACCATTTTTATGCGTGCTGATTGTGAAATCCGTAACTACTAAAACCTCCATGACTCCCGTGGAGTGGCGTTCCAGCCTGTCGCTGGCGCTGATATTTGCCTTGCGCATGTTGGGCCTGTTTCTGGTTTTGCCCGTATTCGCGCTGGAAGCTCGCCATTTGCCGGGCGGCGACAACCCCGCGCTGGTGGGACTGGCGATGGGGATGTATGGCTTGACTCAGGGCTGTCTGCAGATGCCGTTTGGCATGGCGTCGGACCATTTCGGGCGCAAGCGCGTGATGCTGCTGGGCTTGTTTTTGTTTGCAGCCGGTAGTTTTGTGGCGGCGTTTGCAACAACGCTTCCAATGTTGGTGGTGGCCCGTGCGCTGCAGGGCTCTGGTGCCATTTCTGCAGCCATTACCGCGCTGCTGGCCGATCAGACCCGTGACGCTGTGCGCACCAAGGCGATGGCGCTGGTGGGAGCGAGTATCGGACTGGTTTTTTCGCTGTCGCTGATCCTGGCCCCGCTGATGGATGCCTGGATCGGGCTCGCCGGTATTTTCGGGCTCACCGGCGTGCTGGCCGTGGGCGGTATGGCGGTGGTGCAGTGGTGGGTTCCAGCAGAGCCTGCACGCCTCGCAGGCCCGAAAAAAGGCGATCTGGCGCAAGTACTGCGCAATCCGGCGCTGATGCGTCTGAATGCAGGGGTCTTTGTGCTGCATGCCGTTCAATTGTCCATGTGGATGGCTATTCCTGCGCTGCTGGTTCAGGCCGGGCTGGCCAAAGATCAGCATTGGACGGTGTATTTGCCTGCGGTGCTGGGGTCGTTTGTGCTGATGGGGGGCACTTTGTTTCCATTGGAACGAAGAGGTTATTTGCGCGGTGTATTCTTGTCTGCGGTAGCAATGATCGGGCTGGTACAAATTGGATTGCTTTTCCTGAGCTACGGAAGGCCCTCTGTGTTGGAGTTGACCGCAGTGCTGTTCCTGTTTTTCTGGGGTTTTAATATTCTGGAGGCCAGTCAGCCCAGTCTGGTGTCGAGGCTGGCGCCTGCAGCGGTTCGCGGTTCTGCGCTGGGCCTGTACAACACGCTGCAGTCGCTGGGTTTGTTTGCCGGCGGTGCGCTGGGCGGGTGGCTGGTCAAGTCTGTCGGGTCTGCGGGCCTGTTTGGGGTGTGCGCCCTGGCAATGACGGCCTGGCTGATCGTGGCCTGGCCGATGCGCCCACCGCTGACGCGGGCCCAGGCCGCGGCGTAGCCAACCTGGGCGTTGCGGATGCCGGAGGCCCGCTATTGCGGGGAATAAAACTGTCTGGAGCAAGCGCAATGAAAGCGATGGAAGTAAGTGTCAATGGCAAGCTGATCCGAACCTATGCAAGTGATCTGCATGCCTTGCTGCGCGAACGTGGTCTTCTTTTCAACCGGGCTCTGGGCTGCGCACTCAACCATACCTTTGTGCCTCGCCACCATTGGTCGCGCCAGTCTTTGCACGCTGGCGACCGGGTGGAATTGCTGCCGCCTCGCGCAGTGGTCTGAACCCAAAGCGTGCGGCAAGAAGATTGTCCGCACGACAATGTCCGGTGACATAAATGGGCGATGAACGATAATTGCCCTGATCAGCAATTCTGGAAAAAACATGGCATCCGTTAACAAAGTTATCCTTGTCGGCAATTGCGGCCGCGACCCTGAAATTCGTTACCTGCCGTCCGGTCAGGCGGTGGCCAATGTGAGCGTAGCGACCAGCAGCCGTCGCAAGGACCGCACCACCGGTGAAACGGTAGAAGATACCCAGTGGCACCGCGTCACGTTCTACGACCGGCTGGCCGAAATTGCAGGTGAATATGTCAAAAAAGGAACCCCCATCTATGTTGAGGGGCGTCTGAAATACGGCAAATACACCGACCAGTCGGGCGTCGAAAAAAATACGGTAGACATCGTTGCAACGGAAATGCAGTTGCTCGGTGGCCGCGAGGGCCGGGGCGTTCCGCCCGATGCTGAAGAGGGTTCCAGTGCCCCTGCCCGCCGAGCAGCGCCGCCGGCTGCCCGACCCCCCTCGCCTGCGCAGGCCGCGCCCGCACAGCGTCAGGCTCCCGCGCCGCGCCCACCGAGCGGGTTTGACGACATGGACGACGATATTCCGTTTTAGGCAAAACCTGATCTATTCTGGTTACCCTTGAGTGACCGACTAAAACCGCATCGAAAGGTGCGGTTTTTTTATCAGTGAACGCTGTTCGGCAGCGCGTTGCAAGCCCCTGTCAGGCAGCCAGCTTGGCGCTGGCCAGTCGATTCAGACTGACCCCTTGTTCGGCAGCCATAAGTGCCAGATTACGGTGTACCAAAGGGGGTATGCGAACACGAAACTCACCGCTGTATTTTTTCTCTGCCAGTGCTAACGGAATAGGCTCACCACTCGCCTGCATGTCCGCCACCACGTCTGCCACCACTTTCTGAATTCCTTTAAGTGCAGCCTCTGGTGTTTTAGCCAGCCAACTCAGAGAAGCAAACTCGGTGCACAAGCCTACATGTTCGCCATCTTCCGGTGACCAGGTAACTCGGTATGTGTAGTGCTGGATGTTCATGATTTACTTTCCAATTTTTCAATTGCTTGAAGGACTTGTTTGACTTGATATGGTTTTGCCTTACCTTTGGCATTTTGAATGTTGACCCGAGGATCGCCTGACCAAGGTGTCTTAAAAATCGAGTGGCTACTGCCGTCTTGCCTAGGTTTGCCGAAGTAGGACTCACAAACTTTCTTGAAATCATTGAAATTTACATTACCAGATTCCCTGCGCATCATTTCCAGAATCGTTTCGATTTTTGCCATAAACAATGGTGCCATTAGTGGCACCAAGTGTCAAATTAACTTGTAAATGGCAGTTTATTAAACGGCACGCTATTCAGTTGTCGACAATATCGATGCACCCGGCAATCGCTTAGGAAAGGGTCCGTCGCAAAACCTTAAGTTTGGGTTCAGTCTCTTCAGGCAAGATGCACCCTACCGTTTTTGGCTTATCCTTTATCGCCTTTCATGGCGCAATCAAATATGACACGCAAACTCTGGCTGCCCGGCTTTATGGCCACTCTGGCGCTGGTTCTTCCTTTGGCTACCAGCGCCAATCCGGTTCTTGACGACTACAAAGCACAAGCCCGGCAGGAAAATCCCGCTTTTAAAGAATTTAGCGTTGACGCAGGTCGCAAGTTGTACACGACGGTTGGACCGGCACAAATTTCCTGTTCGTCGTGTCACACTGACTCGCCTAAAAATGCAGGCAAGCACGCTAAAACCAACAAGGTTATCGAGCCTCTGGCACCAGCTGTCAATCCAAAGCGCTTTGCAGAACTTGCCAACGTTGAAAAGTGGTTTCGCCGCAATTGCAACGATGTGCTGGGGCGGGCCTGCACGACCCAGGAAAAGGGCGACTTTGTTGCTTACGTTTCGTCGGTCAACTGACATAAAGGCGTCTTATGAAATTCAGAACACTGATTCAGATTTCAGCGTTGGCATTCTTGACAACCGCATGGGCCGGCGCGCACGCGCAATCGGCCGACAAGTGGCACAAAGAGTGCAGTAGTTGTCACATTGCGTATCCGGCCAAGGCACTTCCAGCCGCGTCGTGGAAGAAAATAATGTCCGAACTCGACCAGCACTTCGGAGTGGATGCTTCGTTGTCGCCACAGGACAATCAGGAAATTGCAAGCTATCTTGAAAAAAATGCCGGAAAGCGTTTGCCGTCCGGTGAGCAGCCCACACGGATCACACAAAGTCATTGGTTCAAGTCCAGACACGAAGAAATATCCGCTGCGGTCTGGAAGCGTCCTGCCGTAAAGAGTGCGGCTAATTGTGGCGCCTGCCACAAGGGTGCAGATGCGGGTGACTTCGACGAAGACCACGTACATATCCCAAAGTAAATTGAGGTAACCACTACCTATTGCGGAACTTGCCCGCCTTGACTAAGTTGCTGATAATCTTTTCCACATGAAGCCCGCGCTGATCTGGGATTTACCAACCCGGCTGTTCCACTGGACGCTGGCGGGTAGCTTTGCGGTGGCCTGGCTCACCAGCGAGCAGGACACCGAGCTGCCGGTGCATGTGTTTTTTGGTTATCTGATGCTGGGTCTGGTGGTGTTTCGCATTTTCTGGGGCTTGGTCGGGTCGCACTTTTCCCGCTTTTCAAGTTTTCCCTTCAAACCGAAGGAAGGCTATGAATATCTGAAGCAGGTTGTCACGGGTAAAGCCGAGCGCCACGTGGGGCACAACCCAGCCGGCAGTCTGGCGATTTATGCCTTGCTGATACTGACGGTTCTCGTCTGTGCGGCGGGAATCCTCACACTGGGTAGCGAAGAGCAACATGGACCGGCCGCAGGCTGGCTTGGATTTGATCTGATGCGTGTGCTCAAGGGGGCACACAAGTTGGGTGCCATCGCTATGTTGCTGATTGTTGTCGGGCACGTGATCGGGGTCGTGGCGGAAAGCATCCTGCACAAGGAAAATCTGGCAAGGTCTATGTTGACCGGCTACAAGCGAGCCGGTGCCGATACGCCCCAATCCACGCCACGGCTGGCCATTGCGGGCATCATGCTGATGGCTATTTTGAGTTTTGCGACGTCGTGGTTCTATTACGCGATTGACAACGTGGTGCAGACGCAAAACGTGGCTGGCGATGCCGAAGGTTCAGGCAAGGAGACGCCAAAGGTGAAATTTGTCGGCAGCCAATTGGTGGACAACGTTCAGTGGCGTGAAGAGTGCGGTTCGTGTCATGCGGTGTTTTATCCGGCCTTGTTGCCGGCACGATCCTGGCAAAAAATGATGGCAGAACAGGACAAACACTTCGGGACCGACTTGGGTTTTGACAAGCCTACTTCAGACGCCTTGTTGTCATTCATGGTTGCCAATGCGGCGGACAAACACCTGACCGAAGCGGCTGTCAAGATCGACCGGTCCGTCGCGCCAAGTCAGGCGCCGTTGCGCATCACTGAAACGCCGTATTGGCTCAAAAAGCACCGCGATATCACCACCGCGCAATGGAATAATCCGTTGGTCAAGAGCAAGTCCAATTGCGTAGCGTGCCATCTCGACGCCGATGCTGGAACTTATGAAGATGGGGCCATGCGGATTCCCGACAGCCCCGCGGCGTCACCAAAATAGTCACGCGGGTCAGGTTACTTCTCGGCATCCAGAGCCGAGAAGGTGACCGTCTTTAAGAATTAGTAACTTCTGACAGATTGCCCTTGGAATGTCGCATTTGCCACTGCTTGACCAGCGTGTAAATGGCTGGGATTACGGCCAGGGTCAGCACGGTGGAAGAAACCATTCCGCCGACCATCGGCGCCGCAATGCGACTCATCACTTCTGACCCGGTTCCGGTGCTCCACAGAATGGGCAGCAGTCCAGCCATGATGGCTACCACCGTCATCATTTTGGGCCGCACTCGTTCCACTGCGCCATCCATAACGGCTGCATAAAGGTCGTGCACGGTTGAAGCACGACCCTGCGCTGCGCATTTCCCGCTGGCGGCCAGCCATGCATGGTCCAGATAGATCAGCATCACAACGCCGGTCTCTGCAGCTACACCGGCCAGCGCGATAAACCCGACCGCTACGGCGACCGAAAGGTTGTAATTGAGCAGCCACATCAACCAGACGCCGCCCACCAGCGCAAACGGAACGGATAGCAGCACAATCAAAGTTTCAGTCATGCGCCTGAAGTTCAGGTATAGCAACAGAAAAATAATCAGCAGGGTAAATGGAACCACCACTTTCATCTTCTGAATAGCCCGCTGCATCGACTCAAATTGCCCGCTCCAGACGGCGTAATAGCCGGGTGGAAACTTTACATTCTGATTGACGGCATCGCGTGCATCGGCCACATAGCCACCAATATCGCGACCGCGAATATCGACATAGATATAGGTTGATAGCAGGGCGTTTTCGGTGCGAATAGCCGGTGCGCCCTGCGCTATTTCAACCGTCGCCAACTGGCCCAGCGCAATCATGGCGCCACCCGGTGTGGGCACCAGTATCTGGCTGGCAATTTGCTGCGGATTGGCGCGCAATTCACGTGGATAGCGAACCGTGACGCCAAAGCGCTCCCGACCCTGTACGGTGCGGGTCACTATCTCGCCACCGAGAGCTGCGGCCACAGTATCCTGCAAATCGCCTACCGAAAGCCCGTAACGTGCGAGTTGCAGTCGCTGCGGTTCGATGTTGATATACAGGCCACCGGTAATGCGTTCGGCAAAAGCGGAGGTGGTGCCCGGCACCTTCTTGACAACCGCCTCGATCTCTCTGGCCAGACGGTCCATCTCGGCCAGGTCGTGGCCAAATACCTTGATCCCGATGGGGGTCCGGATTCCGGTGGACAGCATGTCGATGCGTGCCTTGATGGGCATGGTCCAGGCGTTGGAGACTCCGGGAAATTGCAACGCGTTGTCCAGTTCTGCGATCAGTTTGTCGGTGTTCATCCCGGCGCGCCATTCGGATTCAGGCTTCAGATTGATGACGGTCTCGAACATCTCGAGCGGCGCCGGATCGGTGGCTGTGCCGGCACGACCAGCCTTGCCATAAACCGACGCCACTTCGGGAAAGCTACGGATGATTTTGTCCTGCGTCTGCAGCAACTGCGCGGCCTTGGTGACCGACATCGCCGGCAGCGACGTCGGCATGTACAGCAGCGTGCCCTCATTGAGGGTCGGCATGAACTCAGAGCCCAGTTGCGAGGCCGGGTAAAGCGAGCCCAGCATCACCAGTACGGCCAGCCCCACGGTGAGCTTCTTGTAGCGCATAACCCACGCAATAACGGGCCGGTAGAGCCAGAGCAGAAAGCGATTAACAGGATTTTTTTGTTCCGGCATGACCGGTCCGCGGATGAACAGCATCATCAAAACCGGAACCAGCGTTACCGACAGCAGCGCTGCGCCGGCCATTGAAAACGTTTTGGTGTAGGCCAGTGGCGAGAACAGGCGCCCCTCCTGCGACTCCAGCGCGAACACCGGCACGAAGGAAACGGTGATGATCAGCAGCGAAAAGAACAGCGCCGGCCCAACCTCCTTGCACGCCGCAACCATGGCCTGCGCACGCGACTCACCGTCCTTCATGCGCTCGATGTGCTTGTGCGCGTTTTCGATCATCACAATCGCAGCATCCACCATTGCGCCGATGGCAATCGCAATGCCGCCCAGACTCATCAGGTTGGAGTTCATGTCCAGCAGACGCATGGCAATAAAAGCCATCAGCACGCCCACCGGCAGCATCACGATGGCCACCAGAGCCGAGCGCAGATGCAGCAGGAAGATGACGCACACTGCGGCCACGATGAGGCTTTCCTCCAGCAGGGTGTGCTTGAGGTTGTCGATGGCGCGATGAATCAGGTCGGAGCGGTCGTACACGGGGATGATCTCCACACCGTCGGGAAGCCCGCTGGCCACTTCTTTGATTTTTTCCTTGATGTTGGAAATCACCTCCAGCGCGTTTTGCCCGTAGCGCGCCATCACGATGCCCGACACCACCTCGCCCTCGCCGTTGAGTTCGGTGATGCCACGCCGTTCATCGGGCACCATTTCCACGCGCGCTACATCGCGCACCAAAACCGGCGTGCCCTTTTTGTTGCCGTCCGTTTTGAGGACCAGCATTTCAATGTCGGAGGCGTCGCGCAGATATCCCTTGCCGCGCACCATGTATTCGGATTCCGACATCTCAATGGCACGCGCGCCCACATCGCGGTTGGACTCGCGTATCGCCTGCGCCACTTTGCCAAGTGGAATTGCGTAGGCACGCAGCCTGACCGGGTCGACCGTGACCTGATAGGTTTGCACAAAGCCGCCGATCGATGCCACCTCCGACACGCCATGCGCCTTGGACAACTGATAGCGCAGATACCAGTCCTGAATAGTGCGCAATTCGGCCAGCGTTTTATTCTTTGCCACCAGCGCATATTGATAAACCCAACCGACACCGGTGGCATCCGGCCCGAGCGAGGGCGTGATGCCTGCGGGCAAGCGTCCAGCTGCAAAGTTCAGGTATTCCAGCACCCGGGACCGGGCCCAGTAAATGTCGGTTCCGTCCTCAAAAATAACGTAGACGAACGACGCCCCAAAAAAAGAAAATCCGCGCACTACACGCGACTTCGGTACCGACAGCATGGCCGTCGTTAAAGGGTAGGTAACCTGATCTTCCACCACCTGCGGGGCCTGACCGGGAAACTCGGTGTAGACGATAACCTGCGCATCGGACAGGTCGGGCAACGCATCGAGCGGCGTTTCAAGGACGGCAATCGTGCCCGCCAGGATGATGAAGAAGGTGCCCAGTAGTACCAGCAGGCGGTTGCGGGACGACCAGTCGATGAGGTTTGACAGCATGGTGATTTTGGCTCTTGAAGTTATTGCGACTGCACTTTGCCTGTGCCTGTGCCTGTGCCCTTGCCTTTGCCCTTACCTGTGGCGCCCTCGCCGCTCGAAGAAGCCCCAAAACCGGCAATCGCGGATTTGAGATTGCTCTCGGCATCGATCAGGAAATTTGCCGATGTCACCACCGCGTCGCCTTCACGTACACCTTCAAAAATCTCAACGTAGTTTTGGTCGCGCGCACCCACGCGGACCGCGCGGACTTCAAACCGGCCGTCTGTGGCAGCACCGTTCTGCACCAGCACAATCTGGCGCGTGCCACTGTCAATCAGCGCGGATGCGGGCACCGTCAAAACTTTGGCCCGGTTGCCTGTCGAGAGTTCTACCTGCCCAAACATGCCCGGCTTCAGCAGCCCCTGCGGATTGGCAAGTTCCAGACGAATCTGCACCGTTCTGGTGTCACTGTTCAAGGTCGGATAGACCGTTGCGATGCTTGCGTTGAAAGGCTTGCCGGGATAGGCATCGATCGAAACACGGGCACCCGCACCGACGCGCATCGCGGCGATGTCCTGCTCCGCCACGTCGGCCATGACCCAGACCCGCGACAGGTCGGTGACCTGATACAGCGCATCGCCGGGCATGAATCGCATGCCCTGAATGGCCTTCTTTTCGGTCACGATGCCGGTTACCGGCGAGCGAAAAGTCAGCGTTTTGCGCGCGGCGGGTGACGTTGCAGCTGCTGCTGCAGATGCTTCCGATCCGTTTGAAAGTTGCCGGAGTTGCTCTTCCGGAATATCCCAGTTGCGCAGCCGTTGCAGGCTGGCATCGGCGAGTTGTTGCATGCTGGCCTTTGCGGCTGGTGAAGCCTCGGCCATGGCCTGAACGCCCTGACTGGCAATTGAATATTCACGCTGCGCGCTCACCAGTTCGGCACTGTAGACCTCAAATAGCGGCTGACCTTTGGTCACGGCTTGCCCGGTCGCGTTGACGTGCAGCTTCTCAATGTAACCTTCAAACTTTGGCGCGATGGTGTAGGTGCGACGTTCGTCGGTTTCGATACGACCCGTGGCACGCACCGTTTTGTCGATGGCGCGCAGCGCGGCAATTTCGGTCCGAACGCCGAGTTTCTGCACCTTGTCGGCACTGATCTGAAGACCGCCCTTGCTATCCGATCCGGATCCGGCCCCAGATCCGGCCCCGGCCCCGGTCCCAGTCGTGGCCGTCATATTTGCCGCGCCCCCAACCTCATCGTCATAAACCGGGATGTAATCCATCCCCATCGGATCCTTTTTGGGGGTGGGCGACGTATCGTCGAGGCCCATGGGATTGCGGTAGAAGCGAACTTTTCGCGCAGTGGGTGCTCCGGACTTTTCCGGCTGTGCCTGCCCCTGAGCCTGTGCCTGAGCCTGTGCCTGAGCCTGTGCATGCGGCACGTTGCGGGCCCCCCACCAATAACCACCCGATGCGGCGGCAACTGCCACCAGAATAGCCAGAGCGGCAAAGTAAATAACTTTTTGTCGATTCATCATTCTTCTCCCACCAGGCGTTCGATCTGAGCCAGTTTTGCCTGCCCTTCGGCCAGCACTTTGATTTGCGCCTGTCTGGCGCTGCGAATCTGGCGCTGCGCCTCCAGCACGGTTGCGAAATCCGCTTTGCCAACTTCATAGCTTGCCAGTGCGCTTTTCAGCGCAAGGTCGGCTTGGGGCAATAGCTGTGTCCGATACAGATCCTGTGTCTGCCGATTGCTTTGCAGCTCAGCCAGGCCAGCGGCCAGGTCTGCCTGTAACTGCACTTGCGTCGCCTCGCGGCGACGTTGTGCCGCCTCGCGCATCGCCGCAGCTTCGCGCTCCTGCGAGCGCCGCCTGCTCTGCCAAAGGGGAATATTCATCTCGACCATCAGGTCCCAGGTATTCACGTTGTTTTGCATCTGCGTCGGGGCGATGCCCACGGTGACGCTCGGATAGCGTTCCTTTGCCACCAGTTCCTGGGCTTTCTGCGCCGCCATGACGGTTGCATCGTCACCAGCGAGTTGCGGGTTGTGTTCGTGAGCCCTGCGCTCCAGCGCCTGGGCATCCCATTGCGCGGATTGCGCAAGGTCGCGCAGCACCAGTGGGTCGGCCAGAGGCGCTTGAATGGCGCGCCCAAGCAGGGCATTCATGCGGGCGCGGTTGACTTGCAGGTCCGAGCGCATGGAAATCAGTTCGGCCTGCACATTGGTTTGCTCGGCCTGAACCCGCAACACATCCTGTTGGGTCGCCAGTCCGATGCCGTACCGCGCTTGCGCAAGTTGCTCCAGATGGGCCAGCAGGTCCAGAACCTCGCGGCCCAGGTCGATGTTGCGTTGCAGCGCATACAACTGGGCATAGCCGAGCTTTACGCGCAGGGCCACGTCTGCCTGGGTCGCCTGTGCCCGGGCCTGCGCCCCCAGTGCAGCGTACTGCGCCTGCTCGCGCCGCAGACTTAAGGTGCCAAACCAGGGCAATTCCTGCGTCAGCGTGTAGCGCGTACTGCCAACATCCGCGGGCCACAACGTGGGATTCTGGGTGCCGCTGCGCGTAACGTCTAGCAGTTCGAGTTTGACGCGCGGATCAGGCAAGGCATCCGCCTGATCAATGCGCTCCTGAGCGGCCGTAGCGTCAAGTCGCATGCCCAGCGCCTCCGGGTTATCCGACTTTGCCAACGTCAGCAGCGACTCCACATCCGCACCGGGAATGTTGGCGGTGTCTTGCGCAAGAGCAGGCCGGGCCGCAACGGTCAATGACAAGGTCAAGGCCAATGAAGTGACCGAAATAGCGCCAAGGCGCCTTTTCGACAATATCGGGCGATTCACATTTTTCTCCTGACAACGGGAGCCAGACGGCTCCCAAAAGCCCGCAAATTGCGGACGAACCTATGGCACAGGTGTCAGGAAATGGGTGGCTTGACGGCTTGCATCGGGTCGGTGCTGACCCAGGTTTGGCAGAGTAGATGGGGCAATACGGATGGTGACGGGGTTGAGGCTAATGGCAACGGGTTGTCGAGTACCGCCATAGCCATGCAAAGCTGGCAATTGCCGCAGCCGTGCTTGCTGCTCTCCGAGTCGTGCTTCTCGAGCCCGGTATGGTGCATGGCGCAATCGTCTGGCATGGCGCTCGACACGGCGTGAACCTCTAGCGAAACAACCGGATTCATGGGCAGCGCCATCCACACAACCGTCCACCCGTGCAAGGGAAGCAAGGCAATCAACAGGAGTACGACCAATCGGACCATGGGCAAATAATATCAAAGGCGGAAGAATCTGACTTGACGGCGGTCATTGTTACGATGGGATTGCCATAGCGACCGCTTGCTGTTTCCGACCGCAGAGGCGAGGAATCGGGCCTCTTGAAATTACCCGTCAAGCCCCTATTTCGCGTCTGAAGACCGGATTTTCCGGCGGACGTTTTGGAGGCACTTCATGCTGCAATTGAATGACACCCCCGGCAAGCTTCGCTATTTCTTTTTCGGCGTTTTTCTGACAACGATCTTGTTTGGTGGAATTACCTATTCCCACCGAACTGCCAATTCACCCGCTCAATACACGCCTGTCGTCGCAGATGCGCGCAGCAACGCGCCGGCACCTGCGGGCACCGTATTGGCCGATTTTTCAGAAATCGCAGCGCAGCAAGGACCTGCCGTCGTCAACGTCAGTGTTTCTGGCCACGTGAAGTCGCACTTTTTTGCCATTCCGGATTTCCCGCAAGGGGATCCCAATGATCCGTTTCAGGAGTTTTTCAGAAGATTCCGGGGTCCGTCAATGAGCAACTCGATTCCCGTGCACGGCTTGGGCTCGGGATTCATCGTCAGCCCCGACGGCGTCATACTGACCAACGCCCATGTTGTCTCTGATGCCGATGCTGTAACCGTCAAACTTACCGACAAGCGTGAGTTCAGCGCCCGCGTGGTCGGCGTCGACAAGCAGTCTGACGTAGCGGTTCTGAAGATCGAAGCGACGGGTTTACCAACGGTCAGGATTGGAAACCCGAAGGTGAGCCGCGTAGGCGACTGGGTGGTTGCCATTGGCTCACCGTTTGGGTTTGAAAACACGGTGACGGCGGGCATTGTGTCGGCCAAATCACGCACCCTGCCCGATGAGGGCTCTGTACCGTTCCTGCAAACCGACGTTGCCATCAACCCTGGAAACTCGGGCGGCCCATTGTTCAATCTGCAGGGCGAGGTGATTGGTATCAACTCGCAAATTTATAGCAATAGCGGTGGATTTCAGGGCCTTTCATTCGCAATTCCGATCGACGTCGCCATGAAAGTAGAGCGCCGGTTGGTTGCAAGGTCATTGTGAATCGCCGCACCAGTTGCAAAGAAAAAAAACTTCGCGCAAAATTTTCTGCAAGCGTCGGAGGTTCAAACGCATGCAGGTTTTTGACAAGATCGCAGATCAGGTTCAGTCGATGGGGCTGCCGGTGGTGGCGGTGTCACTGACGGCAGTGCCGCGGGTCAATACGCCCATTCTTCTGGTAGTCCATTGGCATGGGTTTATCAAGCGCAAAGGTGCAGGCACAGAAGCGGGTGAAGCGGGTGAAACACATGAAACACGTGAAGCCAGCATTCCAGGCTCTGCGCTGCAGATCAACGAAACCTGGCTGTCGGTGGAAAATCTGGACGACGCGATGTTGCAGGCTGCGTGGCAATTCGGGGCCTGGGACCTGCTGCGCGAAGAGCGTCGTGGCTGCGCCACCCCGGGCGCATCCGGGCGCGAGGCCATGGAGTGCCGCCAGGCGTTTGCCGACCACCCGTTTGACGGTCCGGCCGATGCGTTCATGCTGGCAGAAGCGCCCGACCGCGAAGACCTGATGCTACTGGCGTCGAGGGTGGGATACATTCGCTGGCAGTTCCGCCCGGTAAAAAACGGACTGTGGGCGCAATTCACGGCCGACGACACGCTGATGCCCGACGGCGGGCGCAATTCGGATTGCCCTGTGCGGGCCCGTCAGACCGTGGGTACGCGTTTGTCCCGGACACGGTATCAACTCGGACACAGCACGCGCATTGTGCTGTTGTGAATCGAGCGTACTTCGAGCGTTACGCGTGTGCAATTTTTGGTGCCCGGGTCTTGAAATTTAATTGTGAATCCCTAATTCAAAAAACGCTGATTCTGTGAGTCAGCACTGCCGGGCGGACAAGCCCGGCAGACAGTCTTTAATCTGATTTTGAACAGGAGATTTCACTATGGAAATTCGTCCCCTTTACGACCGGATTATCGTCAAGCGGATCGATCAACAACGCCAGACGGCTTCCGGCATCGTCATTCCGGATACGGCAACCGAGAAGCCCGAACAGGGCGACGTCATTGCGGTGGGAACCGGCCGGCTTCTGCAGGACGGCAATGTGCGGCCCCTGCAGGTTGCAAAAGGCGACCGGGTCCTGTTTGGCAAATACGCGGGCCAGACCGTCAAGGTGGATGACCAGGAACTGCTGGTGCTCAAGGAGGAGGACGTGCTCGGAATCATCGAAGCATCGCCCGCTGCGTCGCTGAAAAAAGTGGCCTGATTCGCAATTTCAAAAAATTAAGAGGAGTAAAACATGGCAGCAAAAGAAGTCAAGTTTCATGACGGCGCGCGTACCCGCATTCTCAGGGGCGTGAATGTTCTGGCAGACGCCGTCAAGGTAACTTTGGGGCCCAAGGGCCGCAACGTGGTGATTGAAAAGAGCTTTGGGGCGCCCGTCATAACCAAGGATGGCGTGACGGTAGCCAAGGAAATTGAGCTCAGTGACAAGTTTGAAAATATGGGTGCTCAGATGGTGAAGCAAGTCGCATCCAAAACCGCCGATGTGGCGGGCGACGGTACCACGACGGCCACCGTGCTGGCCCAGGCCATCGTCAAGGAAGGCATGAAGTACGTGACCGCAGGCATGAATCCGATGGACCTCAAACGGGGCATCGACAAGGCCACCGAAGCGGTGGTCGGCGAGCTCAAAAAAATATCGCGTCCGTGCAGCACCAACAAAGAAATTGCGCAGGTTGCCGCCTTGTCGGCCAATTCCGATTCCGCTATCGGCGACATCATCGCCAAGGCCATGGAAAAGGTGGGCAAGGAAGGCGTGATCACCGTGGAAGATGGAAAGTCGCTCGAGAATGAACTCGACGTGGTGGAGGGCATGCAGTTTGACCGCGGCTATATCAGCCCCTATTTCGTCAACAATCCTGAGAAACAGGTGTGCGTCCTCGACGATCCGCTGGTCCTTCTGTACGACAAGAAAATTTCCAATATCCGCGAACTGCTGCCGGTTCTGGAAGACGTTGCCAAGGCTGGCAAGCCGTTGCTGATTGTTGCGGAAGATCTGGAAGGCGAGGCATTGGCTACGTTGGTGGTCAACAGCATGCGCGGTGTGTTGAAGATTGCCGCGGTGAAGGCGCCGGGCTTTGGAGACCGGCGCAAGGCGATGCTCGAAGACATTGCCATTCTCACCGGCGGTACGGTCATCGCGGAAGAGGTTGGCAAGCAACTCGACAAGACCACGATTGCTGATCTGGGCCGGGCCAAGCGGGTCGAGATTCACAAGGACACCACGACGATTATTGACGGTGGCGGCGACCAGTCGAAGATCAATGCGCGCGTCAGCCTGTTGCAGACCGAGAAAGAAAATAGCACTTCGGATTACGACAAGGAAAAACTGCAGGAGCGCATTGCCAAACTCGCCGGCGGTGTGGCCGTGATCCGGATCGGTGCTGCAACCGAGGTGGAAATGAAGGAAAAGAAAGACCGCGTCGACGACGCCCTGCACGCCACGCGTGCTGCCGTGGAGGAAGGAATTGTTCCTGGCGGCGGCGTAGCCCTGCTGCGTGCTCGCGCTGCAATCAAGGATCTCAAAGGCGCCAACCACGATCAGGATGCCGGTATCCAGATCGTGCTGCGTGCCATTGAAGAGCCGTTGCGCGCGATTGCCGTGAACGCTGGCGATGAAGCGTCGGTGGTGGTCGACAAGGTGCTTGCGGGCAAGGGATCCTGGGGCTACAACGCGGGCACGTCGCAGTATGGCGACCTGCTTGAAATGGGCGTCATCGACCCCACCAAGGTCACCCGCACCGCACTGCAAAACGCTGCATCGGTTGCCAGCCTGATCCTGACCACGGATGCCAGCGTTGCTGAAATTCCGAAGGAGGAAAAGGCAGCGATGCCGGCCTCAGCCG